>Ga0079306_1001621_pt1 | contig 14377 bp, 14 predicted proteins | sample Methanotroph_Enr_FD_79181 | JGI IMG/M metagenome (GOLD analysis project Ga0079306, IMG submission 79181) | Enriched soil microbial communities from Old Woman Creek wetland in Ohio, USA - Methanotroph_Enrichment_5 | ecosystem: Environmental > Terrestrial > Soil > Wetlands | place: USA: Ohio...
AGGAACGCCCAGTTATACGATGTCGCATCAGGTCTCGGCAAAGGTCAAAGCCGAACGTTACCAGGAACTGATGAAACTGCAGTCTGCGATTGCTTACGGTAACAACAAGAAACGCATTGGCACGACCATGACCGGCCTTGTCGTGGGGCATAGCAAAGCTAACGGAACCTACCAACTCCGCAGCGGCTATAATGCTCCCGATGACATCGACGGGAAGATTGTTTTCACGAGCCCAAGGAACTTGGCGCTCGGCGATATCGTCACCGTGAAAATTACCGCCGCTTTCATTTATGATTTAGAGGGCGAATTAGTCTCTTAAAAAGAGATTGACAAAAGCGGTCTTAATCTTCTATTATTTATAAGCGTACCAATCAAATAGGCGTTCGAACCACGCCCCCTTAGTTAAGTGGCATAACAGATCCATGGTAAGGACCCGTTGCTAGTTCGATTCTGGCAGGGGGCACCATTTGAAAAATAAGTCCGATTTTATCGGACTTTTTTATTTTCAGAGTCATAGAATAGTCATAAATGTGATTAAAATAAGCGAAAATCCCGGAAAAATGGCGAATAAATTGAGAAAACCACGAACACAATTCCTTGCTTTTCTCGATAATTCGTCAAAACTCGTTTTGATTAGGAATTTTTCCGTTTTTTTGTCAAACAGAATTGTTGTATACTAAATTTAAAGTATACTAACATTGTTGATTTAGCAAAAAAGGCTAACGGACTTGAAAAATGAAAAGAACCAGTGACCGTGGCGGTAGTAGTTACAGCAAATAGGCGGGCAGTTGGTGCATTTGTAGGATATATCAATATACTGCATGCATTAGCCAGATGGGAAAGCATTGTAGCACTGTTGCCACTGTTGCCAGTATAAGGAGAATAAAAAATGAAAAAATCAGTGCGACTTTTATTAGTTTTATCATTAATATTTGTAATAATTATTTTACCAATTTATTTATTTCTAAGTAGGGCGATTATTCATTGGGAAGTAATATTAATAGAATTTTCGATATTAATTTTAACTATAATTGTCTTGGCTTATATTTCGAGGCATAAATATATCACTATTGTAAAAAATTATAATAGTGGCAAAGTCGATGAAGCATTGCTTCTTTGTAAAAAATATATACGATGGAATCCGGAAGGTATTTTGAAGCAAAATGTTTATATGATTATGGCAATCATCTTCTTTGATAAAAGTGATGATGATCAATTTAATGCATCCTTGAATAATGTAAAAAACGAAAAAATGCAATCAACAAAACTTTATTGGCAAACAATGAATTTTTTGATCAAAGGTAATCTTGCTGAAGCAAAGATATATTTCCAAAAGTTTATTGATTCGAATCATAATACTCCAAAGAACAGCCAATATGTCATTTTTGAAAATGTATTAAAAAGCTTATTCGGCTTCATAAATGATAAAAACGAAGAGACAAAATGTAATCTTGTAGAAGCAAAGAAAAACATTAATAATATAAAAGTGAATGATTATATTGAGCATTTGATGCCATAATAAAAATACATATTCAGATGCCGATGGTTGAAAGCTGATTATCCAAAATAATATGATTTTACAGATTGGTTATTTTGAAAGGAACAATTCTTTATGAGAAAAATATATGCTTTTTGGTTTTATTTTATATTAATAATTATATTATCTTGCTCATTAGTTGCATTTGCAATATGCATAATTAATTATGATGAGAGTCTTAAATATATCGATTTATATTTTGGGCTTTCTGCAGCATCAGTAGCAGTTGATTTTTCTTTAATATTATTAAAATTACAATGCATTGAAATTAATTATGATGCCTCTCGTATCTCTTTTCGTTCTGTCGGATTTGGTAACTGGAAAACAATAATTGGAATCGATGGATGGAATAATAATGTTTATATGCCAGATGTTGAAAATGTCGAAGTTGTTGTTTTGAAAAAAAAAGACAGAACAAAATTATTGGGGAGCAGATATGTTTTTCATAAATATTTAAAAATTAAAGTCGGAGTTGATACGTATAAATATTTTTATGTTTCGATGTTTTCGAAAAAGCAAATAACAGAATTAATTAGCATAATGAATACAAACTCAAAGTTACCGCACCAACGCGATACTAAATTAAGCGACACAAAGTAGTCTTAAAGATAATTATTGGTTTTCAAATGATGTGAGACCCATTGATGCATTAATTCTTACTGATTTTCATCATTATCAAAACCAGATGAAATCCTTTTTAGAAAGCAATAGCTGGGAAGAACCATTGGAATAAAAGGCATAAGGTTTGCTTGTGACCTATCTATTTTGCTCAAAAGTCAACGGTCTTCTTTTGGTCTAGTTTTATAATACTTTGTATTATATGCAAAAGAGTTCAACCTTCAATTAACGTTTAATTATATAATATAATTACGAAACAAATGGAATCTAACTGGCAGGGGGCACCATATAACAGATAAGCACGAACAATCGTGCTTTTTTATTTTCATATTAGCCAAATTGTCGAAATGATTTAACGGGATGATTGAACAAATTGTATTAAATGTTTAAGTTTGCAATGATTTTCCGCATGGTGGGTGTTACAATAAAAATAATAATAGTCAACAATATAATGAATCCAGAAAGAAGGACCATTGGATGAAAAAAACAATCGTTATCGCGGGATTGGGACGTGTCACTTACGAAGAAAGCTTTTGGACTGGAAAAAACAAGGTCTATGTCAACGACGTTCTGGCTACTAAACTCGATAAGAAAACATTCGAGTGCCAGCCTGATTCGAATAGCAAAGAAACAACCACGATTAATCTGCAAGGCAATTTCCTGATGGGTGTGACATTAAACATTAATAATGCCAGTTACCGGGTTATTGAAAAACTTAAGTGGTATGAAATCTTGATTGCGTTGCTCACGTTTGTTTTCTCCCTCGTGTGGGGCAACTCAATCGCTTTGGTCGCCATTTTTCCCATCGCAGGTGGCGCTATCGGCGGTGGGATCGCCGGTATCTGTGCCCTCAGTGGCTTAGTTATTTGTAAGTCCCTCCCCAAGGCTTGGCAAAAAGTTTTGGTATTACTGGGCTTTTTCGTTTTGAGCGTTCTCCTGGGTTATCTGGCCGCGGAAATCATTCTTAGTTTAATGGCTTAATGATGATTGCACCTATTTTGGCAAGTCATTAAAGCGGCGTATTTCATTCCGTATTGCATTAGTAGCGGCAGCGATGCCGCTTTTTTTTCGCATTTTGATCTGTGAATCAAATCAATTTTTGTCTTACATGTGTAAACCAAAGATTTTAAGTTCTCTTTGGTTTACATATTCAAACAAGTCGTTTAGAATGTAATCAATTAAACGGAGAAAGCGCATGGCGAAATCCTTAATAAACAAATATCGTGTGTTTGGCATTTGTTTTTTTGCTTTCATCGGAATGCTTGCTTCCTCGTTCGGCATCAAGGAATTGTCTAGCGTAAAGGCATTATCTGCCGCTGTCCCAAAGATCGAGGGAGATACTGCTTATCAGTTGTTAGCGCCTTCTGATGAAGACATTGCGGTTGTTTCTGAGCATCTTCAATTTGATTTTGGGGATACGGAACATAACGATTACGACTATAGTCCCGGACTTCGTAGTAAAATGACCGCGACTTACGATATCTCCAATAGCGGCCCCACCAAAACCGTGCAGATGGGTTTTCCTTTCGTCACCTCATTTGCCGACCTCGGCTTACAAGACATTAAAGTCATGCATGGAGACGAAGAAATAAGCCATCAGGCCTATTATGGAAAGCAATATTCGGACTATTTTGGTGACGATGCCAGTACTTATTTACGTCCAAGCGACATCGACAATCTGACCTTGGAACAAGCACTTGATCAGACCATTACCGAAGATCGTTATATCGACGCCACATTGACCTCGACCGTCTACTCTTTCCAACTCGATGATATTGCCTCAGAGATGGGCGTGGTGAAGTTTGAGGCTGACCCGTCGAAGACAACCCTGATCTTAGATAGCGGTGTCAGTTACATGAACAACGATTATGGAAAAAGCGGTAATAATTCCATCACGCTTTATGCCAACATCCTACCTTCAATTCCGGATGACGCTCTTTCGTTCAGCGTGATTGGTGAAGATATTGAGGAATTAAGAGCGTATGGTGCTGATGCTGGCTTAAGTAATCTCGTGTCTTATGACGCCGCGAGTGTCGTTACCCGTGCCACGATGAATTTCAAAAATAAAGTAGCGGCCATTAGCGCTACCAACCTCATCGAATTTGAAACACATTACCGTTATGATTCGGTGACTGGTGAAGAGACATCGGCCGTCTTTCCGCTTGACGCGGCGACCGCCCTCAGCCTTCTCGAATATGAAACCGTTCATGCCTTATCCGGGACATTTTGTCTGAGATTCGATGATTTGATGGGGGCCGCTTGGGCTTCTTACCGTGTCATCGTGATTGTCTTTGATGCCGAATTAATGAGTGGTAGCGAAAATAATTACAGTATTGCCTATCCCTATGCGACCGGTATCGATTCAACCTACGATCCTGAGATATACGCGCTTAATTACGTTTCTAATCCGGGGAAAAAATGGAGTTCATTCGGTCCATTGACGGTGACGGTTATCCCGCCATCCGATACCTTTGTGGTGAACGCTTCAATTACTTTCCTGAAGGAAGAAAATGGTGCCTTTGTCTCCACTTTAATGGAACTCCCTGAACATAACATTTCTTTCAGCATCTGCGCGAGTGAGAGTCCCTCGAACCCCTGGCAAGATTTTTTTGATTTTTTGAAGCGGGCGTGGAACGTTTTTCTCTTTATTGCCTGCTATATCATCCCACCGATGATTGTCATAGCGGTTTTTATTTTTACCATCCTCTTTAAGAAAAAAGCCAAAAAACGCCAGATGGAAGCTATAAAAAACGGTGACATCCAGCGGTAAAAACGCATTGCGAAACGAACCGATAAAATTTGGATGCTATTTTCATAATGACTCTGATACGTCATGTTAGTTTGTTTTATATGAAATTTTTATGGTGCGCTATTTGACAACCGTTCAGAAGGATGCTTAAATATATTCGTTGAACAAATATTTAACGAAATGAGGCGAAAGGTTGTGGGCATACGAAATACGCAAAAAGAACTTCGTCGTAGAGCCATCCTTGAAGCAGGGCTGGACGCCTTGATCGCTAAAGGTTATTCAGGCACAACCATCGCTGATATTGCTGAACGAGCGCATATGAGTATCGGCCTTCTTTTCCATTACTTTGCAAATACGGAAAAACTTTATGAAGCACTAACGCTCATTGGGGTTCAAGGGACTCAATTCTTGGTTCAAGATGGGACGCCGGTGAATGCGCTTGTATTTTTTGAACATTACGCTAAAACGCTTCTACAGGAAGTCCAAAAGAATTCTTTTACGGCAAAAATGTTCCTCCTCATGAGTCTTGCCCACCAGAGTCAAGACACGCCGGAAACGGTTAAAAAGTGTCTTAAGGAAATCAATATCGTGGATGATTTCTCCATATTGATTGTTAAAGGGCAGGCAGAGGGTAGCGTAAAATCGGGAAATCCCAAAGCCCTCGCTAATACCTTTCTTGTTTGCCTCACGGGTTTAGCAAGACAAGTCGCCTCAGACTCAAAAATCCCATTACCGGAACCCTCATGGGTTGTCGATATCATTCGAAAGAGAGGATAAAATATGAAAGTTTTAGTGTTGAACGGAAGCCCGAGAGCTAGGAGCGATACCATGCATATCACCCGTGCCTTCTTGGAAGGTATGAACAGTCAAGGCGACTGCGAAATTGCCATCGTGGATGTCATCAAGAAAAAAGTGGGGCCATGTGTAGGATGTTTCCAATGCTCGATTCAAGCTAAGGGGGAATGCATCCAAAAAGATGACCAGAATGAGATACTCTCTCAAATCAAAGTCGCGGATGTGGTGATTTGGAGTTTCCCTCTCTATTTTTTCAGTCTGCCTTCTCACTTAAAAGCGGTGCTCGACCGAACGTTACCTCTCGGCAAAAAAAGCATGAAGATTGAGAATAACCGTATCGTCCACGAACCCCTCGTTGGTTTACATAACCAAAAACACGTGATGATTTCGGGATCAGGTTTTCCCAAATTCGAAAGCAACTTTGCCCCAGTGAAGATGCTTTTCCATAATGTCTATACGGACTTAGTGACCATCTGTGTTTCTGAGTCGCCGTTATTCAACGTTCCTCCTTTAGAAAGCATTACTGGTTCATTCCTAAAGAAGGTAAAGGCGGCTGGAGAAGAGTTCAAAAAGACAGGAACGCTGACTCCTGCCACCATACAGGTTTTAGAAACACCGATGGTTCCAGTCGAAGCCTATGTCGCGATGTGCAACCAAGTTCGCTGAAGTGGAGTGACAATGAAATCTTTTAAACACTATTTACCCCGAGACATATTTGATGACTCAGGCATTGATTCGTTATTCATTTTAACGAACGAAGAAATCGCTCCGATTTTTGAGGACTGTTTACTATGGATAGGAGATCCGAACTGGCCGATTGCAAAGAAAATGATGGGTGTCATCGTGAAACACTATTCCTTACTAGATGGATATCTTATTCGTTATTTGTCGTATGACTATCATGACCCATTACTAAAAGCTCAGATTATAAAAGTCTTCTACATGATTCCTATTTTCTATTTACAAAAGCACATCGGGCTACTAAAAAGAATGAAGGAAAATCCTTCTCCTGATGAAAAAGAAGAGTTCTTTGACAATCATCAAGATTTTATTTTAGATGACTATGAGAAATATTATATGAAGTCACAATCAAAGGATGACTCGTTAAGTTTGAGTCAATGTATCAGCAATAGTGAACTTGTTTCCTCGAAATAATGTGGGATACTGGTAGGACACACTACTATTAGTCCAGTAGAGCGGCCTCCATCGGCCGCTTTTTTCTTGTTTTTTATCACTGTCTAGGATTGGAAACGCTTTTTTAAAACTTTTTTGTTCACATTTCCTGAGATGTGCTAATATACACCCATAGATTGATAGAGGCGCGACTGCGAACAGTAACTACCGGAGAAGGCATTCCCTGAAAGTAGCGAAAGGCAAGGTCGCCGAAACATCCGTGAGGCATCACGAGTGATTGGGCCATGGGGAAATACCCCGATGGACTCCTACCCCAAACGCGGGGTAGAGGCGCTATCGATGGTAATCTCACTCATTTCTTTTCTTTTATGAGAGGTTGCATCGATCGCGATGCAATCTTTTTTACACTCATAAAGGAGGAAATTAAATTATGAGGTTCCAAAAAGGTCTGCTCGCTTTCTTCGGGGTGGTGGTTCTTGCCACCAGCTGCTCAGCGGCAAAATTCGACAATTCTAAACTGGTCGTCGGTCTCGAATGTGACTATGCGCCGTTCAACTGGACCACGACGTCCAGCACGGACACGACACTGCCGATTAACGGAGTGGCGGGTCAATTCGCGGACGGTTACGACATCCAAGTCGCCAAATTCATCGGTGCTAATCTCGGGATTGACGTCGTCATCAAAAAGTTGGCATGGGGAGCATTGATTCCCGCGATCCAATCCGGTGACATCAACGCCATCATCGCCGGCATGAGCTATACGGAAGAACGCGATCAATCGGTCGATTTCACGGATGCTTATTACATCAGCGATATCGTCGCGGTCGTCCAAGCCGATAGCGCCCTTGCCAGCTTTACTTCTATTCAAGAATTAAGTGGTTATAAAGTCATCTCGCAACTTGGCACTGTCCAAGACTCCATTATTGACCAAATCGTCGGCGTGGTGCACCAAACCGGTTCCGAGACATTCAATACCGCTGCTTTATCCGTTATCTCTGGCGATTCTGACGCTCTCATTGCCGAATATCCGGTGGCGCGCGCCATCGTGAACGCCAACCCGACCTTAGCGGTCGTCCAATTCACCGTCGGTTTTACCGGCATTGACGAGAACGCCCTCAGCGTCGCCGTCGCCGTCGGCGAAGGCAATACCGAACTGCAAGATCGAATCAATTTAGCTTTGGCGACTTTGACATCCGGCGAACGTCTGTCGATGATGGACGGCGCGATTGCCCGATCGGCCATTGAGTAATATGGTTTTGATGAGCAGCATCGAAAAAATAGTCTATTTGTTCCAGCATTACGGCTTACTCTTTTTGCAGGGTTTAGGCGTCACCTTGCTTCTGGCGGTAGTTGGCACCGGGGTTGGGTTGATTCTGGGGCTTCTTTTGTCCTTGGTCCGTAACCTCAAAGCCACGCCGAAAGACGGCAAGTTAAAACGAATCGGTAAAAAAGTGGCCTCCTTTTTAGCCATGTGCTACATCGAGTTATTCAGAGGCACGCCAATGATGGTCCAAGCCCTCATTATTTATTTTGGCGGCAAGATGATTGGTATCCCGTGGACCTATTTGTCCTGCGGGTTATTCGTCATCTCCATCAACACGACGGCTTATATGGCGGAAATCGTCCGTTCCGGCGTCAATTCGATTGACGTGGGACAGTTAGAAGCGGCCCGAAGTCTTGGCATGACGCAGACGCAGACGATGTTTCATGTCGTCTTCCCGCAGGCCCTTAAAAACTCCATCCCGACCATCGGTAACGAGTTTATCATCAACATCAAGGATTCCAGCGTCCTCAACGTGATCACGGTCTCAGAGCTCTTTATGGCGGCTAAAATCGCCTCCAGCGCGACCTATATGTTCATTGAGGCCTATCTGATCATCGCTTTGATCTATTTAACCCTGACCATCGTCTTCAGCCAAATCCTGAAACGGGTCGAGAAACATCTTAACGCCCCGTTCGTGGTGAAGCTATCGCATGAAAGGACGGCCTAAGCATGGAACAAGTGATCAAAATCGAGAACTTGTCGAAGTTCTTCGGCGAAGTCTGCGTTTTACGCGATATCAACCTGACGGTCAACAAAGGCGAAGTGGTGTGCATCATCGGTTCTTCCGGCGGCGGCAAGTCCACGTTACTTCGCTGCATCAATCTACTTGAAACCCCGACATCAGGTGTGATTTACATCGACGGCAGCAACATCATGGACAAGAACGTCAATGTCGACCAACTCCGGACAAAAACGGGGATGGTCTTCCAGCAGTTCAACTTGTTCAATCATTTGAATGTCCTGGATAACTGCACGTTAGCCCAACTGAAAGTCTTAAAGACCGAGAAAAAGCTTGCGACCGCGGTGGCCGCCGCCAACCTCACCAAAGTCGGCATGGCCGATAAACTGGGTTATAAAATCAACCAGTTAAGCGGCGGGCAGAAGCAGCGTGTCGCCATTGCGAGAGCGTTATGCATGAATCCGGATGTCCTTTTATTTGACGAACCGACGAGCGCCCTCGACCCGGAAATGGTGGATGAAGTGCTCAACGTCATCAAGAAATTGGCAGAAGAAGGCATGACCATGGTGATCGTGACCCATGAAATGAGTTTTGCCAAGAATGTCGCCACGAAGATTGTTTTCATCGATAACGGCGTGGCTGAATTTACCGGTTCCCCCAGCGAAGTCTTCGGCGACCACGGCAACGCGCGTCTAAAAGAATTCATTAAGTAGTTGATATTATTAATGAAAGAGCCCGAGTTTTCGGGCTTTTTTTGTTTTTCGGAAAAACTGAATTGTCGGAAAAGTAAATAATGTGATGTTTTCTCTTGACTAATTTTTCAAAAATAGTAGAGTAATGATTATGTTTGTTTGAACTTCAAACTATATGGAAGGACCCTATGGACCAAAACAAAGAATTATTAAATCATTTCCTGGTCGTGACGTTTAATGACATTTTACGCTTTGAAGAGATGGCGCTGGAACACTTGTCCAACCATCGCTTGTCGATCAGCGAAATCCACGTGCTCGAAGCTGTATTTGATACCTTGTCGCGAAAAGAAAACACGGCAACCAACATCGCCCGTCAGCTCCGCATCACGACGGGCTCCCTCACTACGGCCATGAAAACGCTGGAGGAGAAGGGCTACCTGGTCAGAAAACGCGATGCCGCCGATAAACGCGTCATTCATGTCTTACCGACACCCATCGCCGAATTCGTCAACCAGAAACACGCCGAATTCCACAAAGAGATGATCGACGGCGTGGTCGCCAAACTCACCCTTGAAGAAGAAAAGATACTGGCAGACGCGCTCGTGAAGATTCAAGACTATTTCCATGCCCAAGCCGACCAAACCAAGCAACAGATTGCTGGAGAAAAGGAATAAACATCATGGCTGTTAAAATCGTGACTGACTCGACCTCTGACATTACCCCCAAACAAGGCAAAGAATTGGGGATTACGATTATCCCGCTGACCGTTAATTTTGGCGCTAAAGAATACACCGACGGCGTCGATATCACCGCGGAAGAATTCTATGCCCGTCTACGCGTGGCCACCGAACTCCCGAAGACGTCCTTAATTAACGTCGCAACCTGTTTTGACACCTTCAGCAAATTCAGCGATGAAGATGAGATTGTCGCTATCTTCATTTCCAGCGAACTGAGCGGTTCGTTCCAATCCGCGAATGTCGCTAAAGGGATGCTTGAACACAAGAAACTCATTCTCGTCGATTCCCGGATGGTGGCTTTTGGGCTTGCCGCGCTGGTCCATGTGGCCGTTGGGCTTCGCGATGCCGGTTATTCGGCGCAAGGGATTGCCGACCGCATCAACGAAATCAAGAATAAACTGATTCTGCACGCTGTCATCGACGACTTGAAATACCTGAAGTTAGGCGGCCGTTTATCGAGTACTTCGGCAGCGGTGGGCACGATGCTCCATCTCAAACCGATTATCGCCGTCGCGGAAGGCAAAGTCACCGTCGTCCATAAAGCGTTCGGGATGATCCGTGCTTTCGACTGGATGGTCGACCAATACAAGGAAACAGATGTGGACTTGACCTTACCGCGTTACTTCGGTCACTCCGATGCTCCGGAAGTGGTTGAGAAGTTCGCTAAGTTTGTCAATAAGCATATCGATTTCCCTGCGGACCACGTCATGCCGATCGGCATCACTGTCGGGACGCATGCCGGCCCCGGCGCTGTCGGGTTCTGCTACTTCAAAAAATAAAGTAAACATCACGCTAATCTATTTAAAGCCCGAACGCATCGGGCTTTTTTCATAGTTCTTTTGCCCATTCAATGTTAAGTTCTTGGGTTGTGTGATAAAATACAACAAAAAGGAAGACACTTATGGGCATCGATCAAAAGAAGATTTTAAAAGCCGCGGAAGCACTCGTTAAAACCAATTTAGGAGCGGACGGGACCGGACATGATTATTTCCATGTCTTACGCGTCGTCGCCCTGGCTAAAAAGATTGCGGAAAAGACTGGATCCATCGACGGTTTTGTTTTGGAACTCGCCTGCTGGCTCCACGATATCGATGACCGAAAGATTGTTTATACGGCGGCCCATATGACCGTCGCGGAATTTCTTGCCCTTAACGCCGTTCCTGAAGCGGTGGCTGCACACGTCAAAGACATCATCGATAACCTCTCGTATTCCTCCTCTATTAAAGGAAAAAAAGAAAAGACCTTAGAAGGCCAGATTGCCCAGGACGCGGACCGCCTCGACGCGATCGGCGCCATCGGGATTGCCCGGGCGTTTGCCTATGGCGGATCCAAAGGACGTCTTCTTTACGACGAGGCCCGCAGCGACATGACGACGGTGGGGCACTTTCACGATAAATTATTCAAACTGGAAGCACTCATGAACACTGAAGCCGGCAAAGCCCTTGCGAAAGAGCGGACCGCTTTCATGAAAAAATATTTAGACGAATTCGAAAAAGAAATCAAGTTCGCAGTTATTAACTAAAAATTGCGTAAAACCGTCGATTTTCATTGATTTGCCGTCAGTTTAATGTCGGTCAGCGACTCAAAAAACGCGAACCGGCTTTTTTTATATCGATAAAAAGGTAATTTTTACCCCTAAAGGGGTTGTATGCAAAACCTAAATTTGTTATATTGTAATCGCAACAAGTCGCGCGAAAGGATTTTCTTGGCTAGTAAGTTTTACCTCATAATCCCGGATAATTTGCATCGGGCTTATGACAACACTCATTACTGAAAATCGGCTTCCAGACTCCACAATTTGCCGATAAACCATGAAATTTTTTATTGCGACAGGTTACGAAAGATTTTTTCATTAAATTCACAAAGGAGGAAACTATGAAAAAAATCGTGTCTTTAGGTATCGTTCTCTTAGCTGGTGTTGGTGCCATGTTCTCTCTCGCTTCATGCGGAGCTAGCACCTACGAAATCGCGCTGATCACCGACGTTGGCAACATCGATGACAAGTCCTTCAACGAAGGCGCTTGGAATGGCGTGAAGAATTATGCCGAAGCCCATGACATTACGTATGCTTACTATCGTCCGACCGAAGACTCCAAAGCCGCCCGTGTCAGCAAAATCGGCGACGCCATTGCAAAAGGCGCCAAGATGGTTGTCTGCCCAGGCTACTTGTTCGAAGAAGCCATTTATGACGTCCAAGATACATATCCGGATGTCGACTTCCTCTTGTTAGACGGTCAACCGCATAGTGCTGACTATTCAACCTATCATACCGGCGCGAACGTCCACAACATTCTCTATCGCGAAGAACAAGCTGGTTTCTTTGCCGGTTACGCCGCTGTCCAAGAAGGCTTTACTAAATTAGGCTTCCTCGGTGGCATGTCTGTCCCGGCCGTTGTCCGCTATGGATACGGCTATGTCCAAGGTGCTGAAGCTGCTGCCGTCGAAATGGGCTTAGCTGCTGGCGCCGTCACGATGAAATACAACTATGCCGGCGGTTTTGGACCGACTGATGACATCAGAACCAAAATGGATGGCTGGTACACCGCGGGAACAGAAGTCGTCTTCTCCTGTGGTGGTGGCATCTATCTAAGTGTTACCGCTGCTGCCGCTGCTGCCTCGAAGAAAGTCATCGGCGTTGACGTTGATCAACACGCTGAATCTCCGACCATCATCACCTCCGCTATGAAGGGTTTAACCTCCTCTGTCGAAGGCGCTCTTGCTCAATACTATGACAATGGTATGGCCTGGCCGATTTTAATCGGTGGCGTTACCTCCACATTAGGCGCTGCTGAAGATGGCGTCGGACTTGCGACCGCTGAAGGTTCTTGGTTATTAGAGAACTACACCGTCGCCGAATACGAAGCTTTATTTGCTCAAGTCGCTGACGGCACAATCGTCGTCGACAACCAAATCGCTGCCAACCCAGTGACCACCTTAGTCACCGTTGACTACGCGGCTTAATTAGCTTCCTCAACCTAATAAGCCACCGCCCTTAAAAGCGGTGGCTTATCTTTTGCAAAAAATAGTTTATTATTATAGTAATGAATTCTTCAAACTATGTTTGTTTGGAAAGGACTTTACACTATGTCGGATTACATTATTGAGATGCTGAACATCACGAAAGAGTTCCCGGGCGTCATCGCTAACGATGACATCACCCTCAAGCTCAAAAAGAACGAAATTCATGCTTTGCTCGGAGAAAACGGCGCCGGTAAATCAACCTTGATGAGTGTCTTATTCGGTCTTTATCAACCGGAAAAAGGCACGATCAAGAAAAACGGCGAAATCGTTCATATCAAGAACCCGAATGACGCCAATGCGCTTGGCATCGGGATGGTTCACCAGCATTTCATGTTAGTCGATGTCTTTACGGTTTTGGAAAACATTATTTTGGGCGTCGAACCGAACAAATTTGGTTTTCTAAAAAAACAGGAAGCGCGCGAGAAGGTCGTCGCCTTATCGAAAAAATATGGCTTGATGGTCGACCCGGACGCTTACGTAAAAGATATTACCGTCGGCATGCAGCAACGCGTCGAGATTTTGAAGATGCTCTACCGCGAAAACGAGATTTTGATTTTTGACGAACCGACGGCGGTTTTGACCCCGCAGGAAATCGATGAATTGATGAACATCATGCGCAACCTCGCCAAAGAAGGCAAGTCCATCCTTTTCATCACGCATAAACTTAATGAGATCATGGCGGTCGCTGACCGCGTGACCGTTTTACGTAAAGGCAAATATGTCGCCACGATCGATGTCAAAGACGCCACCAAAGAAAAACTCTCCAAGATGATGGTGGGCCGCTCGGTCAACTTCAACATCGAAAAAGAACCATGCAATCCCAAAGAAGTGGTCTTGGAAGCCCGTAACTTGGTCATCAAGTCAGCCACCTCGAAGAAAATGGCCGTGAACAACGTCTCCTTTGACGTACATCGCGGCGAGATCGTCTGCATCGCCGGCATCGACGGTAACGGCCAAACCGAACTCGTCTATGGCGTCACCGGTCTTGAAGATATTCATTCCGGAAGCCTGATTCTGGATGGCCATGACATTACCCACAGCACCATCCGTGACCGTTCTAAACTCGGCATGTCGCATATTGCCGAAGATCG
>Ga0079306_1001622_pt1 | contig 14373 bp, 13 predicted proteins | sample Methanotroph_Enr_FD_79181 | JGI IMG/M metagenome (GOLD analysis project Ga0079306, IMG submission 79181) | Enriched soil microbial communities from Old Woman Creek wetland in Ohio, USA - Methanotroph_Enrichment_5 | ecosystem: Environmental > Terrestrial > Soil > Wetlands | place: USA: Ohio...
GTTGTTGCCCTGTACTCGACCTTCTTGAACCGTGCATTCGATCAACTCTTGCTCGATGTCGCCTTGCACAAGGCAGGGGTCACTATTGTGCTGGACCGGTCGGGCATAACCGGTGACGACGGACCCTCCCACCACGGAATCTGGGATCTCGCTCTTGCAGGGATTATCCCGACGATTCACGTGGCCGCCCCACGCGATGGTGCGCGTTTGCGTGAAACATTCCGAGAGGCGATCGATATCCACGATGCACCCACGATTGTGCGTTTTCCAAAAGGCGCGGTGGTCAAGGACATAGATGCACTCGAGCGCATTGATGGAATCGACATCCTGTATCAGGACAAGAATTCAGACGTGCTCCTTGTCAGCGTCGGAGCGCTTGCCAATCTTGCGTTGGACGTTGCTGTCCAGGTTGGTCGCGAAGGAATTGGAATGACGGTGATTGATCCTCGTTGGGTAAAGCCACTTCCTGCTTCCTTGCTTCCGATGGCAGCCCGATACCGCAGCGTTGTGGTCCTTGAGAATGGAATTCGTCACGGCGGAATTGCCAGCACGATCTCGGAAGAATTCCGAGATGCAGGACTTTCGATTCCGATTCATTCCATCGGAGTGCCACTCGAATTCATCGAGCACTCCAAGCCAGCAGAGATTCTTCAAGACCTCGGCATCAACGTTCAAGATCTATCACGATCAATCGTCGAGTGGCACAGTTCTAAGGAAGAGACGCAACCCCGCGAGGATGAAAGCGTTTTCCGCAGACCGCTTCACTAATTCCCGCCGAATCCAGGTAAGGAAGAATTCCGCCAAGTAGCAACGGCCATCCGCCTCCCAAGATCATGCAGAGATCGATTTCGGCCGGGGTCGCAACAACCCCTTCGTCCAACATCATGCGGGCTTCCTCTGCCATCGCACGAAGGGCACGCTCACGTACCTGTTCAGCCGTTGAAGGTTTGTTCCCCTTTTCAATGAGTGCAACTGCATCTGGATTAGGTACGTATTTCCCGTTCTCGTCCTTGATGTAGAAGTATCGAACGCCTTCCTTGACCATTCGCTGAATTGTCGGTGAGATGCGGTAGCGAGCTCCGAGGTTCGCGTTGAACGTCTCGGAGACATGGAGCATGACCGCAGGTCCGACAAGTCCAAAGAGTTCGAATGGCGACATCGGAAAGCCGAGGGGGCGGAGTGAATTGTCTGCCACCTCGACGGGGGTTCCCTCGTCGATTGCATCGGTAACTTCTCCCATGAATCGGGTGAGGAGCCTGTTCATCGCAAAGCCAGGTGTATCTGTCGTGATCACCATTGTCTTCTTGAGTTCTTTGCCGACTGCAACTGCCGTGGCCGTGGTTTCATCATCGGTCTTGCTGGTACGCGCAATCTCCAGTAACGGCATTACGGCAACCGGGTTGAAGAAGTGGAACCCTATGACACGCTCGGGATGCTTGAGACCTTCTGCCATCGATTCGACATGAAGAGATGATGTGTTAGAGGCAAGGATGCACTCAGGAGAGACGATCTTTTCAAGATTCTTGAACAGCTGTTGCTTGAGGGAGAGTTCTTCAAAGATTGCCTCGACCACGAAATCGCAACCTGCGTAGATACTTTGATCTGTGGAGCCCGTGACAAGACCAATTAATCTGCCGGCCTCCTCTGGCTTCATCCGTTTCTTTTCAACGAGTTTGTTGATCTCGGCGTGAACCCAGCCGACGCCTTTGTTGACTCTCTCTTGATCGAGGTCGGTCATGACCACTGGGCATTTGAGGTTGCGCACCATGACAAGGGCCAGTTGCGATGCCATGAGACCCGCACCGACGACGCCGACTTTGGCGACTTTGCGTGCGAGGTTGGCCTTGGGAGCGCCTTCGACTTTCTTGCGTTTCTTCTGAATCAGATTGAATGCATACAAGGATGCACGTAGAGAATCGGTCATGACCAGATCAGCCAAGGTGACATCCTCGGCGTCAAAACCGCTGCTGCGAGTGGTTGTGCGCGCTGATGAGATGAGCGCGAGTGCTCGACGTGGCGCATCAACATCTGCGCCACCATATTTCTTGAGGGCCGCAGCTTTTCCAGTGGCAATTGCCGAATCCCAATTGGGATCATCCGAATAATCAACTCGCTCGATCTTCTTATCACCTTTGAGGATGCTCGCGGCAAAGGCGACAGAATGTTCGAGGAAGTCGGCTGGCTCAAAAACGGCATCGACCACGCCAAGTTCCAACGCATCCTTGGCTTTCATCATCGTGTTGTTGTTGAGCGGATTGAGAATGATTACCTTCACCGCGCGTTCTGGCCCGATCAATGTGGGAAGCAGTGTCGCGCCGCCCCATCCCGGAACGAGTCCTAAGAAGACTTCAGGCAAACCCGTCATCGCGGTAGATGCCAGAGTCCGGTACGTGCAATGCAATCCGACTTCGAGTCCTCCGCCTAAGGCGAGCCCGTTGATGAATGCAAAGGTTGGAACTTCCAATTCACCGAGTCGGCGAAAGACCGCATGCCCCATTTTCCCGATGGCCAATGCCTGCTGATGAGTTGTGATGTGGGCGAGACCGGTTAGATCGGCACCTGCTGCGAATATGAACGGCTTGCCAGTGACGGCGATTGCAGAAGGTTTGCGTGATGCGGCTTCCGAGATTGCCTCGTCAAGTGCCTGCAAAGACTTCAGTCCGAATGTATTTGGACGATTGAAATCAAGGCCGTTGTCCAAAGTGATAAGCGCCAGCGAGCCGCTAAACCCGAACGGCGTGAGGTCGACATCGCGGACAAAGGCGTTGGTGACTACTTCTTCTGGGGCACCTTCAAGTTGAGTGGTCATTCTTATTCCTCTCCGTTCCAGTGTGGGTTTTCCCAGATGACGGATCCGCCCATGCCAAGACCTATGCACATTGTGGTGAGACCGAAACGGACTTCCGGATGTTCTTCGAATCCCCGTGCGAGATTGAGCATCAGACGCACGCCCGAAGAAGCAAGAGGATGTCCAACCGCTATTGCGCCGCCGTAAAGATTCACGCGTGGATCGTCATCTGCCAATCCAAAATGATCAAGGAAGGAGAGAACCTGTATGGCAAATGCCTCATTTATTTCGATGAGTCCAATGTCGGCAATATTCAATCCTGCTTTTTTCAGCGCTTTGATTGTTGATGGCACAGGCCCATACCCCATGATCTCGGGTTGAACGCCAGCAAAAGCGAAAGTAACCAAACGTGCTTTGATCGTCATGCCAAGTTCAAGGGCTCGATCCTCACTTGCAAGGAGAGCCGCAGTCGCGCCGTCATTGAGCCCTGCGGAGTTTCCCGCAGTGACTCGACCTGCAGGTCTGAAGGGAGTCTTCAATGCTGCGAGCGCGTCGAGAGTAGTTGTCGGCCTGGGTGGTTCGTCTACCGTTGCAATACCCCAGCCAAGGGTGGAACTTCGAGTTGCTACCGGGATGAGGTCGCGCTGAATTCCTCCATCCTTGTAAGCCTTTGCCGTCTTCAACTGAGAATTAAGCGCGTATTTGTCGGCACGTTCGCGGGTGAGATGAGGGAAGAGATCGTGGAGTCGCTCTGCCGTGTTGCCCATCGCGAGTGCATCAGTTTCGACGATCTTCTCGGCAAGGTAGCGAGGGTTCGGATCGAAAAGATGTCCGATCGGGTGGTTGCCCATGTGTTCGACGCCGCCAGCGATCGCCATGTCATACGCCCCCATGGCGATCGCCCCGGAAATTGTGGTCACCGCAGTCATGGCGCCAGCACACCAGCGGTCAATTGAGTATCCCGGCACCGTGTTCGGCAATCCCGCAAGGAGGGCCACACTGCGTCCGATGTTCATTCCCTGATCGCCCGTCTGCGTGGCGGCGGCGATGGCAACATCGTCAATGTCGCTTACAACTAGTTTGGGATTTCTCTCGATAAGTCCACGGAGGACTCGGACCATCAAGTCATCGGCGCGCAGCTCGGCGTAGAGACTTCCGGCCTTTCCAAATGGGGATCGAACAGCATCAACAAGGACCACGGAACGCGACATAAAGGATTCCTTCTACTGGAATGCACTGGAGTGTAGAAGGTTACTCGCGAGTAGGAGAAAAAGGTACTGTTGCTTAAGCCTGTTTGCTCACTGGTTTTGCAGCTTTAGATAGGTACGAGGTGAGAACGCTGCCGAGATAGATTGCCCAGACGCCAACTTGTAGCCAGGACATTGTCGTGGAGAATCCGATCGAGCCACCTAAGAGGCTTGCGATAAATGAATCCGGTGACATCCACGAATCAATCTTCCATGCATTCGTCGAACCTCCCGGCAACCATCCTGCGCTCTGTAAGTCTCCGATTCCATTGGCGAGAACACCTGCTGCCACCACGATAAGTGCGACTCCGGTGATCTGAAAAAACTTGCCGAGGTTGAAAGCAATTGCGCGACGATAGATAAGGAATCCAAGTCCGATGGCAGATGCCAGACCCAAGATTAATCCAACTGATGGCGCTGCTGACGTTTTCACGGTGCCGAAATTCGTGTAGATAAACAGGGCAGTCTCCAGTCCCTCTCGGGCGACGGCAACGAAGGCGGTGAGAGCCATCGCAAAGGAGCCGACGTGGAGGGCTTGATCCACCTTGTTCTCGAGCTCATGGCGCATGTTTCGCGCGGTGCGCTTCATCCAGAAGACCATCCATGTCACAAGTGCGACAGCGATGACGGCCAGGGTTCCGGCGAATATCTCTTCTCCGTGTGGTCCAAGTTCGTGGGAGGTGAAACTCAGGATGGCGCCGAGGGCGAGGCTGACTAGAAGGGCCAGGCTGACGCCGATCCACAGAGGGGTTTTGAGATGAGGGCGGTTGGTCTTAACGAGGTAGGCCATGAGAATGCCCACGATGAGCGCGGCTTCTAGCCCTTCTCGCAGGGCAATTATGAAGGTGCTCAACACCTGCCAAATGTAGAACGTGGGAAATAATTTCGCAACTCTTGTGTTGCGTAATTGGTCACATACTACGGTTCGAGATGGTGCGCCCACTGCTGGGAGCGACCTCGGCCAACTGCTCCAAGAGGGTGGCATCGCGTCGGGGAACTCTTTCGGTAAGGGCAATTTCGGTCCTGGTCCGAACCACGCCACCAAGATCCAGGATCGCTTGGATCACCGCTTCCAGATCTCGGTTATTGCGGGCAACCACCCGACAGAGCACATCTGCATCTCCTGTCACCGAATGGGCCTCGACGACTTGGGCAACGCTTGCCAAGTCCCTGGTGAAGGATTCGAGGCTGCCTTGCTGCAGCTGAATATGAACAAAAGCCAGAACGGGAAAGCCCAGAGCGCCGTGGTTGAGTTGAGGCGCGTAATCCCCGATAACACCCTGGGCGGTCAGACGATCAAGGCGTGCCTGCACGGTTCCGCGGGCAAGACCCAATGTGCGAGCGTAATCGCGTACTCCTGCTCTCGGGCGGGCAAGGAGCTCGCCCAAGATGGCGCAGTCGATTTGGTCAAGGGCCATGGTTTCACCTCATTCTGACTACGAATTCTGACATTAAATAGACCAACGGTCCAGCATAGCGCGCCACTCTTGTACCTATGGGCCACCCGTAGTTAGTATCCTCACAAACATTGCCGACACTTCTCCTTAGTGCACTTCGGAGGCCCGATGGACCAGTTTGATGACTTGATTCAACTTCTCGATTGCGATGGCACCACCGTAGAAAACTCTCGCTACTCCTCCACCTTGGATGACGACACGTTGCTTGGTTTCTACCGAGACATGGTCCTTGTTCGACAACTCGATATTCAAGCAACGGCCCTGCAGAGACAGGGCGAGCTCAGTCTCTGGGCACCATCCCTTGGCCAGGAAGCCGCTCAAATCGGCTCTGGTCGAGCCTTGAAGGCGCAGGACTATGCCTTCGCCACCTATCGGGAGCACGGAATTGCCTGGTGTCGGGGAGTCGATCCAGTCAAGATGCTCCGATTCTGGCGCGGCACGGTTCACCAATCATGGGATGCCAACCTGCACCGTCTGTACGGATATCAAATCATTATCGGCGCACATACATTGCATGCCACTGGGTATGCGATGGGTGCCCAGTACGCCGGTCGGGTCGGAACGGGTAACGCTGACAAAGACGAAGCCGTGATTGCCTATTTTGGGGACGGGGCGATGAGTGAGGGCGATGTGAACGAGGCATTTGTATTCGCCTCCGCCTACCAAGCGCCGGTGGTTTTTTTCTGCCAGAACAATCAATGGGCGATTTCCGAACCAACCCGGCGTCAGAGTCGCGTTCCACTTTCTCGGCGAGCCGATGGATTCGGAATGCCCGGAGTACGTGTTGACGGCAATGACGTCATCGCATGTCATGCAGTAACCATGGAGGCGCTAGATCGCGCACGATCGGGCCAGGGTCCAACATTGATTGAGGCGGTCACTTACAGGATGGGTGCACACACAACTTCTGACGATCCCACCAAGTACCGCGATGGCGCAGACGACGAGCTTTGGCGCACCCGCGATCCAATCGAGCGTCTTCGAATCCATTTGACGAGTAAGGGCGTGCTAACCGAAGTTGTCGCTTCTGATATCGCGCGCGAAGCGACATCTTTGGCGGAACGAATGCGAGAAGGTTGTCGGCAATTCGCCGACCCAGATCCAATGGCAATGTTCGATTACGTCTACGCAAGTCCTGACGCGCGTATAGAGGCACAGCGGGCAGAAATTCAAGAAATTCTCGCCAAAGAAGGGAGGATCTGAAATGGAAGAACTCACCATTCTTGGGGCTATTAACAGAGGACTCCGACGTGCCATGGAGGCTGATCCCAAAGTTTTGTTGATGGGAGAGGACATCGGCAAACTTGGCGGTGTCTTTCGTGCCACCGAGGGCCTGCAGAAAGATTTCGGCGAAGACCGCGTCATTGATACTCCTCTAGCCGAATCCGGCATCGTCGGTACCGCCATTGGACTGGCTCTTTATGGCTTCCGACCGGTAGTCGAAATTCAATTCGACGGTTTCGTCTATCCGGCCTTTGATCAAATAGTGGTCCAAGTGGCTCGCATGCGATACCGCACGGCGGGAGTCCTTCAACTCCCTATAACAATTCGCATGCCTTATGGAGGTGGAATCGGATCCGTCGAACACCATGGCGAATCCCCAGAGGCATACTTCGCTTCGACCCCTGGCTTGCGAGTTGTCACATGCGCGGATCCGTCGGATGCCTACTGGATGATTCAACAAGCCGTTGCAAGCGATGACCCTGTCATCTTTCTAGAACCGAAGCGGCGCTATTGGCAGAAGGGTGAAGTCGATACCTCTGCGGATCTTTCCTCGGCACTTCCGATGAACGGGGCCAAAGTTCTGGTCGAAGGTTCAGATTGCACGCTCATTTGCTACGGTCCAACGGTGGCTACTGCCCTTCAGGCAGCTGCGCTCGCGGCAAAGGACGGTGTCTCGCTCGAAGTCATCAACTTGCGATCCTTGAGTCCTCTTGACTTAACTACGTTGAACAATTCTGTGATGAAGACCGGTCGGGCAATTGTTGTGCATGAAGCGTCTAGCAGCGGCGGAATCGGCGGTGAGGTTGGCCAGTGCCTGATGCAATCCTGCTTCTATCATTTGAAGGCGCCTGTGCTTAGAGTGACCGGGTATGACACCCCATATCCGCCAAGTCGAAATGAAAATAAATACCTTCCCGATGCCGATCGCATTCTGGATGCCCTCGAGCAGAGCATGAGTTACTGACATGGCATCAAATTCCGCGTTCGAATTTTTGCTTCCTGATGTAGGCGAGGGTTTGGAAGATGCCGAGATTGTTAACTGGAAGGTCTCTGTCGGACAACAAATAGAAGTCAACCAGCCACTCGTAGAAATTGAGTCGGCAAAATCTCTCGTTGAATTGCCGAGCCCATATGCGGGCACTGTACTCGAGCTACTTGCGAAAGAAGGAGAAGTCATACGGGTCGGAACTCCGATCATTCGAATTCAACTCGACACGGTTGAGCAAGCGGCCGATGACAAAGATGCTTCTGGCAGAACAGAGTTCCTCGTGGGTTCAATATCCAAAGGCGAAGAAAGTCGACGCCAAAAAAGTTCAACACGCAATTACGGCAGCAAAACTGGATCGACCAATTTGATAACCGAAAATGCCAGGCCGGTTGCGACGAAAATATTTGGTGGATTGGCCACGCCGCCCGTTCGCAAACTTGCTCGCGAACTTGGGGTCGATCTCAATAATCTGGTTGGAAGCGGCCCCCAGGGCTCGGTAACCCGTGAGGACGTGACAGCCTTTGTCGAAAAAAGTAGGGGTGGGTCAATTGCCACCGAGGCGTTGGGAGATGGCGCTCGAGAGAGTCGCACTCCTATACGTGGTGTTCGCCGCGCGATGGCGGAGGCGATGGTTGCCAGTGCATTCACTGCACCGCATGTCACTGAGTTCATCACGGTTGATGTATCGGCGTCGATGCATCTTCTCGATCAATTGCGCGCTCAACCTGAATACTCAGGTGTGCGCCTTTCACCGCTGACTTTGTTGGCGCGTGCCATGTGTCTGGCCGCCCATCGAACGCCCGCGATAAACAGCTTCTGGGACGAAGCGTCGCAAGAGATCGTGACCAAGCACTATGTGAACCTCGGAATCGCAGCAGCAACGGAACGTGGCCTATTGGTGCCTAACATCAAAGATGCCGATCAGTTGACGCTGAAGCAGTTGGCCGTTTCCATCTCGGAAATCGTTGATGCTGCACGGGCAGGACGTACCGAACCGGCGCAGATGACAGGCGGCACCATGTCCATCACCAATATTGGTGTCTTTGGAATCGACACCGGCACTCCAATATTGCCGCCTGGTGAGTCGGCCATCGTCGCACTTGGTGCAGTGGTGCAACGCCCTTGGGTAGTCGACGGTCAGATCATGGTGCGCTATGTGACGACATTGGCGTTGTCGTTCGATCATCGCCTCGTCGATGGCGCGCAAGGATCGAAGTTCCTCGCCGAAGTCGCGTTGATGATGCAAGAACCAGCAATGCTCTTAGCTTGGGCGTGAAAAACTACGACCAACTATTTTGAAGCGCCTAAACCATTTGGTGTGGCAAGAGCCGCAACATAACGAATATGGCCTGGCGCCATACCTTGGTCAAGAATCGCTTCATAGTTTCCCCAAATGGAATAGCCGCCATCCACCCAATACGCGCTATTGCTTGCCTGCGAACCAACCCAGATGATTTTTACGTGTTCAGTCCATTGGCTCCCGCCAGTGAGCATTCCGTTCCATTCGTTCGTGACCCAGGCGCCAGCACAGTAGGTCGGATTGTCATAGCCGTTTGCATTGCAGGAATCCCACGCTGCGTTCCATTTCATAACTAAGTGGTCGTTTGCGTATGTCGGATCTCCCCAAACTGCTCCATTCAAATTCTTATCAACCCCGTCAGCCAAGCCAGAAAATATGTGCGCTCCGTAGTTGTAGCCATATTGATTAAAACCATTGGCTGCTGATGCTGATGGCATTACTACGCCAGCCAGGCTTACACCAATAAGTAATCCGAGGGTCAGGGCTTTGAATTTGATGTTTGACATCGTGCCTCCCAATTAGAGTTTGCGCCTAAAATCAACGTTGACCGATTCTAGTGAGATAAGTCGATCCTGCCGGTGCGAAGACTCATTTTGACTAGTCAAAATCGAAGTAGGCGAGTGGAGTTCCGCTCCAAGACACACCAAGTCTTGAAGCAGCGGCCATAGCGCCTGCTATCTGCCCATCACCAGAACCTCCCCAGTCGAGAAATTCATTTGCAGTAGTGGGTGGAACCCAAAGCCTCCTGTATTGCCTTCCAGTGCTGGGGTCAGGGGCAGCGTGTTCTATTCCATCGACTAAGGCAACTAAGCGGACCTGTGCGAACGCCTCGGGAATATCGATGAGTTGATACCCGAGATACCCGATCGAAGCGATCGTTACCTGAGCTTCTTCTTTGGCTTCGCGGATGAGAGTGTCGGTAAAACTCTCGTCGTTTTCAGGTTTCCCACCCGGCAGGTTGTAGTGTCCATCATCTTCCAAGAGAAGAACTCTGCCGTCGGGGCTAAAAATGATTCCATAAACTTGACGTACATCGAGACCTTTTGGAACCTCGGCTTCAACCCATGTGTAGGGATTCACGCTAATTTTCGACATTCCAGCGCGAGTTGCTTTATGTCCACTTCCGCCTCGGTATTAACAGTGATTGGTGACCCAATACCCAAAGGACTCCGGAGGCTATCCGTTTCAAACCAACTCTGAAGTACGCTCGGATCGCTTCTATTGTCGCCGTGACCAGGATGGCGTTTCCGACCCCTAAATCGTTCGAGCGCCGTAGCCACCGAACACTGACAGGCTATTTCAATGACATTATCGAATTCACGGAGCCATGCACTAGGAGTACCTGAATCGCGTTGCTCGTCGGGACCCTGCCAGTGTGAAACGAGGATTACGTCCCCCGCAGTGCGCGCGGCCTCCTGAAACCGTACATCGGCTTCGCGGCTGCATCTAAACCGAAATTCTGCATCGAATTCCTGAACAGACCCAAGGAGGGTTTCAAGAAAATCATCTTTGTCGATTACCGCAAAGCCGAGTTCTTCCCCCAAGAGACGGGCCACGGTGGTCTTCCCGCTTGCAGGGAGTCCGGTAATCGCGATGATTGTTCTGGTCACACGGTAACGTTATAGCAGCGAAAACTTTTATTGGGGAATTTGGAATCCCAATTCTAAGGGCGCCTCAGGCGCGCCGTTGAGCATCAAATCTTTGAGTAACCGTGCGAGTTCACGAGGCGTCATGAGTTCTGAAGTGGCATCAAGCTCGGCCTGCGTCCACCATCGATACTGCACAAAGGAAACTCGCTCTAATCCAAAGAGCGCCGTTGTATCTATCTCGAAGGACGAAGTGCGAGAAAGGAACCACGTCTCGCTCACTTGATAGTTCTTCCCGTTAAATGAATATTTGTCTTGGCGATTCCAAACATGCCGACCAAGATCGAAGTCAGTCAATCCAGTCTCTTCCTTCACCTCACGCCTGGCGGCATCTTCCGGCGATTCGCCCGGCTCTATTCCTCCACCTACTGGGCACCAATAAATGTCCGATGGGTTGGTTGGATCTTGTCCTTGGAAAAGCAGTACCCGATCCATTTCATCCATTAAAAGGACACGTGCCGTGCGACGTATCGTAGGCTCGGTTTTCATTCCAAGTATTGTGCCGTGAGGGAGAGTTCGTGGCAATAAACCTCATTTTGGCTGAAGCCAGATCCGGTGAAATCGATTCTTGAATCCACATTCGTACCCCATGAAGAACATGACGCTCAAAGAAATTGACAGAAGGTCCGTTTAGAAACACTAAAACCTCGAGATGTTCTCTCGAGGTTTTAGGTAGTAACTCAACAAACAGAGTTTGCTGCGCCCGCAACGAAGTTCAGAAACTGTAGCACGAATCCGAATTCACTCGCTGTTTTTTGCGAAACACAGATGATTACTCTCCGTGATTCTTTTTCCTAACCATGACAAGTTCTCCACATGTTCCCGCAAGCAAGCAAATCTCCAAGACCATGTCCTTTAACTTGCGCGAGGTGCCTCTGTAGCTCAACGGATAGAGCGCGCCCGTAACGAAGGCGGAGATACGGGTTCGAGTCCCGTCAGGGGCACATCACCAGAAAGGCTCTACTCAGTTCTCCATTGAGTGGGGTCTTTCTTAGTGCCCGGACCAAGGAAGACGAACCAAGTCTTTAAGAGTCTCAAACCTGAGTACACATATGCGCGCTCGAGGGGAGGAAACTGGGCACTGGAAGTCAATCGTTCTTCTAGCCTAAAAAGAGCGTATGGGTAGTAAGTTCTGAAAGTGAATCCAGAATTTGCACCCATATCTTTCCTGGAGTCACTGCGACACTTTCCCTGTTGAACCGCCGGGATGTAAAAGAAGGGTATTCGAAGAGCGTTGAAAGAGAGGAGTGATTCATGTCTGATAAAGCGCGACTTGATATCGCTCGTGATGTTTCGGTCGGTGACTGGATCAGGGAATCTTTAGATCCATGGGTGGCCTTTTCTGAAAACCCGGTCACTATCGGAATAGTCATTCCTAAGGGCTTTGAGAGTTATGTACTAATTCGGCATTCTGGCCCGGGTGATCACCCTGGAGGACTCGGGAATGAAAGCCTCGGGACGCTAATTGAGATTCTCTCCAATTTCACAACCACTCCCGAAGAGTGCTTTCATGCGCTATGGGATGGGTATGGATGGATGCATCAGGGAAGCATCGCGGTTTTCAAACCTTTACGACATCCATCTCTTCATGTTCTTTTTCGATCAATTTCGATCAGGATCAACGCTAGGAGATTTAGGAGAAGAATTCGAACGCAATTTCAGTCGCTGGATCACTTAGAGTCTCACACTTTGCCGGTAGGGATCATGAAATCGGAGCGATTTAAACTCCCTAATCGCGAATATTTGTTGATGCGTGGGCCATTATCAGAGGCTAGTAAAATCGGTTGGATATTTTCCGAGTCGTTTCAGTTTCAATCACCAAACCTCTTGTGGCCAAGTGATCGGGGTTGGATATTAGCGACGGAAATTGACTTTAACGTAACTCTCATCGGTGGAAGCGAAAGTTTAGTAGCGGCAATTTTGAATACTGGTTCGCTCATTTCCGAACGGTTTAAAGTAACTGACACGATTGCGCAGTTGCCAATTGCTGAATATTGATTGATTTAAATCTGGAAAAGGGCTGCACTATCACTAGAAGTGGAACCTTCCTCATATTGGCGTCAGAAGGGATTCGAACCTCCAATAACTAACGACCTTGCCAACGGGGTAGGCGTTTCTCTTTGAATGCGCGCGGTCCCTCCTGCGCATCTTCGCTGAGATAGACAGGGGCCCAAATTTCATTGGCTCTTTGCCGAGCATCGCCAATAACGCCGTCGAGAATGTTGCGGACCATCGCCTTCCCTGCGGCAACTGAGAGGGGGGCATTGGCAGCAATCTGTTGCGCAAGCTCTCGACTGGCAGCGCCGAGTTCGTCGGATGGGACGACGAAGTTGACCAGCCCCACGTTCTGCGCTCTGAACGCGTTGATCGGGTGGGCAGTGAGTAGGAGTTCCATTGCTACGCGCGGAGGAATCATCAAGGGGAGAGGCGCGGCCCACGGTGCACCGCGACCGTGGCGGGCCTCGGTGATGCCGAAAGTTGCGTGACTTGCGGCGATAACCAGATCTGCTTGCTGTGCGAGGAAGAAGCCGCCACCGAGGGCTACTCCATTCACTGCGGCTATGACTGGTTTGTGTGTGACCAAATCGGGGAGGAAGTCATCTGGAGGGATAGTTAGGTGCTGTTCGGACATCTCTTTGAGATCGGCCCCAGAACTGAATGCAGTTTTGCCCGTCGCGGTGATGATCAAGACTCGTGCTTGTTCGTCATCCGTGAATGATTGAAGGGCATCGCGGATTCCGGCACGGACGGTTGAATTCAATGCATTGCGAGATTCAGGTCGATTGATCGTGATAGTGGCGATGCCACCAGAGACTTTGTATAGAAGCTCATCCTTGGTGGTCATTACGAGATCAATCCAAAACTGCGGGCGATGAGCATTTTCTGCACCTCACTGGTCCCTTCTCCTATTTCCAGAACTTTCGAGTCGCGATAATGACGAGCGACTAAATATTCGTCCATGAAGCCGTAGCCTCCGAAAATTTGCGTTGCAGCGCGGGCGTTATCCATCGCGGCGTTGCTCGCCACAAGTTTGGCAATGGAGGCCTCGGTCTTGAAATCTTTGCCCGCCGTCTTCAGTGATGCAGCGTGGTAATACGCCAAACGTGCCACATGGGTGCGCGCTTCCATCTCCGCAATCATGAAGGCGATGGATTGATGTTGGGCGATCGTCTTTCCAAATGCTTTGCGCTCTTTGGCATAACGTACGGATTCGTCAATGCATCCCTGCGCCGCCCCGACTGCAAGGGCTGCAATCGCGATTCGTCCATCGTCTAGTGCCTGGAGGAAGTTTGCATACCCGCGACCTTGTTCTCCTAAGAGGTTGCTGGCAGGAACGCGAACGTCGGTGAAGGAGAGGGGATGGGTATCGGAGGCGTGCCATCCGAGCTTGAAATAGGACGGTTCGACGACAAAACCTGGCGTCCCGTTTGGAACGATGATCGTGCTGAGTTCTTTCGAACCATCAGGTCTTGTTCCGGTGACGCACGCGACGATCACCAATGACGTGATGGATGTCCCTGAATTCGTGATGAAGGTCTTGGCGCCGTTGATGACCCACTCGTCTCCTTCAAGTCGCGCGGTGGTGCGCATGCCGCTGGCATCACTGCCTCCGTCCGGTTCGGTGAGACCGAATCCGGCAAGTGCTTGGCCGCTCACGAGAGCCGGCAGGAACTTCTTTTTCTGCTCTTCGCTGCCGGTCTGAAATATCAACATCGAACCTAA
>Ga0079306_1001623_pt1 | contig 14364 bp, 12 predicted proteins | sample Methanotroph_Enr_FD_79181 | JGI IMG/M metagenome (GOLD analysis project Ga0079306, IMG submission 79181) | Enriched soil microbial communities from Old Woman Creek wetland in Ohio, USA - Methanotroph_Enrichment_5 | ecosystem: Environmental > Terrestrial > Soil > Wetlands | place: USA: Ohio...
CGCTCAAAAAGTTGGTCGGGCTCACGTCGCGGTTGGTGAAGTTGCACCGGCCGCCTCCTGAGATGCGGATTTTTTCGGCGACTTTTTCGCTGTGGTCCAGCAGCAGCACCTTGAGGCCCTGCTGGCCCGCCACACCGGCGCAAAACAGCCCGGCGGCGCCTGCGCCTATCACGACAACATCGAATTTATGGGTCAAATCAGCCTCTGGTCCAGGTATGACGGGCATGTGATGCTATTAAAAGCATAGCATTCTTGCCGAAGCCCGCTGTCGCGTCTTTTTGAACGTGAAAGTGTAGCCGCGCTCCGGTGCGTCAGCGCCGCGCGATGGTCCGTAACCTGACGCAGTTCAGGCGGCGCGAACGGCCTCAGGGTATGCCGCCGCCAGCGCCACGCCGCTGATCACGTCGCCCACCACGATGATGGACGGGCTGGCCATGCCGCCTTCATTGATCGCGTCTGCAAGCGCGCCCAGCGTGGTGATGATGTGGCGCTGCGTCGGCAGGGAAGCGTTCTGGATCACGGCCACCGGCGTGGTTGCGGGCAAGCCGGTCAGCAGTTCGTTCTGGATGCGCCCCGCACCGCTTACGCCCATGTAAATCACCAGCGTGAGCCGGGCGCTGCTGGCGGTGGCGGCCAGCGCTGGCCAGTCGGTGCCCGCGTCGCCGGGTTTGGCGTGGCCGGTCACAAACACCACGCCATGCGCATGCTGGCGGTGCGTGAGCGGAACGCCCAGCGAGGTCACGGCGGCCAGCCCGGCAGTGATGCCGTTGATGACCTCCACGTCAAGGCCTGCCGCCCGCAAATGCTCGACTTCTTCGCCGCCGCGGCCAAAGATGAAAGGGTCGCCGCCTTTGAGCCGCACAACGTTTTCGCCTTCCCGGGCGGCCATGATCATGAGCTTTTCGATGAAGGCCTGCGGTGTGGACTTGCAGCCGCCGCGCTTGCCCACATGCACGATACGGGCATTGGTTGGCGCAAAAGCCACGATCTCGTCACTGACCAGGTCGTCGATGAACAGCACCGTGGCGCGCTGGATGGCCTTGAGGGCCTTGAGGGTAAGCAGTTCCGGATCGCCGGGGCCTGCGCCAACGAGAGTGACTTTGCCGTTGTTCATAGTTGCGGGACCAGATGCAAGATATGTTCCACCTGCCGTGCAATCGAAGGGGGAACGGGCTGCTCGCCCGCCATCACCGACTGGATATAGGCCGCCGTGCTGGCCGCATCGACTGTTTTGGGTAGATCGGGCAAGGAGGCCAGAGTTCCGGCCTGGGCAACTTGCAGCAGTGAGCGCTGCCCATTGATGAAGGCTTCCATTTGCGGCATGCGGCGCGCGTCGGCCACCACTTCGCCTTCGGTGCCGCGCAGCAGCAGCGCATGGGCGCGGGTCAGCTCAAACGTCTGCGCCATGGACACCGCGTATTCCGGATGGGTATAGCTGCTGACCACCAGGCTTTTGCCCAGGCAGGGGTTCATGATCTTGACCAGGCTGTGCGCCGGATTGCGCAGGCCCACCACGCGCCGCACATCCAGCAGGCGTTTCAATGCAGGGCATAGCAGCTCGGTGGGTACAAAAGCGACTTCGCCATTCGCTATGGTTTTAATAGCCGTATGCGCCTGAATACCGAGGGCTGAAAGAACTTCTGATACAAAAATCCGGCTGGATTCGGTGGGGGTTCCATGCACCAGAACAGGGAGGCCTTCGCGCGCCAGCAGCAGGGCCAGCAGCGGCGTGAGCAGCGGCAGTTTACGGGCGCCGTTGTAGCTGGGCAAGACCACTGTGGGGCTATCGCTGGCGGGCAGCAGCTTGAGGCGCTGCTGGACGGCATCGAAAAAACCCGCCATCTCTTCGGGCGTTTCGCCCTTGATGCGCATGGCCAGGCAAAAAGCACCAATTTCCAGGTCGGTTACCGCACCATCGAGCACCTGGCCCAACAGGTCGGCCGCCTGCTCGCGTGGCAAGGCGCGTGCGCCGTCTTTGCCGCGCCCGATTTCCTTGATGTACTTGCTGATACCCATTTTGCAATTGTCCGCGAATGCAGATAACTTCCTGTTATGAGCTTAAGCCAGCTGTTTGATGGGAATGACCGTGCATGGTGCTGCGATCATTTTCGTTATTGGTTGGTGATGGCCAGATCGGGGGCGATCACCACAATGCGCAGAGCTTCATTCCTCATCAAAGTATTGCAAGAATCGCGCCAAAATTAGGTAATCCGGTCCGGAGTCCGGGTTGGCGCATCTGCCGGAGGTCCATGGCCATTACGCGTAGAATCTCTTTCGCTCCGGGGTGCAATCCTGTCTTTCATGGCAGGGCGGCTGAGATGGTCAGAACCGAACCCGCGAACTTGAATCGGATCATGCCGACGTAAGAAGAGCTGTCAGGACGGGGGGTAGCGCCCCTGCCACAACTTTCGGAGCACCCTGCGCAAGCGGACCACCGAAAGAATCGCGACCATGAATGCACCTGACACAGCAACAGATCTGAGCCCGCAAGCGCTCATAGCCGATATCGTTGACGACTTGCTGGCCTTTATGGCCCGGGAAGGCGCGAGCGATGAGGCATTCAACCCGCTGGCCTTGCGGCTGTTTTCTCATCAGTTTCAACACAACCCGGCGTTTCAGCGCTTTTGCAGGCAAAGGGGCAAGACACCCCGGACGGTGAAAACCTGGCGCGACATTCCGGCCGTGCCCATCAGTGCCTTCAAGGCGCTCACCTTGAGTTGCCAGCCTCCATCGAGCACCGACCGCGTGTTCATGACCAGTGGAACCACCCAGGGCGACGTGAAGGGCAAGCACTACCACCCGACCCTGGCGGTTTACGACTATTCGATGCGCGCCAATTTCAGCCGACGCTTCATGCAGGGCTCGGACAAGATCAGCATGGGCATCCTGTTTCCCACGGAAGAGGTGATGCCCAATTCATCCCTGGCGCACTATCTGGCGCTGGCCGTTCAGACCTTTGGTGCGGCTGGCAGCCGCTATTTTTTGAGTCAGCAGGGGCTGGATACCCCTCAGTTGTGTGCGGTCCTGGCGCAGGCCGAGCAGACGGGCGAGCCTTATGCGCTGTTGGGCGCCACCTACAGCTTTGTTCACCTGATGGATGCGCTGCGGCAGCAGGGACGGACTTTCGTCTTGCCGCCGGGCAGCAAGGTGCTGGATACCGGTGGTTTCAAGGGCCAGTCGCGTGAAATTCCCGTGGCGGACTTTTATGCGCAGCTGTCGTCCATGCTCGGAATTCCGACCAGCCAGTGCATCAATATGTACGGCATGACCGAGCTGAGCACGCAGTTTTACGACGCCGGCAACGCGACGCTGCCCTCTGTCAAATCGGGTCCGCACTGGATCAAATCCAGGCTGGTCAATCCGATGACGGACGAGGAGGTGGCGCACGGCGAGCACGGTGTTTTGGTCCACTGTGATTTGGCCAACTTCAATTCCGTAACGAGCATTCTCACGGAGGATGTGGGTGTTGCGGTTGAGGGCGGTTTTCTGTTGCTCGGGCGGGCTGAAGGGGCTCAGGCCAAGGGCTGTTCGCTGGCTGTAGAAGAGTTTTTACGGGCGGCCAAAGCGTGACGACCCTCCACGCCGTGGCGGGCTACCTGCCGGGGTTCAAGGCCGAAGACCTGCAATGGCAGACGTTGCGCTTTCAGGGCCGGGGTGCCACGCTGGACGTTGCGGTTCCGGAGCTGAGTCCCGCGCAATGGGTGGTGCTGGCTGAGCGGGTCAAGCAGGGCAGTCGGGCGTATCTTAAAACCTTGACGGTGTCCCAGATCATTGCGGTGGTGGACCGCGCGGTGGCGCGCTTGCTCGATCCCAAGGACCCTTACCGCCAGGAGGCCGAAAGGCTGCTGCCGCTGGTTACGGGCTATGACGCCGAAATGGTGCGGCTTGGATTGACGGCCTATCTGAAGACATTTCGTCAACCCCAGTTGCAACGCTTTGTGTCCGAGGATTTTGCCAATCCCAAGGTGCTCGATGAATTTCAGCCGCGACCCAAAGGGGGCTTTGCCAAGGCCTTTGGGCCGGACTTGCTGGTCCACATTTGGGCCGGGAACGTGCCGGGCTTGCCTTTGTGGAGCCTGATCTCCGGTTTGCTGGTCAAGTCCGGCAGTGTGGGCAAACTGCCGGGCGCCGAGCCCCTTTTTGCCGGCTGGTTTGCGCGGCTGCTGGTGGAGGTGGACCCTCAACTGGCCGATTGCCTGGCCGTGGGGTGGTGGAAAGGTGGCGACCAGTCGCGCGAACAAGCGCTTTTCGCTCAGGCCGATTTGGTGCTGGCCTACGGCGGCAACGCCTCGCTGGAACCCATCCGGCGCCAGGTTCCCATCACGACGCGTTTTTTGGCCTATGGGCACAAGCTCAGCTTCGGCATGATTTCCCGCGCCGCGCTGGATTCGCGCAAGGCGCAAACCACGGCGCACCAGGCCGCTTACGACGTGATGCGCTACGACCAGCAGGGCTGCTACTCCCCGCATGTGTTTTATGTCGAACGCGGCGGCAAGGTCTCGCCCCGGGATTTTTCCCAGTACCTGGCCCATGAACTCGTGAGCTTCGAACACAAGTTTCCCCGCCGGGTGCTGCCGCTGGAAGAGGCCGCCAGCGTCGCCAGCTGGCACCAGGCGCAAGAGCTGAAACTTTTCACGCTATCGGGTGCCGCTTTGATGGGCGAGGCCGGTACGCCTTGGCGCGTGGCCTACGCCGACGGGCCGCAGCCGCTGGCGCCCAGCGCCCTGAACCGCACGATCCAGGTGATCGCAGTGGACCGGCTGGATCAGGTGATCCCCGAGATTGCCAGGCACCGGGCCTTTTTGCAGACCGTGGGACTGGCGGCTGCGCCCGCTGAGTTGTTTGCGTTGGCCGAGCAACTGGGTCAGGCCGGTGTGACCCGCATCAGTGCGGTAGGCGCCATGACGGCGCCCGAGGCGGGCTGGCACCACGACGGGCGCTTCAACCTGCTGGATTTGATTCAAATGGTCGAGATTGAACAGTCGGCCGAGCTTGCGGCTGAAACCTTCGCGCCTTATGTGGATTAGCCCGTCCCATCAAACAGGGCGCCAGCCATGAGTTTCCTGGACATGAAGCAGGTGAGCTACACCTACCCGGGCTGGCCGGCCGTGGTGCATCGGGTCGATTGGTGCATTGAACAAGGGCAATTTCATTGTCTGGTGGGCCGCAGCGGATGCGGGAAAACCACGCTGCTCAAGCTGGCTGCAGGTCTTTTGCAGCCCAGCGAGGGGGTGATCACCCTGCAGGGCGATCCGGTCATCAAGCCCGGACCCCAACTGGGCTTTGTGTTTCAGGCTCCCACCTTGCTGGAATGGCACACCGTTTTGGACAATGTGTTGCTGCCGATGTCGCTCAGTCACAAGCCCACGCCGCAAGAGGTGGCGAAGGCGGAGCAATTGCTCGCGCTGATGGGTTTGTCGGCCTGCAAGCACCACTACCCGCGGCACCTGTCCGGCGGGCAGCAAAGCCGGGTGGCGATTGCGCGCGCACTGATTGGCGAGCCCGCTATTTTGTTACTGGATGAGCCGTTTGCGGCTCTGGACGCGATCACCCGAGAGGAACTGCAGGACGATCTCCTCACGCTTTGCCGCTTGCGCAACACCACGGTTTTCTTTGTCACTCATGACATTGCCGAAGCGGTGTATCTGGCGGACCGGGTCGCGGTGATGGACCGTGGAAGCATCCGGCGTGACATCAGCGTTGAGTTGCCCAAGCCGCGTGGACGCGAGGTTCGCTACGGCCCGGCGTTCAATGCGATTTGTGCGCAGCTTCGGGGTGCCATGGATGGGGCCGCACCATGAGCATGCGCATGAGCCGCTTTTGGGCCTGGGCGCTGTTTGTCGCGGGGCTGATGGGCTGGGAGCTTTTAACGCGCGCGCTGCAGCTGTCGGCGCTGGTGCTGCCGCCCCCGTCCGTCGTGCTGACGGCGCTGTGGGAGGGTTTGCGTTCCGGGTATTTGTGGCCGCATATCGGCCAGACCGTGCTGGAGCTGGTGATGGGGCTGACGGCAGGTTGCGCGCTCGGCCTGGTCAGCGGTGTGGTGTTGGGTGAGTCTGCCTGTTTGCGGCGCCTGCTCTTGCCTTATGTGGTCATCAGCCAGGTGGTTCCCAAGCTGGCGCTGGCGCCCTTGTTCATTGTCTGGTTCGGGTTTGGCATGACCTCGACAGTGGTGATTACCGCGCTGATTTGCTTTTTTCCGCTGATGGAAAACACCTTGACCGGTGTTGCGCAGGCTGATCCGCAGCGTCTGGAGTTGTTTCGCATGTTGGGTGCTAACCGCTGGCAGACACTGCTGCGCTTAAAAATTCCATCGGGTCTACCCGGCATCATGGCTGGCTTTCGCGTGGCGGTGGTGCTCGCGCTGGTCGGTTCCGTCGTGGGCGAATTCATTGGCGGCAGCCAGGGCCTGGGGGCACTGATTATTGCTTCGCAGGGCATGATGGACACCCCTCTCATGTTCGCGGTTCTGGTCATCATTACCGTGCTGGGGCTGGTGCTTTATCAACTGGCCATCGTTCTTGAAAAGCTTTTACTCAAATCACGCATCACAACCCTTTAAAAGGAAATGAAAAATGAAAATAGACATCATCCGTTCGGTCGCCGTGCTGGCTGCGGCAACGCTGTTGGGTCTGGGTTTCGTCGGGGCTGGCCAGGCGGCCTCGCCTGCGAACCTGGAAAAGATCGTGGTGGCTGGCTGGAGCAAGCCGATCACGGAAGTCACCAATTTGCTGGTCGAAGAAGACAAGGGGTTTTTCAAAGCCAAGGGCGTTGACTTGCACTATGTGCCGGGCGCTGGCGGCGGCGATGCGATCCGCAACATCCTGACCGGGCAGGCCGATGTGGCTTTTACCGATCCGGGCTCCTTTTTCTCGGCGCTGGATAAGGGCGAAAAGCTGCGGGCCATCTATGACATCTATCCGCAAAATGTGTTCAATGTGGTGTCGCTCAAAAGCCGAAACATCACCAGGCCGGCTGATTTAAAGGGCAAGAAAATTGGCGTTTACAGCCTCTCAAGCGGCACCCGGCAAAACCTGTTGGTGCTGCTGCATCAGGCGGGCCTGCGCGAATCGGACGTGACGATCGTGGTCACGGGTCTGCTGAACTTTGCGCCCTTGATGCAGGGGCAGGTGGACGCCACCGCCGCCACCGACACGGGTTTGCTGGTCGGCCGGCAAAAAGGCCTGGCGGACGTCAATGTCATGGAAGTCAAAAGTTACCTGAATGTTTCCAGTGATCTGTTTGTCGTTCGTGAGGAAACCTATCAGCAGAAAAAAGAAGTGCTGAAAAAATTTATCGCGGCCTATCGGGACAGCGTCGCATGGATGATCAACAACCCCGAAGAGGCTGCGGCGCTGGCGGTCAAGCGCGCCATTGACGGTAAAGATGCCGCCGTCAACCTTGACGTGATCCGCCTGCGCAATCTCTCCAGTGTTTCAGCCACAACCCAGAAAAACGGGCTGGGTGCGTTCGATATGGACCTGTTCCAGAAAGCGGCCGACACCTATAAAGCGCTCGGCCTTGTTCAGCGCGCCATCAACGTCTCCGATGTGGTGAGTCAAGACTTGCTGCCGGCCAAATGAGCAGGGCGGGGGCCATGAATTTTCAAGGCAAGGTGGTTCTGGTCACTGGCGCCAGCCGGGGAATAGGCGCGGCAATTGCACTGGCTTTTGCCCGTGAGGGTGCCATGGTGGTCGTCAACTACCTGCAGAACGAGGCGGCCGCCGCCGAGGTGGTGGCGCGTTGCAGGGCGCTGGGCGGTGATGGCTGGGCGATTCAGGCCGATGTGCGCTCGGAGTCGGCGGTGCAGGCCATGGTGGCGCAGATTCTGGGCGAAGTCGGCAAGATCGACGTGGTCGTCAACAACGCTTTCAAGGCCTACACGTTCGATCCCGACCAGCGCAAGATGTTCTGGGAGCTGGGCTGGTCCGATTACGAGGCCCAGGTCGACGGTGCGCTCCACTCCACCTACAACGTCTGCCAGGCGGTGCTGCCCCATTTCAGGCAACGTACCCAGGGCAGCATCGTCAACATGGTGAGCGACCTGGTGGAGCGGCCCATTGTTCCGTATCACGACTACACCACGGCCAAATCCGCGCTGGTCGGGTTCAGCCGCAATTTGGCCGTGGAATTGGGGCCGCTGGGAATACGCGTGAATTGCGTGGCGCCCGGTTTGGTTTATCCGACTCAGGCCAGTCTGGCCACCAAGGAAGAGGTCAAAGCACTCATCATTGGCCAAACCCCTTTGCGAAGAATTGCCACGCCCGACGATGTAGCGGGGCCGGTTCTGTTTCTCGCCTCGGACTGGAGCCGTTTCATGACAGGACAGGTACTGTTCGTGGACGGTGGCCTGGTCATGAAATAAGGGCGTGGGACGCCGGTGCGGGGAAGCCCTTGCGCCCCCATGCCTTATCTGCCAGCGGGATCAACCGCGTGGCCTAAACTACAAACTTATGTCTGAAAAAATGCTGGTTCTGGGGATTGAGTCGTCTTGCGACGAGACGGGCGTGGCCCTGGTGCAGACCCGTGGCCAGGGTGTGCCGATGTTGCTGTCTGATGCGCTTTACAGCCAGATCGACATGCACCAGGCCTATGGTGGTGTGGTGCCCGAACTGGCCAGTCGTGACCATATCAGGCGGGTGTTGCCCTTGACGCAGGACGTCATGCGTCGGGCGCAGCGCTCGCTGGCGGAGGTGGATGTGGTTGCCTACACGCGCGGGCCGGGCCTGGCCGGTGCGCTGCTGGTGGGTGCCGGCGTGGCTTGCGCGCTGGCGGCTGCGCTGGCCAAGCCGGTGATGGGCGTGCACCATCTGGAAGGCCACCTGCTGTCGCCTTTTCTCAGTAGCGATCCCCCGGAGTTTCCGTTTGTGGCCCTGCTGGTGTCGGGCGGACATACCCAGCTCATGCGGGTGGACCGAGTGGGCAGCTACCAGTTGCTTGGTGAATCGATTGATGATGCAGCGGGGGAGGCGTTTGACAAGTCGGCCAAGCTGATGGGCTTGCCGTATCCCGGCGGGCCGCATCTGTCAAAGCTGGCGCTTGCCGGTGACGGCACCGCCTTCAAACTGCCCCGGCCGCTGCTGCACAGCGGCAACCTCGATTTTTCCTTTGCCGGTCTGAAAACTGCCGTGCTGACGCAGGCCAAAAAGCTCGGGCCCGAGCTGGAAAGCCGCAAGGCCGACCTGGCGGCCTCTACCCAAGCGGCCATTGTGGAGGTGCTGGTCAAGAAATCACTGAGCGCCTTGATGCAAACCGGGCTAAAGCGGCTGGTGGTGGCGGGCGGTGTGGGCGCCAATGCCTTGCTGCGCAGCCAGCTCAACGCGGCCTGCCAGCAGCGCGGTATCCGGGTGCACTACCCGGAACTGGATTTCTGCACCGACAACGGCGCCATGATTGCGCTGGCCGCCGGCATGCGTTTGCAAGCCGGACTGGAAACCCTGCGGCACGGCTACACGTTTGACGTGAAACCGCGCTGGAGTCTGGCAGCGCAGCAGCCCGGGATCGCTGCCATCACCTGAGCCGTCTGCGGCGACCTTTACACTTCGTGGTTTTCTCCGCGATTGCAGCGAGCTGCCAGGGCACAGCGTGCCGCTGATTTGTTCAAGCCTGAAAACTGGATTATTTTTTTGATGAAAAAACTTTTGAAACACTTGCTGCTAGCCCTGTTTTTGGGTGCTTCGCTGTCCGCCATGGCGCAGTCGGCAACTCAGCCGCCCATTCGTATTGCGCTCATTGAAAGCCTTTCCGGGCCGTTTGCCAACACGGGAGAAGCGGTGTTTCGCAACCTGGTGTGGGCAACGGAACGGGTTAATGCGCGCGGCGGCGTCAAGCTGGCTGGTGGTGCCCGCAATCTGCTGATTGAACGTTATGACAACAAGGGTCAGAATGAGGAGGCGCTGGCGGCCTTGCGTTCGGCGATTGATGATGGCGTGACCGTCATTGCGCAGGGCAATTCGTCGGCCATTGCAGCGACGCTGATGGATGCCATCAACAAACACAACGAGCGCGAACCCGGCAAGCGCGTGCTGTTTCTCAATTATTCGGCGGTTGATCCCATCCTGACGAACGAGAAATGCAGCTACTGGCATTTCCGCTTTGATGCCCACGCCGACATGCGCATGGCCGCCTTGATGGAGGTGCTCAAGGACGACCGGGCGCTCAAGAACATTTACCTGATTGGCCAGGACTACAGCTTTGGCCAGGCGGTGCTGCGGGAAGCCCGCAAGCAAATCGGCTTGCAGCGCCCCGACGTGCAGATTGTGGGTGACGAGCTGCACCCGATCGGCCGCGTCAAGGACTTCATTCCCTATGCCGTCAAGATCAAGACCAGCGGGGCGCAGGCGGTGCTCACGGGCAACTGGGGCAATGATTTAACGCTGCTCATCAAGGCGGCAAAAGAGGTCGGCTACGAAGGCAAGTTCTACACCTTTTACGGCAATGCGCTGGGCGTGCCAGCGGCACTGGGTGATGCCGGTGTGGGCAAGGTGATTGCCGTGGCCGAATGGTTGCCCAATGCGCCGGGGGCTTCCTCGGAGGCTTTTTACAAAGCATTCCGCCAGCGCTTTCCCAAACCGCAAGACGACTACGTGCATATGCGCATGCAGTTGATGATCGAAGCCCTGGTGCAAAGTATCGAGAAGGCCGCTACGACAGATTCGACAGCTGTGGCTGCCCAGCTGGAGCGGGCCACGCTTACTTTTTCGGGTCATCAGGGCAAGATGCGTGCTGCCGATCATCAGTTCCAGCAGCCGCTGATGGTGGCGGTGATGGACAGGCAGGGCGCGCCCGGCGTGAAATTTGATGTGGAAGGCTCGGGCTACGGTTTTCGCGTCATCAGGACGATCGCCGCGAAGCGTGCCGAGCAGCCGCAAAGCTGCAAGATGGTTCGACCTTGAACGATACGATACGAAACCAGCCAGATTGAGGGGAGTGCATGAGACAAGCTGTTTTAAACCTTGAAGAATCAATGATTCGCCAAGTGGCCAATGCGGGCATGGGGCGCAGTGATGTGCTCAAGTTCTGGTTTGGCGAGAGTGATGAAGTCACGCCCGCTTTTATCCGCGATGCTGCTGCCGCGTCGCTGCAGCAGGGCGAAACTTTCTATGCCCACAACCTCGGCTTGCCCGAGTTGCGGGAGGCCATCGCCCGTTACGCTACAGCCCTGCGTACGCCGGGCGCTGCGCCTATCGGCGCCGAGCGCATTGCGGTGACGTCGGGCGGAGTGAACGCCCTGATGCTGGCGGTGCAGGCCTTGGTGGACGCGGGTGACGAAGTGGTGGCGGTGACGCCGGTCTGGCCGAATCTGACCGCGCAGCCTGCCATCATGGGTGCCGTGGTGAAGTGTGTGAGCCTCAAACCCGTCGCCGGGCAATGGCAGCTCGACATGGCCGAACTGCTGGCAGCCATCACGCCAGCAACCAAGCTGTTGATTGTCAACGCGCCGAACAACCCGACGGGCTGGACCTTGACCCGCGCCGAACAGGCCACGATTCTGGCGCACTGCCGCGGCACGGGCACCTGGATTCTGGCGGACGAGGTGTACGAGCGCCTTTATTTTGAGGCCACGCCAAATGGATGTGCCCCGAGTTTTCTGGATATCGCGAGCCCGGAAGACCGTCTGGTCGTTGTCCACAGTTTTTCAAAGAGCTTTCTGATGACGGGTTGGCGTCTGGGCTGGCTGGTGATGCCACCCAGCATGACGCTGCACATGGGCAAGCTCATTGAGTTCAACACTTCCTGTGCGCCGGTGTTCATACAGCGCGCCGGGTTGGTGGCCATTGAGCGGACGGCCGACATCACGCCCCGGGTCGTGAAGCACCTGAAAACCTGCCGGGACACGCTGATTCCGTTGCTGCAAGCGGTGCCGGGTGTGCAGGTGGCGCCCGCCAAGGGCGGCATGTACGCCTTTTTCCAGCTGGAAGATCAGGACCGGTTCAGCGACTCGCTGGATACAGCCAAGCGGCTGGTGGTAGAGGCCGGGCTGGGCTTGGCGCCGGGCAACGCCTTCATGGTCAATCCCGCGCCCGAGGCGCAGGGCTGGCTGCGCTGGTGTTTTGCCAGCCATGATGTTGCCAGGCTGGGGCAGGGCGTGGACCGCCTAAAGCAGTGGCTTACGCTATAATTTGTGGCTTTGCTAGGCCTTGCGTCCAGCAAATCACGACGAAAGCGGTTAATTCTCATGTCGGGAAAACTGCTTTCATCGCAAGTGCACTTAAGTTGCAAGAGGAAAATCATGATCGCAAAATCAGTGAAGGCCGAGATTGTCAAAGACAATGCACGCGCCGCCAATGACACGGGTAGTCCTGAAGTTCAAGTGGGGCTGCTGACCGGCCGCATCAATGAACTGATGCCCCATTTCAAAACCCACGCCAAAGATCACCACGGTCGCCGTGGTCTGCTGCGCATGGTGAGCCGTCGCCGCAAGCTGCTGGACTACCTGAAGTCCAAAGATGCGGCACGTTATGTTGCGCTGATTGCCAAGCTTGGCCTGCGCAAGTAAGCGCTAAAACGACTGCAAGGCGCCTGAGTTAGTTCACTAGCTCAGGCGCTTTTTACTTCGGAGCAAAGCAAAACGAGCACGCGCTGTGTCATTCCACAAGAAACGTCCTGGTCTTCAGGTCTCCTGAAAGCCAGGCATTTTGTGGAATGGCATCGTGTTCAGCCAGCCGCCACTCCGGGCTCTTCGCACTGCCTCAAGTGCTCAAAACTAGTGGAGAAATGAATATGAGTATGTTTAATAAAGTCAGTAAATCTTTCCAATGGGGATCACACAAGGTCACCATGGAAACCGGCGAAATCTCCCGGCAAGCCGGCGGCGCTGTCCTGCTGGACATGGACGGCACGGTGGTGCTGGCCACTGTGGTTGCCAAAACCGATGCCAAACCCGGCCAGGATTTTTTCCCACTGACGGTTGACTACATGGAGAAATCCTACGCGGCTGGCCGTATTCCCGGCAGCTTCTTCAAGCGTGAAGGCCGCCCCAGCGAACTTGAAACCTTGACGTGCCGCCTGATCGACCGTCCCATCCGTCCGCTGTTCCCGGAAGGCTTCTTCAACGAAGTGCAGGTCGTGGTTCACGTGCTGTCCCTCAACCCTGAAGTCGAAGGCGATATTCCTGCGCTGATCGCATCGAGCGCGGCCCTGTCGATTTCTGGCATTCCTTTCAACGGCCCGATTGGCGCCGCTCGCGTGGCCTATATTGACGGTCAGTATGTGCTGAACCCCGGCAAGACCCAGCTCAAGGATTCCAAGCTGGATCTGGTGGTGGCCGGTACCGAAGCCGCTGTGCTGATGGTCGAGTCCGAAGCGCAGCAGTTGTCTGAAGAAATCATGCTGGGCGCTGTGGTGTTTGGCCACGAGCAGGGCAACATCGCCATCAACGCGATTCACGAACTCGTTCGTGATGCAGGTAAACCGGTCTGGGACTGGCAGCCGCCCGCAAAGGACGAGCCACTGATCGCGAAGGTCAACGAACTGGCCGCAGCCAAGCTGCAAGCCGCCTACCAGATTCGCAGCAAGCAGGCACGTACCCGCGCCTGCCGCGAAGCTTACGCTGTCGTGATGGCAGACCTGAAGCTTGATGGTGTCGTGTTTGACAGCGTCAAGGTCGAAGGCATGCTGTTCGACATTGAAGCCAAAATTGTTCGCAGCCAGATCCTGGCCGGCGAGCCCCGCATTGACGGCCGCGACACCCGTACCGTGCGTGCCATCGAAATCCGCAACAGCGTGCTGCCCCGCACCCACGGTTCGGCCCTGTTCACCCGTGGTGAAACCCAGGCGCTGGTCATCACCACGCTGGGCACCGAGCGTGACGCGCAGCGCATTGACGCGCTGTCTGGCGATTACGAAGACCGTTTCATGCTGCACTACAACATGCCTCCGTTCGCCACCGGCGAAACTGGCCGCGTGGGCAGCCCGAAACGCCGCGAAATCGGCCATGGTCGTCTGGCCAAGCGCGCGCTGATGGCAGTGTTGCCAAGCAAGGAAGAGTTTCCTTACACCATGCGCGTGGTCAGCGAGGTCACTGAGTCGAACGGCTCATCGTCAATGGCTTCGGTGTGCGGAGGATGCCTGTCTCTGATGGACGCCGGCGTGCCCATGAAAGCGCACGTGGCGGGTATTGCCATGGGCCTGATCAAGGAAGAAAACCGCTTCGCCGTGCTGACCGACATCCTGGGTGATGAAGATCATCTGGGCGACATGGACTTCAAGGTCGCCGGCACCACCGCCGGCATCACCGCGCTGCAGATGGACATCAAGATCCAGGGCATCACCAAGGAAATCATGCAGGTGGCGCTGGCTCAGGCCAAGGAAGCCCGCATGCACATTCTGGGCAAGATGCAGGAAGCCATGGGCGAAGCCAAGGCC
>Ga0079306_1001625_pt1 | contig 14354 bp, 17 predicted proteins | sample Methanotroph_Enr_FD_79181 | JGI IMG/M metagenome (GOLD analysis project Ga0079306, IMG submission 79181) | Enriched soil microbial communities from Old Woman Creek wetland in Ohio, USA - Methanotroph_Enrichment_5 | ecosystem: Environmental > Terrestrial > Soil > Wetlands | place: USA: Ohio...
ATGACCATCTTCGGCAGTCGCTGACGGTCTGGGCGGCTGGTCGAACAAGCGCTTCCACCTGACGCGTCTTGGTTTGTGCACTACGCTTTGGATCAGGCGCGCAGGTGAAGCGCCGGACGTTCGACAGAACCGGGGGAATCCATATGCCGCTCACGGATGAACAGGTCGACTCACTGGTTGCATCGCCCTTCGAGAACAGGCGCGAGGGACGTCTTGCGCTGAAGCGCGCACTGACCGAGACTCCCCAGGCAGCCGTAACGTACGGAACACAGGAAACCTCTCGGGCTTTGTACGTAAGCCCCTCGCAGCTGGCCGAGCTGACCCAGAGCGTAGAGGGCAATCGGTTGCAGACCTGGCCCATGAAGTCCGTCGAGCGTGTCGAGGTCAATTTCGGCGGTCACCTCTCGATCATGGCCGGCTTCGATCCTGCCATTCGTTCAGGCGAAATCCGCACTGCGAGAGTCACCGTGACTTTCCGCAACGGTTCAACGCTTGAGTTGAGCGGGGCCGACACCGTGAGCCTCCTCCCCGGAGCGGCCGTCGCAAACGCAGATGAGACGGTCGCCTTTGTTGAATCGCTAACTCAGCTGGCAGCCCGGTACGCTGAGGTGGACCTTCGCTGGGATATCTGAGCGGCGGTCTGTCGAACAAGCGCTTCAACCTGACGCGTCTTGGTCAGTGCACTAGGCTTTGGAATAGGCGCGCAGGTTAAGCGCCAAACGTTCGGCGTATTCACTGCGGTCCTCATGCGGTGCTATACTCAGCACCGGAATACTGGTGTTGTCTGGAGGCTGGCACATGGGCACCAACGTGAAGTTCTCGGAGGACGTTGTCCCGCTCGGAGACATGAAGGTGAACCCGGGCAAGATCGTGCGTCGCATCGACGAAACCGGTCGCCCGGCGCTGCTGACAAGCCACGGACGTGGTGTCGCGGTCGTGCAGGCGCTGTCTGAGTATGAGGCCGCGCAAGAGGAGCGCGAGTTCATGCGCGCCGTCGTTGCCGGACTTGCCGACATCGACGCAGGACGCGTGGTTCCGATGGCGGAAGTGAAGCGCCGCTTGGGTCTCGCCTGATGGCTGCACAGTTCAACGTCGAGTTCGCGGAGTCTGCAGCAGACGACTTGCTGCAGGTCCTGGCGTGGTACGCATCCCAAGACGTGCCTGACGTCGGGAAGCGCTTGGTCGCGGCCGTTGTTGAGCGGGTGGACCAGCTCGCGATGTTCCCGGATAGCGGCAAGGTCGTCCCTGAGTTCGACACGCCGTGGCTTCGCGAACTCGAGTTGCCGCCGTTTCGGATTGTCTACCGCCGCGAGGCAGCCGTTGTCATCGTCGTTCGCGTGTGGCGCAGCGAGCGTTTGATGGACCCGAGCCTGGGCGGAAACGCCGAACAAGCGCTTCCAGCGGACTGAGGAAGCGGCACGCTGACATCAAGCGCTCGGCCCAACCGCTGAAGCGCCCAACGTTCGACAAGACTGGGGGAGTCGAGTGGGGCGCAGATTCGCGCGCGCATTCGTGGTCGCCGTGGGTATCGTGCTGGTGTTTGGAGCCTCGGGGTGTGGTGCGAGGCCCGCGCAAGACGAGGCGGCGGTCTCAAGGGTCAACCTTCCGCTAGGCGAGCCGACCGCAACCCCCGAGTGGGGATCGTTGCGCAGTGCCCCAGAGATGCGCGAGGTCGAATCGCGCGCGCTCGAGGACTACCAGACTGGCGCCTTCGAGAGCGACGCGGTGATGGCGGGCCATCGCCTGGGGAAGGGACACTTCTTCGGCGTGGTCGTGTCGTGGATTGGCCCGAACGCGAAAATCCAGATGCCGCCGAATTCGTACGCGGAAGTGCTCGTCACCATCGACGGGCGCATCGGACCGGTCCCCGAGACGCCCATTCCCTACGGCTTCATCACCGATGGGTCCACGTACGGCAATGACAGTGATGCCATGGCCGCGTACAAGCGGGATGCGGTTGCGCTGGCCCGGTCATACGTGGGCCCCGGACTGGACGCCGGGTACGGTGGCATTCGTGGCGTGACTCCGTACGTCAGCGCCTACGTCGTGCAGTATCCGTGGGGTTTCGTGGTACTCACTCCGGCGCTGGAAATGGCCGGAACGGCGTCCGCGTCCGAGGGGGAGTGGCCGTTGCTCCGTGTGCTCCCCATGTCAGAACGCCAGCAGCTCGACAGTCTGACCGCGACCGCCGTCGCAGAGGCCTTTCTTCGCAACGAGGATCTCAGTGTGAAGTACTGGCTGACCACTCCAAGGGGCCGGTACGACTTCCTCGCGTACTTGGACTATCCGGGTCCGCGCGCGCAGTACCCAAAGACTACTGTGCAGCTGGATGAAGGGGCGCCGGCAGGCGCCTCGAGCCTGGAGTTGTCATTCCGAACCGTTCCGCCGGTTGTGGACGAGACTGAGCGGCTGACCGTTGAGCGCAGCAGCGTCTCGTCGCCGTGGCGGGTGGTCGGATTGGGGCACTAGCCAGCGTGTCGAACAAGCGCTTCCACCTGACGCGTCACGGTCAGGTCGCTAGGATGGGGAAACGGCGCGCAGGCTAAGCGCCAAACGTTCGGCAGAGCTTGACGGATGCGCATTACGGGGGAGGCGTCGTGGCCCGTCGGAAACTCATGCGGCTCATGGTCTCGGCGTCACTGCTGGCGTTGGCGGTTCTGCCGTTGTCGCCGTCCGGCGTTGCAGCGAACGACTCCGGCGTCGGCGGCGCCGGCATGAACGTCAAGCCGGTTACCTCGACGAGCATCCGCATGACCGCGGAGACCGTGCAGGTCATCGCGCTGCAGCAGTACGCCGAGTACCAGGTCGATTTCCAGTTCGAGAACAGGGGTTCAGCGCAGCGCGTCAAGCTCGGGTTCCCGTTCCCGGTGCCGACCGAGCAGGACTACATCCCGCCCGCCGGCTTCCGGGCCTGGCAGGGCCGAAAGCTGCTCCCCGTCACCTATCAAGAGGTGGACACCGAAGCGGGTCGCCTCGGCTACTACCTGCACGAAGCGGTGTTCCCGCACGGCACGACGATGATCCGCGTCCGGTATTTCGCCTCGCCCGACAGCGGGGTCGGCGGTGACCTGCCCGACGGCATCAACCCGCCGGCGCGGTTCACTCCGTCGGCATCATTCTGGGGTGCGTACCCATATACGGTGAGCACGGGCGCCGGTTGGGTGGGGACGATCGGGACTTCGGTGATCCGATACTACGTCTCGCGCGACGCGCTGCTGTGGGGCGTCGATCTGGCCGCCGAGCAGCAGGCCGAACTCACGACAGACGACCAGGGCAATCCGGACTCCGCGTGGACCAGTGTGTTCCTCTCCTACACGCGGCCCGCTCCCGGTATCTACCAGTGGAAGTTCACAGACTACGAGCCCCGGCCCGACAAATACGGCGGTAGTCCCTACGACATCGCCCTGCCGTTCGAGCTGCCGGTCGGTGGCGAGGAAGCGACCACCGCTGCGTGGGAGCCGTACGCGACCATCACGAAGTCGAGCGAGCTCCACGTCGGAAACGTCACGTACCCCGCCTATCAGGCCGTCGATGGCATCCCGTCCACGGCATGGGCGGAGGGCGTCCCCGGATCGGGAACCGGCCAGTTCTTCAAGGTCACGTTCCCGGAGGATCGCCATGTGGGCGAGATACGGGTGTTGCCTGGTTACGCAAAGACGGCCGCGCTCTTCTACAAGTACAACCGGCCGAAGACACTCGCGGTGGAGTTCTCCGACGGTACCAAGAAGACGCTCGACCTGGCTGACGAGCCCGACCTGCAACGCTTCTCAGTGGATACCTCCGCCACTTGGGCGAAGGTCACGATCGGGGAGGTCTACCGGGGAACGACTCGTGACGAGACCTACCTTTCGGAGATCGAGTTCGGGACGGCACAGGCCCCAGCGATGATGTCGTTCCGTGACGTCATCGACGGCAAGCTCCCGCCGCAGGAACTGACCATAGCCACCACCGGTGCCCCGGCGCCAAGGCGCGAGAAGACGCTCACGGTCACGGCGCAGCCGGCCGTGACTAAGCGACCCTCCGGCCGTGCTGGGACCTGGATCCCGCTCGCCGTGGCCGCCGGCTGTGCGATCGCGCTAGGGTTCGTGGCATGGATCGCCGCGCGACGGCGACGGGCTATGCCGGCCACTGCCGACGAGTCCCGGCCCCCCGACATGCTGTAGGAGTGTCATCGGCGCCGTGCCGAACAAGCGCTTCAACCTGACGCGTCACGGTCAGTGCACTAGGCTTTGGAAGAGGCGCGCAGGCTAAGCGCCAAACGTTCGACAGACCCCCGCCACCCCATTCCTGCGGGAGGTCAGGCTGGCCGCTCCTTGTGCCGGCCATCCGTGCACGTACGACGGCGTATCCGTCACATGGGGGGCGTTGGCCAGCAGGGGCCGTTCAGGGACTTGGGTCGAGTCCGGTAGTGCGGTGACGACACTGGTCTTTCGGCCTTGGGGGACGTAGCACAACCGTGTGAGCCGGGCAAACACGCAACTCGGGCCCGATCGGCGCGCCACGTCTACTCTCCAGGCATGAGCGGCGGAAGCTCGCTGGTTGCGAGAGCGCGTGCGGCTTCTCGTGACATGCCGAGTGCCCGCAGAAACAGCTCGACGGCGTCGGCCCCCGCGTCGCGCCATGTCCGATGGCCCTCAAGCACCAGTGAGACCGCGGCGAGCACGCCAGCCGACATCATGCCGACCGCTGCCGGAATCTGGTCTTCGCCGATGGAGAACTCCCCGAGCTGTATGCCGAGCTTCACTTCGCCGCTCGGGGCGCTCTGAAGGAGCTCCAGGAGCGTGGGCGTGCTCGGACCGAATCGGATGAGAAAGCGTCCCCAGAGGGGCTCCTCGTGCGCACGGCGGACGAAGAAGCGGATGCCGTCGGCCAACCGTTGTGCGGGGTCCTTCGTCTGGACCGAACTGGTGGCAATACGGGAACCCATTTCGCTGGTCAGCCCCGTGGCGACATCCTCGAAGAGCGAGTCGACGTTCTCGAAGTTGTTGTAGATGGTGCCACGCGCCACGCCGGCGGCCTCAGCGAGTTCGCTCACGGTGACCTGGGTGACTCCTCGCTCCGCGAACAGTCGCAAGGCGGCGTCTTGGATTCTCTTCTCTGTGCGGCCCATGCAGTGAACATACACGTTCAATTGGGAGCATTCAAGTGGAACATGTGTTGACGCTATTGCACAGCGGTGTCAAGATATGCACGAAGATGGTCTGTCTCGCTCAGGCTCTGAACCGTTTGGAGGACGTGACATGAGGATCTACGACCAGATCAACGCCCCTGCCCCCGAGGGCATCAGTCGCAAGCGCGCGCACATTGTCGGCGGCGGCATCGCCGGTCTCTCGGCAGCCATCGCACTTGTCACTGATGCGCACATGCCCGCCGAGAACGTGACCGTCTATGAGTCACTTGACGTTGTCGGCGGCTCGATGGATGGAGCGGGGGACCACATCAGGGGCTACACGTCGCGCGGCGAGCGTGAGCTTGAGGCGCGCATGGAGTGCCTCTGGTACATCTGCAGCAAGGTGCCGTCGATCCAAACGCCGGGCCTGACGATCCTCGACGAGACGCACCAAGCCAACCTTCGCGAGCCCATCTACTCGCACTACCGGCTGATGCACAAGCGGGGCGAGCTCTACGACTCCACTGGGCCACTCATGTCGATCGAGGACACCAAACGCATGGCCGAACTCATGATGACGCCCGAGGAGGAGCTAGGGGGTGTCACGGCAGAGGACTGGTTCACGCCGGAGTTTCAGAAGTCGGTCTTCTGGTACTGCTGGAGCTCGATGCTCGCGTTTCGTCCGTATCACTCGGCGATCGAGGTCAAGCGCTATCTGACGCGGTTCATGATGTACGCGAGCGGCATCACTCATCTCGCGGGCATCCTGCACACCGAGTACAACGAGTACGACTCGGTCATCAAGCCGATGCTGATGCACCTGCAGAACCTTGGGGTGCACTTCAGGACCGGGACGACCGTGGTCGACATGGACCTCACTGACGAGGCGGATGAGACGATCGTGACCGGGCTCACGCTGCGAGAGGCGGGCCAAGAGCGCACGATCGAACTCAACCGCGATGACCTTGTGTTCTTCACGAACGGGTCCATGACGCAGAACGCTGTCAACGCGGACACGAGCTCGATAGCGACAATCAACCGCGACACCGAGAACCGCGGGTGTTTCACGCTCTGGGAGAAGCTTGCCGCTCGGGATCCCAAGTTCGGCAACCCTGCCGCGTTCATCTCCGATATCGACAAGTCGAACTGGATATCGTTCTTCGTGACGGTTCGCGATGGCCACAAGTTCTACGACTACATGGAAGCCAAGACCGGCGACAAGTGCGGCGAAGGTGGAGCCATCACTGTCGTCGACTCGAACTGGAAGCTCGGCTTCGTGCTGTACGGCAAGTACTTCCCGAACCAGCCCCAGGATACCGACGTGTTCTGGGCGTACGGCCAAGTGAGCGATGTTCCTGGCGACTACGTCAAGAAGTCGATGCAGGAGTGTACCGGTGCGGAGCTGCTGACCGAGATGCTGTACCACTGCGGCCTGACTCCCGAGGAGATCGACGAAGTGGTTGCGCACTCGTACGTGGCGACCTCCATGATGCCCTACATCACGTCCCAGTTCATGCCGCGCAAGCTCGGCGACCGACCGGCGATCATTCCCGAGGGCTGCGTCAACCTCGCCTTCGTGGGCCAGTTCTGCGAGGTGCCCGGCGATGTCGTGTTCACGGTGGAGACCTCGGTCCGCACGGCGCTCTTGGCCGTGTACGGTCTGACCGGTCTGGAGAAGCCGATGATCCCGATGTACGAGCCGGCGTTCGACGTTCGCGTCATCGTGGCGAACATGAAGGCCAGCCTCGGCATCGACGAGATCTCGTGGTCGACCCTTCCGGTCATTCTCAGGTCGGGGCCCTCGTTCAAGACCATCGACAAGAAGCTGAAGCAGATGCCGAAGCCCAGCATCTGATAGCCTCGGCGACTCTCGACACTCTGGATTGCGGTGATGTTCAACATGCTCTTCGCGGACATCTTGACCTTTGAGATCCCCGGATTCATGCAAGAGCTGTGGGCCAGACAGATGGGTGTGCAGTGGCGGTGGAACCCCGTATCTCCACGCTGTGTTCTTCGCGGCCGTAGAGGTCGCGTGCGTGGCGCTGATCGTCTGGTCTGTCTGGTCGGCCCGCAAGTCGGAAGCGGTTGTGCCGCAACCGGTGGGTTGGCACGCTCGTTAGGTGCCATCTGTCGAACAACGGCATCCAGCGGACAGTACGCCGCCCCTGAGGTAGCCTCGGGTTGGAAGCTGCGGCGAGGCGGCGTACTGCAGCTGATGCCGGACAACGTTGGTCGTAGCAGTGGGTGCGCCGTTCTCGGGGGGAGAGGCAGTGAGCACCAATCGTCTGGCCGCGTGGATCAGGCTCGTTGTCTCCGTCGTGTTTGTCGCGGTGCTTCTCACTGGCTGCACCGGAGCGGAATCTTCCGGCGTTGGCGCGCCAGAGACAACCGCCACCGCGACCGCAACCGTTGCGCCTTCGCAGTCGACAACTCCGTCAGCTGCCGCGACCGCAACCGCTGTCCCTGATGTCTTCGGGATGGATGCGGAGAGCGCAGCGGCTGCGATTCGCTCAGCCGGCTTTGTGCCCGAGTTGTACGCGCAAGAGGGATGGGCTGACTCGGCTGAGGACAAGGCATTCAGGACCGTCGTCGAATCGTATCCGCGCCCGGACACTCCTTGGCCGCAAGGCGCGACGGTCGCACTCGGCCTTGCCGTGCCCGACGGCTGGACCGTTGTCCCGAGCATCGAAGGACTGCCGAATGCCGAAGCGATCCTGAAGGCCTACGGCCTTCACGCCAAGGAGATCTCGGTCTACGGGCCGGTTGAGGAAGATCAGGCAGGCTTCATGCTGCCGTACCGGCAAAGCCCGCGTCCGGGTACCGCCGTTCGCAAGGGTTCGACAGTCAAGTACCGTGCCTGGTGGGAGAAGTCCTAGTTCATGCGCTGCACGACTAGCAAGCGCTTCAACCTGACGCGTTCAGCGTCAGTGCACTAGGCTTTGGAATAGGCGCGCAGGTGAAGCGCCGGACGTTGGGATGAGCACGCAGACACCGGGGGGATCTGTGAGTCGAATCGCTCGCTGGGCGTTCGTAGGCCTCGCCGTGATCGTGATGATCGTCGGTGCCGGCTGTGCGCCATCCGGCGTGAACAGGCCAAGGACGTCTGCCCCGGCGACAGCAACAGCCTCTCCCACGCCGTCCCAGCCGGACACCGAGCCCGCTGAGGAGTCGTGGACAAGTCCCGATCGCGCCTACGTGGAAGCCCTTCCGGTCGGTCGGTTGGCTGGCGCCGGCGATCCAGAGAGAAAGGCACTCCTCGACGCTCTTCGCGTGGTGGTTGAGCGTGACTTGGATCAACCGGTCAAGTTCGAGGTGTATGTGTTGAGAATCGGGGGCGACTTCGCAGGATTCACCGGTAGACCGGTCACCCCTAAAGGCAAGACCATCGACTATCTGCATACGCGGCACGCTCCCGCTGTGGAGGCAGGAGCGTTCGATGACGGCGTATTGGCGCTCCTCCAGAAGGTTGACGGCCGCTGGAAGACAATCGAGTGCGACATTGGGGCAACGGACTACTCGGGTGATTGCTGGCTGATGCAGCACAAGGTGCCGGCCAACCTGTTCCAGAACGACTAGCATCACTGGGGCGGGCCGCCGTCCTAGCAAGCGCTTCAACCTGACGCGTCTTGGTCAGTGCACTAGGCTTTGGGATAGGCGCGCAGGTCAAGCGCTAGACGTTCGGTGAGATCGGCAGTGGGGGGGAAGCGGTTGCCACCGATTGACATCATGCTGCTTCTCTTCGCGGCCGGCGAGATTGTGTTCGCGCGGACGTGGGGTCGCATCTTGGCGCCGCAGTGGATGAAGCCGCCCCAACGGATTGCCCGCGAGTCCATCTGGATCGGAGTCGGCGCATTGGTCGTCGCGCTGGGGGACTACGCGCTTCTGCTGGTCGGCTTCGGGTCACCCCTCTCGCGCATACTCCCGTGAGCCCCGCGGTGGGAATGGCCGACGCACCGAACAAGCGCTTCAACCTGATGCGTCTTGGTCAGTTCGCTAGGATAGGGAAACGGCGCACAGGCTAGGCGCCGGACGTTAGAGAGAGGCGGGCGGCTTGGCGGCGACGATCTATGACCCACTCGATTGCAGCGGGAGTTCGTTCGATGCGGGCAGCTCTGCTGAAAGCATGCAGCTAAGTGCCGCCCTCCTGATCTACTACATCTTGCGCGGTAGGACGCCACTTCTCTCCCAAACCCAGGGATTCGATTCCCCAAGCGTGCTGATGGCCGCGAGCGAGGGCAGAAGCGGGGCAGCCTTCAGGTCGTTGTTCAGGCATGGCGATGCCCAGATGGCCCTGTTCAACAGCGCCACCCTTGAAGACGCATTTGTTAGTGCCCTTGAGAACCCTGACTTCCTCTTCTTCGCATGGCCGGAGCTGAATGGCCCCGAGCCGCGAGTAGCCCGGGCCGCTGTTCGCGAAGCAATTCTCACGGGGCGCTATTCCTCAGAACTGTCCTCGGGCGTGGTAGGCAGAGTCGACGCGCTGAGGGCGCTCAGCGACTCGCTGAAGGCCACCCCCAATGGCACTTTGGCTCGAAAGCCTCGCACGAGTCTGTCTGCCCACCTGCGGGCTGCGGCCTCCGCAACACCCGCGTCATCCCCTGTGGGCCGTGCTCTGCGCGAGCTCGCCCGGACAAGGTCCAATCAGCGAAGCGCGCACGTGGCAGCGATTCGCCGTATGCAGCTCGGCGAGACAGAGAAGAAGACGGTCTTGGCGGTCGTTGATTCCTGCTACGACCTTGTCTTGGGCGACTCGCTCGGAGCCCGTGAGACCATGCTTCGCGCAGCAGCGGCTGCACCGATGGATATCATGGGCGAATCCGTCGATGACGGCATTCGCAAGGAGGGGTTCGTCTCGCTCGACTCCAATGACGTGAAGGACCTCGTCCAAGTTGGCTGGGTCGAAGTGGCGCAATTCAGCCGCAAGGTAGAGAGCCTGTCGTACGGCGAGCGCGAGAGGCGCGCGGAAGCAAGTGAACTCCTGGTCAGGACCAGTTCTGAGCAGGGTGAGCGTCTCGGCTTCGCACCGCTAGTGGACGGTCTGTATCAGGGAGCGGCGTGGGGCACGCTCGGTGCGGTTGGCGCTGCCGCGACGACGGCCGACCCGGGGTCGGCGGCAATCGCGTTTATCGCGGGATTCCTTCCGGCCTTTGCGACAACTGTTCTCCCTGCGAGAGCCGCATTGCAGCGCCGCAACATGGCTCGGCTGGAGAGACGCTTCTCGACCCTGCTCAGCAGGGACGAAGGCACGCTGAAAGGCTGAGACCGCTCCTCTCCAACAAGCGGATCGAGCAGAACGCCAGAAGGTAGACTGACCTGAATGGGCATGCGCGTCTGCTCATGCCCAACACGTTGGCTGGACAAATGGGGGAATGGTGACCGTCGCAGAGGCTCAGCGTGACATGCGCATCGGCCTCATGGGCGGCTTCATGGGGCAGCTCGTGTCGGGCCTTCTGTGGCTCGCCTCCGCTGCGTTCGCCACCTGGGGCAGTCAGCGCTCCGCAATCACTGTTCTCGTGGTCGCGGGGTTCTTCATCTTCCCGCTAACGAAGCTCGGGCTGAAGCTCATCGGCCATCGTTCACAGGTCTCGCCGGACAACCCCCTGAATGGCCTCGGGATGCAGGCGGCATTCGTGTTGCCTCTGTCCCTCTTGGTCGTTGCGGCTGCGGCACTCTATCGGATCGAGTGGTTCTACCCCGCATTCATGATCGTGCTCGGCGCGCACTACCTGCCCTTCGTCACCCTCTACGGGATGCGGTTGTTCTACTCTCTAGCCGGCATCCTGGTCGGGGCCGGGGTGGTCCTCGCGCTGTACGTGCGGATGCCCTTCAGCGCAGGCGCATGGCTCACCGCGACAATCCTCATCCTCTTTGCCGTCTTGGGCCGCCTGAGCGTATCTCGCGAACTCGCTCCCGATGCAACGCCTCCGGCGTCTGCTAGCTAGCAAGCGCTTCAAGCCGACGCGCAGTGAGGTTGTCGCATACTGGCAGGGATAGGCGCGCGGCCTAGGCGCAACACGCTAGGCGTGATACATCTCGCTGGTCTTGGCTGCGATGCGGGGGGAAATGGGCGCGCGAGCGAATCTGACCGGCGACATCAAGTTCTACGACACCGCAGGCGTCGCCCACGTGGTGGCGCGAGACCAGTATCGCTCGAAGTTGCTGCCCGACCAGTTCATCAAGGCGAACGACGATCCCGACGCACTGCGCGGGGCCATCGCCATCGCGCTGATGGACGGGTTCTTCGAAGAGGCGGTGGCGCCAGCTCGTCGCCTGGTTGAAATCGATCCTGATCCGGCCCGTGCCATCAACACTCTCGGCGTCGCTCTCATGCGCAGCGGCGACCCCGACGAGGCGCGCGACATCTACGAGTCGTACCTCCGAGATACGGGTCCCGACGGCTACATCCTCACGAACCTCGCCAAGGCCTACGACATGTGCGGCGACCGTCCACGCGCGGAGCAGACGCTGTCGGAGGGGCTCGAGTGCGACCCGAACCAAGAGAACGCTGTCATCTGGTGGGGAGCCATCTACCGTGAGCGCGGCGGTGACCAGGGGTTTCTGGACGCCATGCGCCGTCTGGCGCTTGTCCCAGGCAGTTGGCGCGCCCAGCTCTGGCTGAATCGCAAGCTCCTGGAGGACGGCAGGGTGGATGAGGCTCTCGCCTCGTACCGGTCGTTGCTGCCTGCGGCCGGCAAAGACGGCGGAGCGCTCATGATGATCTCCGGCGATCTCGGCAAGAACGAACATGCTCGCGAGGCTCTCGACTTGGTCGGTCCTGTGTACGATCCCGCGACGCATGGCATTGAGACCGGGGTCAACCTGGTCCAAGCCTGCATCCAGCTGGGCGAGGTCCGCCGAGGGCGGCGGTTGATCGCTGAGTTGAGAGCTCTGGGACGGTACGACTGGTTCAAGTACTTGGACGCTCTACAAGACCAGCTGAAGCCGGCATGGGTTACCCGTCTAGCCAGCGCTTCCAGCGGGCTGCGGAAGCGGTACGCTGACATCAAGCGCTCGGCCAGCCGCTGATGCGCCCAACGTTGGGCGGTCAGATTGATTCCGGGAATCGCAGGAGCACATGTCCGAGGTTGCTAGTCACCCTCTGAGTGGTGTCCCCGAGACGTCGCTCGCCGCCCTCTACTGGAGGGCGATGGAATCGCGGCGCCCGGACGCTCTGCTGATCGACGAGAAGGCCGTCGCGCTGGTTGCCCAGATGAGCTACGACTTCGACCGGATCAGACGAATCCCGATGCCCGAGCTGCTCAAGGTGATGCGGATCATGCTCACCCGCGAGATGGACCGGTACGCACGGGACTTCCTCGCCCGTCACCCTGGAGCGGTAGTGGTTCACATCGGCTGCGGCTTCGACTCGCGGTTTGAACGTGTGGACGACGGCCAGGTCGAGTGGTACGACATGGATCTACCGGACGTCATCGGCGTGCGCCGCAGACTTCTCGGTGGAGAAGGCGAGCGCTATCACCTGCTGGCCTGCTCAGTTCTCGAGAACGCCTGGCTTGATGCGGTAGCTGTGCATTCTCGGCGCCCCGTCCTATTCCTGGCAGAGACGGTCGTCGTCTACTTCACAGAAGAGCAGGTCAAGTCGCTGATACTCACGCTGCGCGACCATTTCCCCGGTGCGGAGCTGGTGCTCGATGGCTGGAGGCCATTCGAGGTTTGGCTGGGCAACCGCTACTTCCGGGCTTCCGAATCACAGTTTGCGGGCCTCATGCAGTGGGGCTTCTGGCACGGCCGGGAACTCGAAGGTTGGGGCGCCGGCATCCACCTACTAGACGAGTGGGGCTTCTTCGACCAGCCTGAACCACGGATGAAGCCGTTTCGCTGGATGGCGCCGGTCTTTCGCCTATTCAAGCCCATACGCCTCTTTCACTTCCGACTCGGCGAGGCGGAAGATGGGAGAGTGCAAGATGCCGCCCAACAAGCGCATCGAGCAGACGACACGCCGCGTGAACGCTAGTCTCGGGTGGAAGGCGGACGGGCGGCGCGTTGCAGCTCATGCGCCCAACGTTGGCACTACAACGACATTCGTCTCCTCGGGTTGCACGTTCCGGTGGAGTGGTATATTTTCTATACCATTACGGCACACGGAGGTCGGCGTGGAGTTCGAGTTCGATGAGCGCAAGAGCCGCGCGAATGCCGCCAAACACGGCATCGACTTCGCGGCTGCCGAGGCACTGTGGTTCGACGACGCGCTCATCGAGATCCCGGGTCGTACGACGGATGAGCCGCGCTTCCTCATAGTGGGCGTGATTGCGGGCAAGCACTGGTCCGCAATCATCACCTACCGCGAGGAGCGCGTCAGGATCATCTCCGTTCGCCGATCGCGAGAAGAGGAGGTGGCGATCTATGAAGGCGAGTGAGTTCGACAAGAGGTTCGACGCGGGCGAGGACGTCACCGGCGAGCTCGATCTGTCCAAGATGCAGCGCACCAACCGGGAGCCGCGGCGTGTCAACGTCGACTTCCCGTCTTGGATGGTGGTGTCACTGGATGCTGAAGCGCGGCGCCTCGGTGTGACCCGCCAATCCATCATCAAGGTGTGGATCGCCGAGCGACTCGAGCACATCGCTTTGTAGCGACCACCGGCGTTGAGATGCGAACAAGCGCATCCAGCGGGTGGCGTACGCTTTGAGCAACAAGGAAGTGGCGCAGTCCACCGCTGAAGCGCCCGACGCTAGACCGATGCACGGGGGGCCGGCGATGCAGGTCTCTATGAACGACCTCGCCGTCGACTTCTCCCCCGTCCCGCCGTGAGTCCCTGCTCTGAAGCGCGTCTTGGCCTAACGGCTAGACCTGACTTCGCATCCTCCTGACGTATGCACGGGAATGGCAGGTCGCCATCCGCGGACATCCGCGTCGGCCGGCTGAGCCAGTGTTCGCGCGTCAGTCGTCTCCCAGCAGTTGTGCTTCGTCTCTCGAAAGCGCCGACATGAGCTCCTTCGCGGAGACCCTCGCCGCCTCCACGACGCCATCACCGGCCGACTCCCGTACTCGCTTCGACCATGCGATCGCTCTTGGGCCCACCTGCCTAAGGGAGTCCAGACCGTGGTCCGTGGCGGACAGCAGTTTTGCCCGTCGATGCGCGGGATTGGGCACGTACTCGCACAATCCCTCCTCCACGAGCAGATTCGCAGTCCTCTGGACGCTCTGGCGAGCGAGTCCCATGTCTCGGGCGATAGCTGCCACCGTGAGCGGCTCGTGAAGCACCGCGCCCAGCACCTGCCATCGCGC
>Ga0079306_1001629_pt1 | contig 14332 bp, 17 predicted proteins | sample Methanotroph_Enr_FD_79181 | JGI IMG/M metagenome (GOLD analysis project Ga0079306, IMG submission 79181) | Enriched soil microbial communities from Old Woman Creek wetland in Ohio, USA - Methanotroph_Enrichment_5 | ecosystem: Environmental > Terrestrial > Soil > Wetlands | place: USA: Ohio...
CCGGGTTGAGCCGCAGCACGCTGCGCTCGGTCATCAGCGGTTGAATACTGGCAACCCCCAGTTCGGTGGCTTTTTCGACCAGCCAGTCCATGCGCTCGTTGGCCGGCATGCCCACGGCCAAGTGCACCTGATGCGCCGCTTCGCGCTCCACCGCGTGATAGGCGCCGACCTGCACCTGCACATCGCTGCGGCCCATGCGCGTGACGCTGGCGTCAAACTCACCACCCTGGGGGTGCGCTTGGTCGCCCGCGTCCCAGCCCGGGCCCCCGTTGAACAGCGTGATGCGGTCACCCGGCTGCAGGCGCAGCACTTGCACGTGGCGGGCCGCGCTGGCTGGCAGGTCAAGCAAGTCACCGCAGCGCAGGGAAGTCGGGCAGTAAAAGCGGGGCATAAAGGAATTTTGGATGTTATGTTTGCTATTAAATATATAGCTGCTTATGCATATCCCACGGGGGCTGGAGGCAAAAAACCTATAAAAAATGCCGACTGACAGTCGGCATGGTGGGTGTCACGTGGACGGTGGTTACTTGGCGGCGGATGCCGCCTCAGCCGGGGCCGCTGGCGCTTGCGGCTCCGCAAGCTTGCCACCAGCGGCGTTCGCCATATAGACGACGGCGCGACCCACTTCCAGGTCCTGAAACTCACCGCCACCTTGGGGGGCCATGGCATTCTTGCCTTTGAGCGCCGAGTTCAGCAGTGCGTCATAGCCGGTCTGGATGCGCGGCGCCCAGGCCGCTGCATCGCCAAATTTGGGAGCCCCGACGACGCCTGCGGTGTGGCAGGCCGTGCACTGGGCTTTAAACACCTCTTCACCGCTGCGCAGTGGCCGGTTGGCGTCACGAATTTCGATGCGGCCAATTTTCTGGATCCGGGCGGCTACCGCTTGTTCCGTGTTGGCTTCAATGGCAGCGGGCTTGTTGCCCATGGTCACGTAGTAAACCAGGCCAATGATGGCGAAGATCGGAACCACAAACGAGAAGGTGACGGCAAGCAGCATTTGCTTGGGGTTTTTGATGGGGCCGCTGTGCGCCTCATCGTGAACAGTAGCGGGGCTGTTGTCGTTCATGGTGTCCTCTGGAAATCGGGGGGCTTGAAAAGCAGGTCGCGATTATAGCGGCGACCCCTCTGAAAGCACCTACAATGCACACTCCAACAAGCGGCTGTAGCTCAGTGGATAGAGTATTGGCCTCCGAAGCCAAGGGTCGTGGGTTCGATCCCCGCCAGCCGCACCAAGCGATCATAAGCTGTTGATTCAAAACAATTTTTCTGCATCGCTTCCGGCTGCTACATCGCCTTGCTACAAAAGGCGAGTGTGTCATGAGCAGTCATCTTGTTCGTCGAGGCGGCATCTGGTGGGCGCGGCTGGTCGTTCCTGCGCGGCTTAGGGCTGCGGCAGGTAGGCGAGAATTCACCCAGTCGTGTCGAACCCATGAACCTGCAATTGCAAAATTGGTTGCAGCAGTCTTCTTGGCGGGCTGGCGCAAGAAGATACTCGAACTGGATTGTCACCCTATGTCCGTTGACGTTCTGAAACTCATTGATGGGTCGCCGGTTCTTACCGGGGGTGGCTACGTGCCGCTGTGCGAGGCGGCGAACTTGTCTGGAATCGGAGTGAAGCCGCTCATGCGGGCTGCTGCAGACGGTGCGTTGACACTGTTTTGCCGAATATCTCAGGTTGCGGGATACGCATTGCGGTTTGAAGAACTTGAGCCGATGAACCCTGAAGCTGGGCGTTCTGGCGGGGTCGTAGTGCCCCAACTCCAATATATGCCCCCGTGTGCCAGTGAGGTGATGTTAGGTGGGGTCCTGCCTGTTTACGATTCATCTGGCGTGGCGAGTTCGGTCCTGGCGGAATCTCTGGACGCTGCGACCGTTCTTTTGTTTGAAGTGCCAGATCAGCCCGGAATGGTCTTTGCACCCGATTCAGAAGTCCGACTGTCTATTGAAAAGTTTGAGGTTTTGGGTTCTGAAGTTGACGCTTTGCGGCAGCTCATGCGATCGCGTGTTTCAAAGGATGCGCTGGATCGTGTTCAGGAGCGCCGCAGCGCTGAACTGCTGGGTGCTGCACCCTCAGCGGGAAAAAAAGCCCACAAGCGCTTCTCCGAGGGCCTGGCTGCATTCGCCAAAGAAGAGCTACCTCAATCAAACAAGAACCCCAAGGAGCGAGAGCGGATTCGCAATGGCATCGGGCTGTTTGTGGAATTGGTCGGTGACCTGAAGCTCGGCGACATTGATGTTGACACATTGCGGGCCTTTCGTGATGGGCCGTTGGCCACAGTGCCGGCAAGACTGAATCATGCCGAAATCAAGTTCAAAACGAAGGGAGTGAAGGCGACGATCGCTGCAATTCGGAAATCGGGTGGAAGCTGGCCCGTCATGAGTGCTGCTGAACGCGATCAGCGCATGACCTGGCTGTGTCGAATGTTTGGCTGGTTAACGGGGGAATGGTTGCGTGAAAACCCCGCGGCCAATCTGCGGGGCGTTTCTGTGCTGTCAAAGTCAGAGCGAAAACTTGCCGAGCAGAGCAAGAGAGAGCGGCAACCGTTCACTCAGGATGAGCTGAACCTGATATTCAGCCAGTCATGGTTCCAGACCGGCAACGGGAAACTGGCGGTGGCCTCTGGGGTGAACCGCCGATGGAGTCCTATTGAATTTTGGCTACCCTTGCTGGCGCTGCACGCTGGGCAGCGCATCCGGGAACTGAGCCAGCTGCACCTCGACGATGTGAAGCAGACTAGTGCCGGCATCTGGTTTTTGGACATCAATGAAGCCACACCCGACAAGAGTTTGAAAAACGGAGAAAGTCAACGAGTCGTGCCGGTGCATCCGGTGGTGATCGATGCTGGCTTCATTGATTGGTGCGATCGGCTTCGTGAAGAAGGCTTCCAGCGAGTCTTTCCCGACATGATTTGGGAGCCAACCACGGGGTACGCGAAGGAGGCGAAGCGGCGTATGTCGGCGATGCTGCTTGGGTTAGGGATGCCGCGCGACAACACCAAGGTCTTTCACAGTTTGCGACATACCGCGAACAATGCCTTCATCCGACTTGAGCTTGCGCTCTTGGTGCCTGAAAAGATCCGCATGCGAGTCTTGGGACACAAAGCCGGCGAGGATGAAGGGTCAACGACCTACTTTTCGGATTTCCAGGCCGACGAAAACGCCAAGTTCGTGAAACTACTGGACTTCAAGCTGCCAACCATTGCCAAGTTTGACGCCGACGAAGGCGTCAAGGCGATCCGGGATGCGTTGGCGCGAAAGCGGGGCAAACGTAAAGGACGGGAGGACATGGGTCCGCTCAACGGTGAGTGACCTTCGGATTGTGGTCCTCTGATCATCGCCGTCGCGGCTATATAAGCACTCTTGTGGGCGGCATGGAAAAATCTGGCAACGAGGGCCATACGCTGAACGCAGTCGGCATTTTGGGGGTAAGGTCTCCGTGGGTTTGACGTTGTCCGCGATTCGTCCGTCAAATTGCGACAAGCGCAACGACCCCCTTTCCAGGAAACACAATGGGTGCGCTCGGAGTATTGCCAGACAGCTCGCGCAGGTGCTTGATCAGGTTCTGCTCGGTGGCGGTCAGGTGCATGGGATTGAAGGTGTCTTCGATCACCTGTGACAGCACCGGGTCTGATTCACGCAGGGCAACCTTGAGCAGTTCGACTGGATCGAGTTCGAGCGCGGCAGCAAGTGCTGGCACCCTGTTGATCGGCATGCGCATGGCGCCCGCTTTAATCAGCTTCAGAGCGTTTTCACGTTCAAGCCCTATCGCCGCACACAGATCGTGATCGGTGAGGCCCAGAGCAGCTTGCTGGGCCTGCATGAGGCCGATCAGGGTTTGGGATGAATTGGTTAAGGCAGTGCGCATCAGTGGCTCCGTTTTCGAGGTGGGCTGCGATGTGCATCCCATGCAGAAAATTGTAGGGAGCGGCTTTCAACTATAGGGTGGCAAAGCGGCCTGGACGCGGTGGCAGTCAGCCCGCATTGGTGACGGAAAGACCCGATCATGTCGCCCAGCCGTGTATATACATTTTTGAAATGGGCGCTGTTGTTGAAACACCCAATCCCGTCGAGCGAGCTGAATTCTTATACGGGTGGACTGGTGGATTTCCAGCGCTTCACCGCCAACGCCAGCTCGCGATTGATCAAAGTTTGATAGCCCGTTCCCTTCGCCATCGCCTGCAGCCTGAGGGCGGACAGGATCACGCCGGGAAGCCGAATTGAGACAAGTTTTGTCTTTGTTGACGGCGGTGGCATTGCTGCTGAAGCAGACGCCTTGCGTGCAGGGGGTGCCTTCCTGGTGACAACCTCAGTGGTGAGGTCCAGTTCTTCCAGGTCGCTGAGTTCCAATTCAGCCATGAACTCGGACTCCATTTGTGCCATCGTCGCGTCATCAACCTGCCGGGCAATGATCTCATCCAGCAGCGGAATGCTGCTCAGTTCTCGATACTTCGATTTCATATCCAGCAGTACATCGCGATTTGTGTTTTTCATTTTCATCCTCCTTGTGTTGACCCTGTCTTCATGCCGGCGTGGTTGCTGAGACCGACCCGGAATCGCGACAGGGTGAAGGTCGTGCATCGCAATCTTGAGGCGGGCCATACGGGCACAGTAGCCAGTATTTACAGTATTTACAGTATTTACAGTATTTACAGTATTTACAGTATGGCAAGTCTTTACAGTCTTTACAGTATTGCCTTCCTTGCCATCTGCTTGGTCTAGTTGTTCACCCTTCCGGTGGGAAAGTCATAGCTCCCCAACCCCGGCGAAGTTGCCGGGGTTGGGGGTCTGGCCTTCCAACACATTCGTCAGCGCACCGCTTCCGTATGGTTCCCATTCGACGCTCGACTGCAGCATGTGTTACACACGTCACCGGCATCGATTCGCCACAGTAGACGTTTGCTCACCGGGTCGTCCTGCAGTAACTACGGGTTTTCCGCCCGCGCCCTTCCGACGATGCCGCTGTCCTCGGTTCCCTCTAGCGGCTTTACTTCAACATGCTCCGAGCGTACGAGTGCCGACAAGCGCATGAGGTCTTTGTGGTTTTGTGGTTCACGCCCCTTTCGTTTTGGTCTTGCGGTTGTTTCGGGGTCACACTTCGGTGGCCGGCTTGATGGGCGTCAAAATTCTGAGTCGCCAATTCGCGGGGCTAATCGCTGTTGTGTCGTCGTAGCTGAATTTTCGATTGGCTTCGGCAAAGGGTTTCTTGCTGCCATATTCCGCGCGTATCTGTTCTATGAACTCGAAAATTTGGTGTTGGGAATATCGGGGCGTCCTTGCCTTGCCGGACACGCTGGGCACTTGACCGTATGGCAGGAGCGTGATCCCCTTGAGGGTACGCCGACCAAGACGAAAATCATTCAGGGTATCAACCCACTGACGCTTGCTTACGCCGAGCGCAACACCCAAAAGGAGGGCAGTGTCAGCAACAGAATACAAATCCCCTGTGACCTTCATGAGAACTCCCTGTGTTCAATGTGGTCAGCCGCCTTCACCAGGCGAGCCGCGACGTGACGCGCTTCTTCCGCACTTAGCCTGTAGCTCGCCAGGGGCGATGCGGCGACCACAAGGACAAAAGGCTCTTCAGCACCGTCTTCCACAGTAATCGGTGAGATGTGAATTCCGAAGCGACGCGCGGCTGGCACGCCTGACTCCGTGCCAGCTACGGAGACTCCTTGTTTTTGAAGAAGGTTCTTTGCGCGAATGTCATTGGCGTACGCTTCAACCGCTGCCGGAGCATATCGGGGGCGGCCCGGACCCGGCTCAGGTGAAAGCCGGCGATTGACTCGTCCTGGCTTGCGTTCATTCGCCAGCCATATCACCCAGTGGGCCTTCTTCCCGCCGACGGCCTTGCTTAGATACTCTGCGGTCTCTGCGGCGCTAATGGTTGCGGTTGTCTCAGTCATGCGGCTATTTTAGCCCTGGTGTAGTAAAAAAGCAATATATAGAATGAAATTGCTAATTTACTATTAATTCCAGTACACTGACTACATATTGAACGTTCGTCCTATCGTGTAGTCAGGAGTGGAAATGGCAATCGGAAAATTCGTTGCTTACTATAGAGTCAGCACGCAAAAGCAAGGGGCATCCGGTCTTGGGCTTGAGGCACAAAAGGACGCAGTACGGCGTTTTCTCAACGGCGGGGAGTGGGAACTGGTTGCTGAGTTTGTCGAGGTCGAGACTGGGAAGGGTGCGGATGCACTGGCAAGGCGCCCACAGTTACGAGCGGCTTTGGAAGCGTGCCGGACGCAGGGCGCTACGCTGGTGATTGCGAAGCTGGATCGTCTGGCGCGAAACGTCTTCTTCGTCTCCGGCTTGATGGAGAGCAAGGTGCGGTTTGTCGCTTGCGATATGCCTGAAGCCAACGAGTTGACCATTCACGTCATGGCTGCATTCGCGGAACACGAGGCAAAGCGGATTGGTCAGCGCACGCGAGAGGCACTTGCGGCAGCGAAGGCCCGTGGTGTCAAACTGGGAGTTACCGGCCCGGCTAACCTTCGCCCCTGCCTTGACGAGCGCAAGGCCGATGCAGATGCAGCAGCGTTGAAGTTGGCGGGTCTGGTGGCCGGTTTTCAGGGGCAAGGGTTGTCGCAGCGTGCCATCGTCGCGGAGCTGAACTTGATTGGTGTTCCTGCTTCACGCGGAGGTAAGTGGTCGCTTCCGCAATTTCAGCGCCTGCTAAAGCGCATCAAAACACTCCAGGATTGGAAAAACCGTCATGCTGGAATATGGTAGGGCCGATTGATGGAATGGAAATTGCCAGTATCGACTCGCTACTGCAGCGATTGCAGGCCCTTTTCAGCGAGAGCTAAAAGTTGACTCCTCGCTGATCTGGCTTCTTGACCGCGAGGAGAAATAACCTGACAAACATCCGCGTGAGCGGGATTGCTCTCAAGAGCCGTATCAAAAATGCAAAATGCCCGAGCATTGTCGCCAACTTTTATTTTGCGAATATCGTCTACCGAAAGATTCGCCACGCCACAAATGCTGCGAGCAGGCCCACTTGGCGTTGCGTCATTTTTTGAAATAGCAACTTGACGCCCCCTCGCAATTGAATCTTCCATCGTCGTATGGGCAAGTCTTTCCACCGAGCATCCTTTGTCCTTGACATCCGTAACTGCCGATGGTTTTAACCCGCCAGTTTCTGGATCGACGTGAATGGGGTTTATGACCAAGCGAAGGACATGTTCGATGGACTGAACTGGACCAGGTGAATGCTTAGATGCAGAACATCCCTCCCATTCATACGCATGCCCACTTTGCTGCAGGAGTTCAACTTTCTTGAGGTGTTGGGCGTGTTGCTCAAAGAACACGCAGCATGGATTCTCGCTCTCAGTCATTACCCGACACTACACTGCGGCAAACGCATTCTTGATCGCATCCGAGGTGTCAGGGCCGATGTTGATCGAGTCAACAAAAACCTCATGATTGCCTTCTTCAAGAGATCGAACAAACAATGAGAAATGGTTTGCATCCTCGATCACGGCATCCGCAAACCAGCGATCGCTCTTCCAATAAAGCCCAAGCTCACCATCCGGCGACAGCATCGGCTTCGGTAAAGGGATGCCTGCGGGGATAGCTTCAAGTAGGGACGATGCAGCGGCGATGTGTGCGGGTTTGGCAGGAATACTCCCTTCACCGTCCCAACCGACAGGGAGGTCTTGGTAGCTCAAGAGTTCCGCGCGCAACCATTCAAGTCTACTAATAGCGCGATCTTTCGATGCAAAACTGGCGCCAGTAGTCGCTGTCCCCGCCACAAAAGCTGTCACGATCTGCTGGTCGGTCGGAAGTTTCTCCATCTGGTGGAGCGCCGGTACATTTGACGCGAGCAGCCAACCCGAATCTTTGCTGGACGGACGGACTAGAGCTTGGCCTAAAGCGATCACGGCAATAGTTGTGATGGTTCCCAACATTATTGATTCCCCTTAAACAAGCCAATCATCGTTGCAGCATTGACTGAAAGCAAGTCGCCCAAGACTTCTTTATTCCGCTTATGCAGATCAGCCATTAGCGCGTCAATGTCCTTCGACATGCTATCCCAACCCCACTTGTCAGCAATCTCCGCTTTGTGAACTGTCGAGATAACTATCGATCTTTGGCCAAGTTCTTCGAGCATATTCACATTAACGTTCTCAAGAAGACGATGCGGGACTGGCTCCGATCTCTCCAAAAAGTATCCATTATGTGAATGCCATAAACCTTTCAGCTTAAAAACATTTCCTGGCAACAAAGGGGAGTCTTCCCGGAAGACCTGTTTCAGGTCCAGGCTTTGAGGGGCATCGCGCCAATGGAAGATGTCGTTATATTGGAGACCGACATGTGTAATCTGTCGGTTGCCAAGGATCGGCCCTACGGCGGAGAACCAATTGCTAACCTCTTTCCAAACTGGTTCCCATCGAGTGTAGTCATTCACTTGCCCTACCATACGATTGCGATGCACCTCCAACACCCTGGCCGGCCCGGCAGGGCCTTGTCGGCTGAAGGCGTGTCCTGCCGTAGCACTTCCGGTGGTTCCCGCTTGACCAGCGACCATTTGGAATGTGATCGTTTGCATCGGTGCAGCGTTTGGAAGCGCCGTTCGGAGTTTCTCATGGACCCCGCCGACGAGTGAAACCTCGTTCTCCGTGAGTTCGATTGGCCATTCCAAAGCGAATGCCGCGCTCTGAACAGCGTGCGCTCCAGCGTACGGGTAAAGGCTCATTTCAATTGCCGTTGACAGAAAAACAGGTTGCTCGTCATTGAGCCACTTTAACATGCCTACCAAATCGTGGAAGACTTGCAGGGTAACCAAGAATGAACCTGCGTCCAAGGCGTCCTTGTTGATTCACTGCGGACGCGATTGTTCTACATGGCCCATTGGCGCCAGCAGTGTCAGAATACGACCATGGTAGATCACCTGTCGAAAGAGCGGCGATCGGCGCTCATGAAGAAAGTCAAACAGGCTGGCACTGAGCCTGAAATGTTGATTCGACGAGGGCTTCACCGAAGGGGGCTGCGCTATGTCTTAGGTGATCCCAGACTGCCGGGTCGACCCGACTTGTCATTTCCGAAATATCGGGCTGTCGTCTTTGTTCACGGGTGCTTTTGGCATGGTCATGCTTGCGGAAGAGGGCGACCCGCGGGGTCAAACGTCGAGTATTGGGAAAAAAAAATCGCAACCAATCGCGCTCGGGATGCCCGGAACGAGGATTCTTTGCGCCAGCTAGGCTGGCGGGTGTTCGTCGTCTGGTCGTGCGAGATACGAAATGCCGGCGGTCGCGAGCAACTGATAGACAAACTGGCAAACAGGATTGTGAACTTCGGGCTACCTAATGAGGTTGAAGGTAGCTCAAATGGCTAACAGGTGGGAGATGCTTGCAGCATCAAGCAGCGCGCTTCTTTTTCTTCCAAACCAGCGTATCGAGACCGGCGTGCAAGGACTGGCCGATCGCAAAGGCCAGAAGTGGAGGCACAGCGTTCCCCACTTGGCGCCCCTGAGCGGTCTTGGACCCATGGAAGATCCACTCGTCAGGAAACGACTGAATACGAGCAGACTCGCGCACGGTGAGCTGGCGCGGCAATTTGTAGTGAATGGGTGGGTGAAAGCCTGCGAGATGGTCGCCGTTCGGTCCGTGTCCACCGCCAGCCCTGATGGTGGGACTCGGCCTATCGGAATAGATTCGCCCACGGCGGTAGTTCGGGTCGACTTCACCCTCTTCAAGACGCGACCAACGCTCGACCACATGGGGTGCGTGATTGTTTGGCTCGTGATTCGGCGTGCTCTTCTTTGCCCTGATCAAATCCCCGATGGCCTGCTTGGCGCTCACGGCTGGTAAACGAGGGTCTGGCTCAGGTAGCGTTGGCGTCCAGCCCAAGCCGGCGAGCAGAATAAGGCGCTTGCGTTGTTGGGGGACGCCGAAATCCGCTGCGTTTAGAAGTCCACAAGTTACCTTGTAACCCAGTCCCTCAAGGTGAACAATAAATTCGTTCAAGTGATGCGAGTTCTTCTTGTTCGCCATGCCGGCCACGTTTTCCAGCAGAAGGGCTAATGGGCGTACCGTCTCGACGATGCGGAAATATTCGCGCCACAGGAAGTTGCGGGGGTCGTTCGGGTCGCCCTTGCCGGCAGTACTGAACCCTTGACAGGGTGGCCCACCGACCACCAAATCAAAATTCCCGCTTGGGTCGAAATTACGAACGTCACCCTCAAACACATCCCAGCCTGGACGGTTTGCACGGAGGGTCTTGCAAGACTCGGGGTCGTTATCAACGCAGGCAACAGTGTCGAAGCCAGCCATTTCAAGCCCGATATCTAGCCCACCCCCACCCGTGAAGAGTGAAAGAACGCTGAACTTGTTGTGATTCACGACAGAAACCTCATGCAAATTGATCGGCGCAGCATTTGCGCTACTAGAGAGCAGTTCAATTCTAACTATGTATGGATATCCAGTGCGCGAAGAATGGCATCTTCATACACGTTTTGCGGCGGCAGATTGCTCGGCGACGTAAATGCGTTGGCCACCTGGTCGACTGTCGTAGTAAAGGTGCCTCCGTGAATCAACTGTCTCGGCGCCCCATCTGCTATGCGATTGCCCGTGTCGTACCACAGGATTGAGAGTGCGCCAGGCTGTAGGCTGTAGCCCAACAAATTGTCGCCGAGTCGCTCCCTGATCTTGTCGTAGACCGGCTTCGGGCACACAAAGAACAGACCCTGACGGCACAGCCGTTCACGTCGAAGAACATGTCCCTTGTAGATTATCTGGGGCAAGATGCGTTTGTTGACGTTTTCCCAATTGAATCCAGCAGTGCTGGAGCCTTCAAATGGTCGCTCGGCCAGATAGGCGGTTCGCTCCGCTTGGTAATTGCCGGTGGTGTCGATGGATTGAACTTCGACAGCGACGAAGCTCTCGACGTTCCCATGCGAATCAAGGCGAGCAAGAATCCAGTCCACGAAGTAGCCACCGGATGCGCCGCGGTTCGGCAAACGCAACTCTCCGCCCCATCGCTTTCCAAAGACAGCGACCCGTGATCGACCATTGTCATTGGCTTGACTACGAGCTGCATGACCGGGGAAAAGTTCGATGTTGCTGCCGAAGGCTATTGTTGCTACATCGCGCAGTATTTTGTAATTTTCAGCGTACAGGCGAATCGGACAGCAGATCACTGGCGTGCCACGGGTCGGCTTCAACGTGCATGCACCACTCTTCTCGCCGTTGCTCAAGGTTTTTGAACACGGATGATCGATGAAGGGACATTGCCTTTGATTCCGAGCATACTGTGCTGCGGTGCTCCGATCTGTCGGATCGAACCCGAAAAACTCGATGATGTTAGTCGCCATAGGTTCGGAGTGGTGGTTTTGCCAAGCGTCCAGGCACTTCGCCAGTACATCAAGGCGTAATCTGCCGTCTGTTCCAGTGCATCTTACATGGCGGGTACGCAGCGGCCGGTGATACAAAGTTGTGTTACAAAGGAACCCCAATTATTGACGGTGTAGAGGGGGTCAAAGTATTGGGTTCGATCCCCGCCAGCCGCACCAGCACTAGCTTTCCAAGTAATTGAGTGCTAACTTATCTGTGCCTTGGGTCTCGGGCTTTTACTCAAGCGCACCAAAATCGGCAATAGGGCCGATAGTCAGTAAGGATTGCTGAAAAGTCTCTGTGCCCTGTATGTGCCTTGGTTGTGCCTTACCTGTTCCTTCGGATTCAAGCGATTGTTCAAAGGTGAATATCGGCCCCGTGCCAAAGAAACACCGCGCAAAAACCAGACTTTGCGTAACAGCCCACTCGCCAGGTCTTTTGCGCCGATTGCAGACGCTGTGAAACTGCTTCCACAGGTTTTACAACATGGGCACGTGAACGCTCACCGGCTCTGTCGCCAGTATTCACTCGCCACATGCCGGCTGTTGACCTGCTCTTGTACCGTCTCTTCAAAATGGTGCCCGTAACGCCTGCCATGGTCATGGCCAAGGCCACGTGGCGGCTCGTGTCCACTCGAGCGCCACGCGGCCGCGGCGCGCTTCGAGGCCCTCGTAGCCGGAGTTTCAGGCGGCCCATGCGGTCGCCTTCAAAGGGGTCGGCGCCCGCGAAGTAGGGTTGCGGAAGGGACTGCGGTTACCCCCGTCTTTCCTCACGCTGCCCAGTGCGCTGCATGCGGTGCCGCCGCGCAAACAAAGGGCGGCGGACCGGATCCGTTTCCAGCGGCGTTGGCAGCAGGCGCTGCAGGCATTGCGGCGGAAACCGAATCAACGTCGATGGATTTCGGTGAAGAAGAGGAAGAAGGTGCCGTGCTGACGCGCAGGGGTGTTGGTGTTCGTCCAGCAGGGCTGGCAATACAGGCCCATTGACGATGCACACTAGCCAAGCCTGCTGTTATTGTTATTGAAACTTCAAAAGAACGGAGGATCCATGAATGACTCGAGCCTTATCTTTGTGGTCAATGTCATCCTGATTGTCGGGATTTCGTGTGCGGTCGTCTTTGCCATTTACTTGGGACGTATGAACAGGCAATTGCATGCCGAACTGCTGGAGCTGCGCCGCCAGGACGCAGAGCAAGGTCTGATCGATGCGTCCTGCGAGTCGAGCGCCGACCAGTGAAAGACGAATGATGAGCCTGAATGGGAATGCGCAAAAACGAGGCTCCGGCAAGCAGTGATGCCGGTCCACCAGAGAGCAGGAAAATGAACAAGGCAAGGAGAACCGAGATGCGTGGAACATTGATTGCGTTGGATGCGGATGGCGTTCTGTTGGACTATCACAGTCCTATGCCAGCGCCTGGGCCAAGGCGTTCGGCGTGCGCCCAGCCCTGAACGACCCACAGGCTTACTGGCCATTGGAGCGGTGGGGTGTTGCACACCTGTCTGGCGACAGGCTCGCCGCGCTTCGCCGGGTGTTCGATGAGGAGTTCTGGAGCACCGTGCCCGCCCTGGAGGGGGCCGTGCAGGCCTGCCATGACCTGGTCGCCGGCGGGCACGAGTTGGTCTGTGTATCGGCGCTTAAGACCGAGTTCACCCAGGCGCGACTGCAAAACCTGAAGGCGCATGGATTTCCCATCGAGATCGTCATTGCAACGGGAAACGATGTAACGCAGCGAAGCCCCAAGGCGTCTGTGATTGAAAAACTCAAGCTGGTGGCCTTTGTGTATGATTTCTTGCCGTACCACCGAGGTCTTCCGTACGAAGTGCACAAGGCGCTGATCCGCAGGGAAGAAAACGGATCCCCCAATGTCGGCTCCGAACTCGAAAACGTGGATTCGCAGCATTTGAACCTGAGGGAGTTTGCCAATTGGTGGCTGGCAGGAGGAGCCGTCAAATCAATGTTGAAGACTGAACGCGACCCCCTTCTCTGATCTGCTGTGGGACCGTTGGCCAGTTTGCGTGCGACGACGGCGAAGTCCTCGATGGACACACCCTCACTGCCCAAAGCTCCTTTTGCCGCCCATTGCGGGCGGTCCCTTCCACCACGAAAGCTTTATCAGCAGATCAGTTAACAGCCGGCACCCCTAGCGCGTTCAGTGTCGGCGTATTCATAAGTCCGCTCCTCGAGAGCCCCCTTGATACTTGGAGGCGCTCAAGTGCGTCACGTGTTTTTGCTGTCATATCTTTGTGCCATCCAGACATACGGTGCCCAGTCGCATGAGCTTCATCTCGGTGGCCATCTCCAGCACTTGCACAAACAAGCCGGCGAGTTCGTCAATGAAGCGCCTGCGAAAGGTGGCCAGGGTGTCGTGGTCGGGTGGCTGCCAGCAGCAATGTAGCGAAACGCCACGGAGTCATAGGTGGCCAGCAGCGCCAAGACCGTTCTCACCGATGCGGGCGCCTTGCGCATCGATGCACCATGCGAGCGCGATGGCACATTTGAGCCCCAGCTCATAGGCAAGCACGAGCGGCGCCTGACGGGCTTTGACGACAAAATCATTGTCATGTACTGTTGACGCCGATACAAATTTGAGCAGGTGCGCCAGAAATCAGTGATCACCGGCTCGGACATGGAAACTCAATGTCCTAAAGGGGTATCGGCCGGTTGGCCCTGGTCAGTCAAAATCGGCAGGGTCAATTGGCGTCGGCGGCAACAGTGGGTGTACACCAGTGACTGCTTTTGGGTGGCACGGAAACTTTTCAATGGGGTTCCATAAAGCTGCCGCTCAATGGGTGGTGGGTAGTCCACACAGATGCCGTTGGCAATGGAAAGGTTGCCGACAGCCGCGCAGCGCGGTCATTGACGATGGAGGAGCGGCCTTACGGAGTCGGCCAATACCTGCCTGTCAAACCGATGTCGCTGAATGCCGGCCTTTCATTTAGTAGCGGACAAACAACGTTTGATCAGTCAGCCTCTGGCCAAGCCCGCATCGCCACTTTTAC
>Ga0079306_1001630_pt1 | contig 14327 bp, 10 predicted proteins | sample Methanotroph_Enr_FD_79181 | JGI IMG/M metagenome (GOLD analysis project Ga0079306, IMG submission 79181) | Enriched soil microbial communities from Old Woman Creek wetland in Ohio, USA - Methanotroph_Enrichment_5 | ecosystem: Environmental > Terrestrial > Soil > Wetlands | place: USA: Ohio...
TGCACTAGTGTTGGCCACATACAGAAGACCGTTAGTGGAGTTACCGGAAGCATAGGAACTAGTGATGGCAAGTCCACTACCGGCTGTTAGGGCATTGGCGGTCAAGGTCAGCGCATTCCCCGTTGATAAGGTGCTCCAATTCCAAGTCTGAGCGTTGTTGGTGTTATCAATAGTATTTGTGCCAGTAGCAGCAGTCAAACTAGACAACGCGTTACTTGATCCAGAGGTGCTACCATCTCCAACTAGTGTCCAAGCTGCTCCAGTCCACATTACTTGTCTGCCGGTGCCGGCGGTAACATTTGATCCGAGTAAAGTAAAACTAGCCGAACCGATATTGTTAACATAAGTCATTCTTCCAGCCGTAGCCGTCGTGGGCGATGGTAAAGTAAGAGTCTGCCCAGAAGTAGTTTGATTAACGTTAAAGTTGCCAGCAACGTCAACCGTGTTGGCAGCAGTGCCGATATCACCACCTGTAGCCAGGTTAGCAATCGCTTGAGCTCCTGCTACTTGCGCGCCATTGACAGTTAAAGTTCCAGCCAAAGTCAGACCGCCGCCACTAGTAAAATCTGTCCCGGCATTACCAATATTCAGCACTAAATTATTGGCGGCACTTACATCAGCCCCCAAACCAGTAATGTTGGCGGTAGTAACATTGGCAGTGGTGATAGCGGCTATATTCAGAGTTGAGGTCCCATTTGGAGCATAGACACCACCATTGCCAGCCCACGCTAGTTTGCCATCAGCATTTGTCAGAGCATCGCCGGTCAACTGGAGTCCAGACCCCAGATATAAATCTGACCATTGATGCGAAGCATCACCAAGTGAGCGCGTGCTATCACCATCAGGCAATAAATCACCAGTTAGAGTCAAGGCCCCAGTCAAATGAATTCCGCCACTCCCAGCTAACAAATTAAGAGCGGTTGCCCCGGTATTGTTACCAATCGTAATTGTTTTTGCATTTGCACCGGTTCCGAGATTAATAGCACCGCTGGTGCCAGAATTCAAGGTTAGTGTACCAGAACCATTGGTGATAACAGATACTGGAGCGTTAACCCCAGTGGTGTTATAGGTTACACCCGAGGCATTAGAAGAGGAAATGCTTGTTCCAGACAATGATAAACCAGTAGATAAGGATAAACCAGTAAAAGTTGGAGAGTCGCTAGTTCCCACTCCCAAATTTATGCGAGCCGTGGCGGCGTCGTTTAGATCAGAAAGATTATTACTAGCTGCTAAATAGCCTGTCACTGCGTTAATCTGCGCCCAATAAGTACCATTAAAAGTGTATTGCCGGTTGGCTCGAGTGCCAGCCGTCACAATTCTCGTATCAAGGCTGGTCGGTGTCACACATGTCCAACTAATGCTACTACCACTAACTGAGGCGGTACAAACACTATTCTTATCACCTGTCTCAGGATCATCAAGATCAGTAAAAATTACTGTGTCACCATTGACAATGGTCTCACCATTAACTTGAGTAGCAGTATTAGTCGGTTTGTAAGACTCGGAACCATCTAGTAAAGTCACTGGTGATTTCCAGCTTAAACCATTTAAACGACTATCGGTATAGGTTTTGATAGCTTTTTGGCTGACCAATTTAGTATCGCTGTTGGCAGCTAAACTGGTATCCGTATCCAATCCTAAGTCACACACCCAAGCTGTACCGTTGTAACGAATTAAACCGTTACTACTACAAGAATTGCTTGCCCATTTAGCAAAAGTTAAAGTTCCATCAGTGATTTTAGTATTAGTAACTCCGCCGTCTTTCAAGCGCAATGCATCAGCGTTCAGCTCGATAGTTGAATTATCAACATTAACAGACAAAGCTGTACCTGCACCACCAGCTAAACCATTGCCAGCTACAGCTGCAGCTAGTTGAGTGGCAGTCACTCCACCGTCGGCAATGCCCAAAATATTACTGGTTACTGCTAAACCAGTACCGGAAAAATCAGTAATACTTTCTGAGTCAATGTTTACGCCAGTAAATGTCGGTGTATCACTCGTACCCAAGCCCAATGAAGTCCGAGCTGTGGCTCCAGATTCGGTTATAAAATTAGTGCCGTTACCCACTACAAACACTCCATCGGTTGGCGTTAATCCAGCGATATCTGCCAATCTGGCATGGTAGGCCTGCACATTAGTCCCGATCACCAAACCTAAATTAGATCGGGCCGTCGTAACATTATTTAAATCAGATAAATTATTGACCGCCTGCAAACCACCGCTGGAAGCTCCAGCTTGAACCCAGGTAGTACCATTATATGTAAACTGTTTAGTACCATTAGCGGTCCCAGAAGCTACAAACCGCGTATCTAAATTTGAAGAAGCAGCACAGCTCCAAGATGTTGATCCTCCGACTGTTGCTGTACATATTTTATTATTGTCGCCGCTTTCTCCTCCTGTTAGTGCTAAAAAAATTACTGTGTAACCATTTAATACCGTAACGCTATCAATTGATGGCGTAGCACCAGTCGGTTTACTCGTACTCGAACTATCCAATAAATTAATAGGTGATTTCCAATTGAGACCATTCACTCGGGAATCAGTGTACGCTTTGACCGCTTTTTGTGTTGCTAATTTTGTATCAGAATTAGCCGTTAGGCTCGTATCAGTGTCTAAACTCAGATCGCAAACCCAACTCGTACCGTTATAACGAATCACTCCATTGCTGCTGCATGAATTGCTGGCCCATTTAGCAAAAGTTAAAGTTCCATCAGCGATTTTAGCGTTAGATACCCCACCGTCTTTAATTCTGATTGTGTCTGAATTGATTTCGATGGTTGAATTATCCGTGTTTATTGCCAAAGCCGTACCACTTCCACCAGTTAAGCCATTCCCGGCAATACTGGATGAGAGTTCTGTTGCTGTTATTCCACTGGCAGTAACTTTTAAACCAGAGGATGATTGTGAGAGTGTCGTTCCATTCAAAACAACAGAGAAAACTCCGCTCGCCAACTGCAAACCAGTACCGCTGGCACTGTAGCTAGTTCCACCCGCATCAGACCCGCACTCCCAAGTCCCGCTCGTAGAATTATATTTGGGCACCTGCCCATTGCTGCAGGAATTACTAGCGAGTTTGGCAAACGTAATCGCGCCGTCGGCAATTTCTGAGGTTTCAATGCTGGTGCCAAGGCTTGTGGAAATAGTCGTCCCAGAGATAGAGATGCCTGTGCCGGCAGTATAACTGGTACCAGTATCCCCTTTATCACCTTTATCGCCTTTAGCCCCACCATTACCCGACAAACCCTGATCGCCTTTATCTCCTTTGTCACCTTTTAATCCCTGAGAACCATTTAAACCGTCCTGACCATTCCTGCCGTCGTTTCCTGCATTTCCAGTGTCGCCTTTATCTCCTTTGTCACCTTTGATCATCTGTACCTGAAGTGCGGTTAAGCCCGTGCTGTCAGTAATGCTGTGAATGGTTACCGATTCTTCTAAGATATTGTTTTTCTGGGAAAGAGTGCTCAAACGATAATGAATGCAAGTCGAGTCGTGTTTCCAATTGAAAGTGCAATATAACTCGTGGAACAAATTATACTTTTGAGATTTACTCATCGAGTCCTGAGCAAAAATATTTACAGGAGCCACAAGATTAACAACAAGACAAAAAAAGAGGAATTGTAGAAGTTTTTTTAATTGCTGCATAGACAGAAAACACCTTATGGTGTCCTACATTTAATCGTAGAAAACTTGAGCGGAAAGTGTTATGAACCCGTTATTATTAAAATCGTGAACTGGTTCACATGCATAATTTCTGCAATGAGCTTGATATTCTTTCAAGAGTCCTGTTATTATTAGTTGTTTGAACTAGTTCACATTTAATATGTTTAAAGGAAATGACTTCTATACCACTGATGCAGCCCCCATTTTTTACAAAGAAGGTTTAAAAATTGAGTATAAAAAGGGACAGGTTTTTACCAGGCCGGAAGATACTTCTCAAGGCATGTATTACCTTGATTCCGGACAAGTCCTGGTCCATACCGCCAAATCCGATGGCTTAGAACAGGTCGTTGCGGTCTTTGAAAAAGGGGTCATGTTTGGAAAACCAGGAAGTCTCATGCCACAGCGCATTACCCTTATCTCCATTACCGCTCTAACCGATTGTGTGGCCTATCGATTGAGTGGCGAAAAATTTAATAAACACCCACAGCTGTTGATGACATATATGCGTCAGGCGACGCTAAACTATCTATATTTGTTAAACCAGATCTTAGTTCTGGGGGAAAGAAACATCTATAACCGGGTGATTTCTGAATTATTACTTATGGCTGATTACTACGGTAATCCCCAGGGTAAAGGCGTTACGTTGCGTGTAGCTTTAACACAGGAGCAATTGTCCAACATGCTCTGTATCACCCGAGAATACCTCAGTAAAACCCTCAAAAAGATCAAGACGAAAAAACTAATTACCATTGGAGAAGAAGGTCGAGTCACTATTCCCGATATCACCATCTTACAGCGGGAACTCGGACTTCAGGACAAGTTATTCATAGAACCGGATACTCATTTGGGTTTAAAATGAATATAAATAAAAACGTTTTTCTATGGTCATTGTATGATTTTGCAGTAACCCCATTGGTGGCTGCTACCGGCGGACTCTTTTTAGCTCAATGGTTGGTGCTGGACAATCACCTGCCTGATATTTGGTATGGGGGCGTCTTTAGCCTGACTACCATCGTCCTTCTTCTTACTTCACCGTTTTTTGGAGCCTGGTCAGACCAGATTGGCAAGAGAAAACCATTCCTAGTCATATCTAGTATTTGTCTTCTCGTCGCTGGGGTTTTATTGGGAATAACAGCTACTTCCCATCTTCCTTCAATGACAAAAATTATTCTCGTTTTGTTTTTCTTTTTTGTGATCCAATACACGTATCAAACCGGGCTCGTCTTTTACAACTCTCTGCTGCAAACACTTTCAAACTCTCAAACGGTCGGAAAAATATCGGGCATCGGCCAGCTGTTTTATAACACGGGTTGGTTAGTAATTCCCTTCGTCTTATACCCCTTTGCAACTGGCAAAATTAGCCTTTGGGGTGAACCAGGCAGAGCCCAGGTTTTTCTACCAGCAACAATTATTTTTGCTCTTTGTAGTTTACCGATGATACTGTGGTTTCGAGAAGAAAAAGCGAAAAAACCAAGAGCGGTGATTGGTCTGAGAACTGTGTGTGCCAAAACAGTGAACGGGTTGGTAACCTTATGGAAGGAAAACAAGAATGTTCTGCTCTTCCTGGTGGCATTCATGCTAGTCGCTGATGCATTGTTAACCGAAGCATTGTATTTTGCTTTGTATCTTGATCGACTGTTTCATGTCAGTGAAATGGATAAGATGCTAGTAGTTACAGTTTTTGGGGCTTGCCTGATGCTTGGCGCTTATTTTTTTGGCCGATGGAGCGACCAATATGGCACAAAAAAGATGCTGCTGGTCTCATGTTTCATTCTGCTTTCAACGTTTATCGCCTTTGGTGCCAATAATATTTTTCTGTTAACTTACTTTTTTGCTGCCGTCTTTGGAATTGGTCATGCCGGCTTCTGGGTCACCAGCCGAGCACTCTTAGTAAAGATTTCTCCCAGCTCCCAAAGCGGTGAGTATTTTGGTTTTTACTCAACTTTCCAAAAATTTGCTTCTATTTTTGGCCCATTAACTTGGGGTGTGATTACCATGTCCTTAAATAGACATGGCACGATAAGCTATCGTGTAGCCGTTTTTGCCCTGGCCATTTTTACTCTTGTAGGAACACTACTAATGATGCAAGTGAAAGAAGTTGTTCAAAAATGTAAATAAGTAGTTATTTCTGTCTTTTACTGCTCGAGAAATGGGTACAATTTCGGACAACTGACTGGATGACAGAGCTGGATTATCCAGAGTACACGGCAAAGGAAGTAAAAAGATTTCTAGCCTTTAACTAACCACAATCTTGGATCCAACAAAGCAGCGACCGCAAAGTAAATCACTAAGCTGAGGAACACAAAAATAACTCCCTTTTCCAAAGGGGTTATCTCTTTTCTTTTGATCACTACAGGAATAGCGATTAACAAAAATATCTCAGCAATAAACGAACCCACCCCAACACCAAAGAACAAGCGTTGGACAATCTCAGGAAGCTGAGACAAATCCTCTTGAATGTTGCCGAGTAAATCCAAAGGTGTTGAAATTTTAAGAATATCCTGGGTAACGTCTTTTAGGAAATGAACCACCACAAAAACATACAAAAATGGAAGTATTTTCCTCCACAACTGAAACTTGTCTAACTTCATAGCTTAAGTATAACGATTTGTACAAAAAAATGTATAATTATGTTGAGGTATGCTTAAGCAAATAAGGCATTCTAAAAACATATGGCATTTAATAAAAATGACGTTTCAACCCTACTAGCCCAATGTCACAGACGATGTTGCGTCTGTCATAGGTTTTGTGGCGTCAAAATGGAACTCCATCACGTTGAACACAAATCAGATGGTGGGGGCGACGAGATTGCAAACGCCATACCTCTTTGCTTTGAGTGTCACGCAGAGGTAAATCACTATAATGACGCACATCCAAGGGGTCGTAAGTTCACCAATGAAGAGCTTATGCTTCATAAGCAGCAATGGCTAGAGATTTGTTCAAAGCATCCTGCCGCATTAATATCTGCCCCTCGGGACGTTGACGTGGGTCCACTAGAAGGAATGTTGTTAGAGTTAGAGCATAACGAGGCTGTGGTCAATCAGATTACAAATGGCACATCCTGGCAAGAGAAAATTGGCTGCGTTCTCCACGAAAGTGAGTATGGGCGGTCGATTGCCCAAGGGTCCCTTTTATTATTACCAGACGAGTTGAGAAAGTTAATAAGCACCGCCTATGCTGAGGTTGGAAGAATTAATACTTTTGTCACTCTCTACACAAATACCAGGCCAGAAGGAAATGCCTTCGCAGAAGCCACAAATAAGCTCTTGGAAGCTTACAGGAAGAGTAACTCGACGATTTCATCGGCATTATCAGGACTTGGTACATTTTTATTACAGGAGAAAAAGGAGGAAACAAAATGACATTCGCTAGAGGTACGGTTGTACATCATAAAGTTATGGGGAAAGGAATCGCCATTAATGAGGTTGATGAAAACGGAGAAAAAAAGGTTGAAGTAAGAATGGAAAATGGCCATATTGAAAGGTTCTATCCAGAAGAATTGGAAAGTGATGATGTCATTCAGGCACGAAATAGAGCTAAGGTAGCTGAAGCTAAACGAGCTAATGAAGTAAGGCGGGAAGCAATGAAAAACAGATATGGTTTATAAAATTATGCTTAGCAAACAGAAAGAACTACCAAAATTGTTGACTATCCGCCAAGCTGCGGAGGTTTTGAATGTCCATGTTGAGACACTAAGACGTTGGGATAAAAGCGGCAAGCTCAAAGCTATTCGAGTGAATGAGCGTGGCGATAGACGTTATAAACCAGAAGATATTGAAAGAATAATGGTTACCTAGGAATAACGGTCATGAATGACAATGAATATGAAAAATGAAGTTACTCCCCTTGCCTCAGATCCTAATCGGCAAGCGACAGACACTATCAAAGGATATGTATACCAAGCGTGGGAAAGCCTCTATACGTGGATAAATTTAAATGATGACGAGGTTCTATTTTTAGAAGGCACGGAAGATTTTGACCTACTGTCTAAGGCTGCTTCCACCACAACACAAGTAAAACATTTATCGAAAAACATTACGTTAAGATCTACTGAGGTAATCGAGGCAATCTCAAATTACTGGGTTCTACAACAAAAGGAAAGTCGACACGTAATATTTCAATTTTTTACCACTGCAGCAAGAGGACAAGAGCAAGGTAATCCATTTAATAACTTAAAAGGACTAGATTACTGGGAAAAGTGCAAAGCCATTGGCCAGGTAAAGTTATTAAGACAATTTCTACTTACCGTTTCAGGATTTCCGACAGAACTGGTTGACTTTATAAAAGTAAGCTCAGATGAGGACTTATTAAGTAAACTAATAATGCCAATTCATTGGTTAACAGAAAGAGAGGATCTCGAGAACTTAAGAAAAAAAGTAGAAGATGCGTTGATTTTGCATGGCGATAAACACAAGACTAACGCCACCGACTCTAAAAAGGCATCTTCCATCCTGTTAGTTATAGTTTTTAGCACACTATGCAAAAAGAACATCTCTGAACGAAGGCTCGGAAAGGCTGATTTCATCCGAGAGTTCGAGGCTCTATCGATGATCTCGATATCAAGAAGTGAATTGCAACTGCTCAGAGATTCTTCTAGCCAGGCAATTGAAGACTTTGCAAGCCAAAGCGGTTTCATCCCAGCTAACCCTGGCGGAAACATCATCAGTAGCCAAATCTCAAAGCCCCACATTGTTGATAAAGACCTTTTCATCATAAGAGAAGTATTAAAACAACAAATAATCTCAAAACTAAAGTCTGTAAGTTTTTTAGCGATTACAGGTTCAAGTGGTATGGGGAAATCAATTTTGTCACTACAGGCAGTTGAAAGCGAGCGAGACGAATGGGAAAGAGTTAGTTTCCGCGGTTTTGAAAGTAGCCAAATAAGAGATTTCTTAAGTTGGCTTTGCGACACAAATGTCCATAATCCGTCAAATATTATTCTGGACGATATTAACTTTGGGCAAGGCCACAACCTCTACGAGGATGCTTTCGAAAGATTAGTTCTGTTGTTGAACAGTAATAACAAAAAAGTATTAGTCACTTCACAAAAAAAGATACCTCCGAAATTGTCATCGAAATTAAACTTAACAACCGAAAATGGAACGCAAATACCCGTGTTTAGTAAAGAAGAAATCAAAACGTTACTTGCACTAAATTCGTGCCCCGCTCTTGATATAAATCTGTGGGTAAAAGACATAGAAATAACGACGAAATCACATCCTCAGTTAGTTCATGCACGAGTCCGCAGATTAAAGGCAGATGGGTGGGACAAGTCAAAAATTATATTCAGAACAGAGGAACTCAATGAAGTTAAGAGCGAAGTCGTTGAAGGCTTAATATCGGAGCTCCCCTCACAGGAATCTCGAGACTTATTGCTTAGATTAAGTATCTTGTCGGGCTCTTTTAAACAGAAAAATGCGATCGCCCTTGCCGTTTATCCAAAAGCCATCAATACACCTGCCGTGTTTTTTAATCAGTTAGTCGGACCATACGTTGAACAAGTTACCGAAGAATACTACAGTCTAAGTCCTTTGTTGGACAACGCATTTCAGGGAAATTTTACAGACAACGAGATTAAGATTTTACACACCCTAGCCGGTGAATCATACCTATCAAAAACTCTCACCCCAAAGGATTTATCCAATATTTTCCTTCATGGAATTGTTAGTGGTTCTGGCAGAATCTTGTACTTCGCTTTCGCCGCTTTTCAATCAGTAGACAGTAAACACAAAGCCTTGATCTACTCCTATCTTGAATGGCTAACAGCAGTTCACATTGGAACTAATAAGATGGCTATTCCTCAAGATGAAATCTTGAATCTTATGTTCAGGTTTATCCAGTTTACTATTGCCGTAGAAACTAAAGATTCAAAATCAGCCTTGGCAATTGCAGATGTCTGGTTTGGCGAAGCCAAGAAGTTTACAGCCAACGGTCCCTTCCAGAAGCAGAAAGAGGCAAAATTCTTCCCATTCATGTTCTTCCTGAGTGCATTCCGATATGAATCATTGCAAATACCAATAAACAAATGTGTTGAATGGATAATTGCGGCTTACGACTTCTTGGACAAAAATCCAGAAATAAATACCATATTTAAGCAACCTTGGGGTAGTGAAAATACATCTTGGGAGGAGATGATTCCTCAAGTAGCATTTACGAAAAGAGTTAATTCTTCAAACATAGAAGAATTTATGTCAAACCTAGCGAGCCTCCATGGAAGCCAAAAACTTATCGATGCAATCAACAATGACTCAATGCTTGCAAAAAGAATTGTGGACAATGTTTGGCTAGACCAGGTCGATAAAAACAAGCCGGACTGGCAAGAAGCATTGGTTGTTTTGGAAAAATTAAGAATCTTTTCAGCTGACAAAAAAGCTTTCAACATATCTGCTCTGGCAATACGGGCAATCGCGATTATCAAAAACGAATACACAAATGACAAATCCGGAGCAGAAAGTATTATTGCCACCGGTATTAAAGAACTGGGAAAACTACCTGAGATCCTCAACTATAGAGCAAAGATGGCTTTTATCGATCGAGATTATAATCTCGCATTAAACAGGTGGAACGAAATACTACCCGAACTTACAAAGCAAGACGATTTAACGGCAGCATTTGCCTACCGAGACGCAGCTGTTGCGGCAGGAAATTTAAACAACTGGAAAATTGCTTCACAATACTTTGCTCAAGCGTCGGTGTTTGCTAAACACCAAAATGAGAAATTATATGAGGCCCAATGTCTGGCTGACCATGGCTTTGCATTATGGAAACTAGGTGAATACGAACAATGTATTAAAACGTTTGTCCAAGTGATCGAAACACTTCCAAAGCTTCCGAATCCAAAAACAAACTTAAGATCGTTAGGACTATTAAAGATGACCGCAAATACATTAATTTACTTCCAAAAAACAGTGAACCCAGAGTACAGAAGCGTGGGAATGGATTATACGGAACCATTCGCAGGTGCCCACAGCCAGACAGATTTTAGTGAAAAACTAAAAGATTTACCCATAACTCCTGCTTTATCCTTGCTAGGGTTTCTTGCCGAGGTGGAGGTTGAGCTGGGTGTGACAAACAATGCCTTTAACAAACTAATGAGGGCATATGACGAATTACCAATACTTTTCCAGGCTGAGGCTGAGAAGGTAGAAATTGTTAAATCCTTGAAAACGGAGAATTTGACGAACATCGTAGATGAAATGGTTAAGTTTTTTACACTAACCCGCGTTAGCGTAGGTATGGAAAATCGTCATATAGCAATGAGAAAAATAAATGAATCGGATATTCAGGAGGCGCTTGAGGAGCATGGTCCAACAATTACTCATACCCTCTCGTTTACCATCCTTAGCTTTACAGCATCGCACCCCTACGAAGAAGTACCCTGGGAAACATGGAAAGAATCGGGGCAGCAACTTGGACTGGAGAAATACAAAGAATGGGTCGAGTTTATACAGGTTGCTCCAGCAATGACTAAGGAAAAAGCCAGACAACTTATTAAGGACGGCAGTGCCGATGTGGCTTTAAGAGCGGCTGCAGCGATTTATATATTAACTCACGATGACGATAGAAATTATTCTTTATATGCCAGCGCCTTATTAACAGCCTCTCTAAAAGATTTTTCGATCTTCTGTTGGACTTTGGATGATTACTTGGTAGTACTTTTAACTAAGAGATGGACAGAAATAGCTGATATTTTGTTTGGCCTATGGCACGACAAGGAATCAAAAGAGGTTCTGGAAGCTTGTAAAGACGAGACGACAAACGGAATAAGGAAGGCGGCCAAAATCGTATTAGCGGCCAGTGGGATTACTTCTCTCAGCATAGACGCTGTAAAAGAGAAACTTGTAGCTATCAGTAGCAGCTAATCATTTGTTTGCCCGCGTGTTGGCTTGTGGGCCTAATCGTACCTGGAGTGGCAAGTTCACCGTTATTTAGCTTCAAACGGCTCGTTGAGGGCGTTGTGAGCCGGTGTGGGCCAAGGTCTTGAGTAGCTTCACTTGGAGTTCAATCAAGGTCACGAAATAACAGAGAATAAAACGTTTGAGTGTTTTCATAGAAACCTCAACGCATCCGAGCCCTGGCAATGGGTCCTTCAAGCTCGTTGGAGAAGTTGATGAGTTGGCCGCCGTTAGTGAAGGCGATGCTCAAACTGGGTTGATCTTTGGATTCGTAGACCTTGATACAAGGGACCCCATTGTCGTTGCGATATAACCCAGGAGCATTTTTATCCAGGTCTTCACTACAAGTTTCGGTCGAAGGATCTAGTTGGACAGTTCTGGCTTCTCCCTTCCAAATGAGGAAATAATTTACCCTACCGTTTCCACCATCCTTCTTACCAGTCTCTAGTGTAAATTTGGAGAGATCGATGTTTCCTAAAGCCACTGAATGCTTGGTAATAAAGTTACGACCCAACTGCTCGACTTCTGCTTGGCTGTATTTGCCACTGTAGTCATATTGCTTTTGATCACTAAACCAACGCGAGCCATCAGCTTTATATCCCCAAGTCCCAGGAGTCTCGCCAACTTGCATGATATGGTTTGTTACAGAATTGATAACAAAATAGGTTGAATCAACCGAGTAGGTTTCGCTCTTAGCAGGAACAAGCCGGTCCTCTTCCAGGTTATAGAAGGCATCGTTGCACTCATACTTCACAGCAATAGTCGGCATTTCCAAGAAATCACGGACCGCAGCTACCGCTTTCTCCCTCTCTTCCGGAGAGCGGGCAGTCAAAGAGCAGAGCTTATCAGATAATTCACGGCTGGCTTGGGAGTTGTGTTCCCGATACTTGGAATCAGTGTCAGCTGCTTGGGTTAGTTCCTTAATCTGTTGAAGTTTCTGGTCCTGAGCCTGTTGAGTCTTAACCGACTGAATCTTAGGACGAATAAGCCAGAAAGCAGAACCAAGAATAATCAAGAGAACGAAAGCAGTAACCAAGGGTTTGTTTTGTGTCATTTTCATTGTCATATTTTTTACCTCCTAAACGAGCTAACTGATAACGTGTCGAGATGTTAGCTTCCTTCAAGAGCTAAAGTCAAATCAATCGGCTTTCTAGAGGGAGTTTAGCACAAAAGAGACAAGGAGTCTGTCGAAAAGAATACAGGGAGTCTCTACGATTTGAACACATGGGAAAAGCAATAACTCACAAATTCATTCTAGAAAAATTCGGTCAAAAGATGCAAAAGGTCCGCAAGTCTCAAGGCATTAGCCAGGAGGAATTAGCGGCAAGATTATCATTGCATAGAACGTATGTTGGCATGGTAGAACGAGGCGAGAGAAACCCAACCATCCGGACTCTCTATAAAATCGCCAAGGCATTGAAGGTTGACTCCTCTGAGTTGCTTCCCTTTTAGAGTTTAGATCTTGCTTGCAATTATCAATAAAACACCCTGTGGTACTTTTACTGTATTTTCGGGTGTAGTGAATGGTTTTAGTTCTAGAGCTACCGCAGCCTTGATTTTCTCTAGCACCTCAGGTGGTTGATGTTTTAGTTTGCTTGCCATTAATACCGTTCCTTCCATTAAAATGTCAATAATGCTTGTTGGTGAGTCCAACTCCCAAACTATAGGGAGATGAATAAATTGCCGTAACTTCCAACCACTATTAGAAAGCAGCTCTCTCATTTTTTCTTCATCGGTGTAATAGTTCATTAAAGTCTTGGGTGCATCGATTTGAACTGTTGAAAGTTTGGCTGCTGCTTGGGAAACTGTCGAAAAGGCAATTGTTCTGTCGAGACTATCCCACAAAGTCATTCCAAGAAGAGCGTCTTTTGTGGTAACTCGGTACATTTCAGACAATACTATTTGAGGCCGAGCAAAATGGATTAATCCATGATTAATGGCGACCTTTGTAAAGGTATTACTTCTGAAGCCTGTTTGTTCAGCATTTGCTACTTTGAATGAGAGGGTTGGATATTCTTGTTTTGCAACCTCGACCATTTGTTCTGTGATATCTATTCCAAACGTTCTTGACCCATTTCGAGAAGCCTGACGACTAAGTATCCCTGTTCCACTGGCGACATCCAATAAGTAGTCGGTTTTAGTCAAGCGTAGATTTTCAAGCAAAGGACCTATTGATTGACCGGTAAGTTGACTAAATCTTGAATAGGTTGATGCTGCTTTTTGCCAGCCCTTGTGTTCAAAATCCTGAAATTTTTGTAATTCTTCGTTGTTTGTTTCAATTTGTTGTTTCATATATTTCCTATTGATAATAATTTAATTAAATAACGATGTACTCACATATTTATCTCCCCGGTCAGGAAAGATTGTTACTATTGTACCTTCCTGTATTTGATTGGCTATTTGAATTGCGCCCCATAATGCAGCTCCAGAAGAGATACCAACAGAGATTCCTTCTTTTTTGAACAAATCACGGGCAAGTTCAAAAGCAGCATCGTCATCTTCGATGATGAGTTTTGTATCAAGCTTCCTTTCATCAAATATTGACGGCGTATAAGCAGCCATATTTCTGAGTCCTTGAATTTTTGATTGTGCCTTTGGTTCAACACCGATCACTTGAATAGTTGAGCTGAACTCCTTAAGTCGCTTTCCCACACCCATAAGTGTTCCACCTGTTCCCATGCCTGCCACAAAATGAGTTATTTCTGGGACTTCATCAACAATTTCTTTTCCAGTAGTCTCATAATGAGCCAGAATATTGGCTTGATTGTTGAA
>Ga0079306_1001632_pt1 | contig 14316 bp, 14 predicted proteins | sample Methanotroph_Enr_FD_79181 | JGI IMG/M metagenome (GOLD analysis project Ga0079306, IMG submission 79181) | Enriched soil microbial communities from Old Woman Creek wetland in Ohio, USA - Methanotroph_Enrichment_5 | ecosystem: Environmental > Terrestrial > Soil > Wetlands | place: USA: Ohio...
AATTGGTGTACGCATGGATGGTGGTCATTTGTCCGGCCACAATTCCGAAGGTGTCGTTCAGCACTTTAGCCATTGGCGCCAGGCAGTTGGTGGTGCACGAAGCGCAACTGATCAAGTTATCGGCAGCGGTCAACTGATCGTGATTCACATTGTACACAATGGTTTTCACATCGCTTCCGGCGGGAGCCGAAATAATGACTTTACGGGCTCCGGCTTTGAAATGGGCTGAAGCTTTGTCTTTACTTTCGAAAATACCGGTACACTCCAACACCAAATCCACATCATACTGTTTCCATGGAAGATTTTCCGGATTTCGTTCAGCAGTTACCGCAATCGGCTTTCCGTTGATTACCAATTCGGTATCGGTGTGACTGATGTCGGCCTTAAATGTTCCCTGGATGGAATCGTACTTCAGCAAATAAGCCAATATCGACGGAGCACTCAGATCGTTGATGGCAACAACTTCCAGATGAGCATTTTCCTGAATCCTGCGGAATGCCAGACGTCCGATCCGGCCAAATCCATTGATTGCAACTTTAATCATACCTTGCTTTTAATTTAGTTTTCTGTTCTGAATCTGTCACGATTGTCATGACTTTTGATAAGCGCAAGATAGAGGGTTTGAAATTTGTCTGCAATGACAATAATCCGACAATTTCTGCCAGAGATAAATCGTGAAAACACAAGAATAGAAAACGAAACACTATCTGTTCAACCAATTTTAAAATTTCTGAACCCGTTCGCAAGCAACAATGATATCGCCTTTAGATACATACACCATACCTCCACCGGTTATGGCACATGCATCAATCGCTTTTTGAATCGAAGCTGTGGTCAGCGTTTTTCCGTCAGAGTTTGTACCAAAATCCAGAATATTATAGATATCAGATTCTGTATAACAGCTTAGTAATGAAAAAAACATGATGAGTGTTGATAGACATTTTTTCATGAAATCAATAGTTTTGGTTGTTCGGATCAGGCTAGTTTTAATTTTTAGAGAAACAAAAATTAGACTATGAGGAATTGCCTGATCAGATTTACAAATCTACAATTCTTTTACCGGTCATTCCTGAAACACCTATTAAGGTAAACAATCGGTGTTTAACACGTAAAGAAGTTGATGTAAATATGAACCTTTTTGTATTGGCATATCTATCTTTAATTTTTTGATACCCTGATGAATTGAAGAAAGGGATTTTATGCATACGAAAAGAGCAAATCATAGATCGAAATATCCTACTTATTTTCTCTTTGAAAAGAATTTTACCTGGTATTAATTACCAGTATTATCGCCTTTAACAATTGCGCCAAGCGTAATAATGCCAACAAGTGAAACGACACCCATTGTACGGCTAAAATTAGTAGTCTTCCTGATATAAAACTGGTTTCCAGGAATTATACCCCATGATTTGGGAGAGACTGATGTCGCAAAATAATCTGATACCCAAAAAGTGTTGTCAAATTGAATTGGATTTTTAAAGCTCTCATCATTCGAGATAGATAAGAAAATTCTAAAGTTAAGTGGTGAATCTTCTTTTGTAAAGGAAAATTTTCTGACACTAACTTTGCCTTCGGTAGTATACAGCGTTGTCCATTTGCTTTCTTGAATTGGGGAGTCAAAAAACTTCGATTGCAGAACATAGCTATTTAAAGAAATATTGGAACGAGGTGGAAGGAAACTGATTTTATCTTTTCTGACAATAGTACCTTCTATATTGCTGGTTGAACTTACGACAACATTTTCAGGAATAATTTTATACTCTGTTGCATTGGCACTAATTCTTGCCTCATCCTTCCACAAGCTAATACTTTGCCCGTTAGTTATCAAGGCGGATTTTCCCCAATCAATGAATAGAGGTTTATCTAGCTTGTTTAATAGTTCGATATGAATTGGGCCATTCTGTCCATGAAACGAATAAATAATGCTGATGGAATCATTCTCGATCAGGAATTCTGATTTCTCATTCTGTCGTATATTACTTTCCAGTTTCACATGTTGATAGACAGAACAACCTGATAAAAACACAATACAACCTAATCCAGCAAAGATTTTTATGATAGTTTTCATTTAGACGAGATTAAAGGTTTAAACACTATTTTCAATTCAAAGCTAACAAAAACTGGACCATGAAGATAATCATAGTAAAAATATTGTTTTAATTTTCAGTTGATTAAAAAAAAGGGATTCCATCTCTTTCCTCAAGATGATATCCCTCTTTACATTTTTTGCTTCTGCCTTCGACAAGCTCAGGCAGCGATTCTAATTCTCGCATCCTAAACCTGGAACTTGAAACCTGCAACTTGGAACTGCCTAATATGCTCTTCCGTCTTTTCCTTCCACGTAGTTGATGAACGAAGTATTAACTACCTTGTTTCCGCCCGGAGTGGGGTAGTTCCCGGTAAAATACCAGTCGCCGGTATCGTTGGGGCAAGCCAGATGCAGGTTCTCGATGGTTTGGTAAATAATCTCAACCTCAGCAACGCAGTCATCGGGCTTCAGTAATTCGGCAATTTTAGCCGATACTTCCTCTGCCTTAAATGGCTTGTATATTTCTTTCACGTAATTAACGATTTCTTCTTTAGGCAGATTTTCCTGCTCTTTGCATTTGTGGTAAACCTCGTCAATCAAATGCTCCTGATTCGTGTCTTTCAATAATTGAATCGTTGCATTAAAGGCGATAAATTTGTCCAAAACCGCCATATCGATGCCGTAACAGTCGGGATAGCGAATCTGTGGAGCCGACGATACCACAATGATTTTCTTCGGATGCAGGCGATCCAGAATTTTCAGGATGCTGTTTTTCAGTGTGGTTCCCCGAACGATAGAATCGTCGATGATAACCAGTGTATCGATGTTGTTGCGGATTATTCCGTAAGTAACATCGTATACATGCGCTACTAAATCGTCTCGACTGGCGTCGTCGGCTATAAAGGTGCGCAGTTTCACATCCTTGATTGCCAGTTTCTCGACCCGTGGTTCAACAGACAAAATGGTCTCCAAATCTTCGTTGGTCAAACTGCCATTTCGGGCCTTCATTTCTTTGATTTTCCAATCGACACAATATTGCCGAACACCCTGAACAAGCCCGTAGAATGCTGTTTCGGAAGTATTTGGTATAAAAGAAAATACTGTATTTTCAATATCATAATTGATCGATTTCAGGATGGCTGGCGAAAGCAAACGTCCCAGTGTTTTGCGTTCCTGATAAATATCCTTGTCGCTTCCGCGTGAAAAGTAGATCCGTTCGAACGAACATGACCGTCGGGTATGTGGCACCCGGATCATTTTAGTAGATACCGAACCGTCTTTTTTAACAATCAGTGCTTCACCAGGTTTGACCTCACTGACACTATCCGCTTTCACGTTCATCACGGTTTGAATCACCGGACGCTCAGACGCTACGACTACAATCTCGTCGTCGTAATAATAGAAAGCGGGACGGATTCCCCAGGGATCGCGCATCACAAAAGCATCTCCGTGGCCAAACATGCCGGAAATGGCATATCCACCATCCCAATCTTTACTGGCATTTTCAAGTACCTTCTGAACATCCAGGTTTTGTTCGATTAATGGAGAAATTTCGCGGTTCGAATATCCTTCATTTTTGTAATTCCTGAAGTGTAACTGGTTTTCTTCATCAAGGAAATGACCCACTTTTTCAAGCACTGTTACGGTATCTGTATAGGCTTTTGGATGCTGCCCAAGTGCAATCAGTTTCTGGAAAAGTTCATCGGTATTGGTCAGATTGAAATTTCCGGCCAGTACCAGGGTTCTCGATTTCCAGTTATTCTGTCGCATCACCGGATGAACAAATTCGATGCTGTTTCGACCAAAAGTTCCGTAGCGTAAATGACCGAGATAAACTTCGCCCGAAAAGGGAACATTTTCATATATCCAGCGAATATCGGCACCTTTAGGTTTATTCTTCTCCGCTTTTTTGATGCCTTTGGCAACTTTCTCGAAGATATTTTTAATTGGGTTTGGTTCAATTGAACGGTGGCGGTTGATGTATTCCTGTCCCGGATCGAGCTCCATTTTCACATTCACCATCCCGGCACCATCCTGTCCCCGGTTGTGTTGCTTTTCCATTAAAAGGTACAGTTTATTCAGGCCATATTGCCATGTACCATATTTTTCCTTGTAAAACTCAAGAGGTTTACGTAACCTGATCAATGCAATTCCGCACTCATGTTTAATCAATTCGCTCATTGTTCGTTGCTTTGTTCTGTTTGTTCAGGAAAAAGTTCGGGAAATCGGATCATATCTTTTACAATAAAGGCATTTGGATATTTTGAAGCTATGTAAGCCTTTGTTTTTAAGGCCTCACTTTTGTTACGAAAATCGCCGATACGTACCTTGAAATTAGGTGTTTGAAATAACACGTAGCTGGGAATATCCGGGAAAACCAGGTTAAACTCGTTTCTTACCTTTACCGCCATTTCCCTGGCTTTGCTATCTGAATTAAAATATATTTCCAGACGAAAACCATCGATACCGCGTTTGTGCTGATTAATTTGGGAATGACGTATGAGTAAATCGGTAATCCTTGGGTCTTGTCTGATTTGTAGTTTTCCGATGAGTTCCTCCATTTTTGCCGTCTGGACTGAGATGCCAGAGTTCACTCCAAGAGTGTCTGATTGAGCATTCACCAGCGAACTCCAAAGTAAAAAGCATAAAATGAAACTACACAAATACCTCATGCGATCAGTTTTTGAGTTTGCAAATATAAGATTTTAATGGAACAAGTTTCAAATCTAAAACTGCCTTTACTTTCAAATTTTTCAACATGAATTTACTCAGAAGTAATTGATATCCAAATAATATGGCAGTTTTTTTTGATCTAAAAACAACCGGCAACAAATAACTTGAAAAAAAGAAATTATTCTGAATGTTAATTTTTTGTTTTTAAACCCGTTTCCTTTATCCATTCACCATGATGATTGCTTTCTTCACTTTGCTCCATCTTTTGCTAATTCCTGAAAAAAAAGTGAAATTAGCAGTTTTCTATCAACCATTGTTGATGCATAAATCATTTGATTTTTCCCCGAAACTTAAAACTCACACGATATGAGCCAATTAGTTGATGATTTCAACAGCTACCGTACCCGGATGAACGAAAAGATTATGGCAGCCGACAACAAGGTCATGAAGCGAATTTACAGTGTCGACACTTTGACTTATCAGGATGGGGCATTAAGCACAAAAACAAAGGAAATGCTTGGACTGGTTTCGTCAATGGTGCTTCGTTGCGACGATTGCGTCAAGTATCACCTTGGGAAGTGCCATGAACTGGGTGTGACTACTGATGAGGTTTTCGAGATATTTTCAGTAGCCAATCTGGTTGGCGGAACTATCGTAATTCCTCATACACGCCGCGCGGTAGAGTATTGGGAAGAACTGCAAAATCAGTAAAACACAGGTTGCGGGTTTCGAATTCCGTGTTACACGCAACTCGTATCGCGTAACTCGCAACTTTTACGGATACAATTCCGGGTTTAGAAAAGGGATAAAAGCCATTTGAACAGCCGGTATATAAAGTAATTTTCGGGTAATCGCATCGTTGGTGAGCAAACCAATTGCGCCGTTTTGCTGTTTTGAATTTTGTTTGGCAAATACAATGTCGTCGGCATCACCTAACTCCATTCCTTGGTGCACCAGTTTGGCAACACGGGGTGGAAGAAAGAACGATGCAGTCCGTGCTTCACCGGTTATATTGTCCTTGCTGATTACGATCCAGGCGAATGCAATCAATTCTGACGCAGAATCCTCAACTCCCCCTTCGATTCCTATGTAAAAATTAAAGTCTGGAAATTTTTGTTGAGCATTTTTCACTCTGTTCCGAGCACCCTGCCTGGTTTCTTTATCGCTCATCGGCTGATCGGAAACATCGCTTTCGACCGATACACCAGTCAATTGGAACTCCTCTTTCAGAAAAACCGACAACCCTTCTTTTACGGCCTCCAATTTCACCGGATTTTTAGAAGCCACAGCTATTTTTATCATATCAGGAAGAATCAATTTGCTGTCCAAAGTACAAAAACATTGATTAATAATGAACACTGACGGATGTTTTAGGTTTATGTCGGAACAGGAACAGAATGACGAAACTAATTTCTTAATTTAGCCATTCAATAAATTCATACATCAAGTGATAATCCGTCAGGCAAACGAAAAAGATTCGGTCCGAGTTGTTGAATTCCAACTGGCCATGGCTTGGGAAACTGAGCAACTTCAGCTGCATGAGCCTACAGTAATAAAGGGAGTCGCGGCAGTTTTTGCCGATTCGGCGAAAGGGATTTATTACGTGGCCGAGCTAAACGGCAAAGTGGTTGGTTCGCTGCTCACGACTTTCGAGTGGAGCGATTGGCGAAATGGAACGGTACTTTGGATACAGTCGGTTTATGTTCTGCCCGAATTTCGTAAACGAAGCATCTTCAGCCATTTGTATAAACACATTCAGGAACTAGTCAGTACAAATCCTGATCTGCGTGGCATCCGTTTGTATGCCGACAAAACCAACACTCAGGCACATAAAGTTTACGAGCATTTGGGCATGACAGCCGAGCATTATCAGATGTTTGAATGGATGAAAGAATGAAAAACAACAACATTAAATGGAAAAAATGGAAATAACATATCAATTTGACGTTGCACCTGCCACTGAACTGATTATTGATTTATACAACAGTTCAGGAATAAACAGGCCAACTTTAGACAATGAACGAATTGCAAAAATGTATGCAAATTCAAATTTAGTTGTAACAGCATGGGAGAGAGGTAAACTTGTTGGAGTAGCGCGTTCACTAACTGATTTCTGCTTCTGTTGTTATTTATCAGACCTTGCGGTACGAAAAGAATATCAAAAGCATGGCATAGGGAAAAAACTGATCAGCTTGACTAAAGAAAAAATTGGTGATCAAACAATGTTTTTGCTTCTTTCAGCACCAACAGCGATGGACTATTACCCTAAAGTTGGTTTTCAAAAAGTGGATAACGGATTTATTATTAATCGAATAAAGTAGTAAATTCAGAGCAGAACAATGGAGAATGCAGGTTGGATCCTTCCAGTGCCTGTAATTCTATTCAAGTTGTTAAACAGTAACCTCAGACATCAAGTATCATGATCAAAAAACCCATTTCGCCGGAAATTCGTCAGCAGTTGATTTTCGCACAGCGTGAAGAAATTACGGAGTACCATATTTACAACAAACTGGCTGAGCAAACTCACGATCCGGAAAACCAGAAGGTATTGAAACAGATTGCGACCGACGAACTGAAACATTATAAAATGTGGTCGGCCTACACCAACAAGGAAGTTTCTCCAAGTCAATGGGAAGTTCGGAAATATTACTGGATATCGAAGATCTTCGGGTTGACTTTTGGCTTGAAGTTAATGGAAAAAGGTGAAGAAAAAGCACAGATCAATTACGCATTGATTGCCACCGAAGTGCCCGAAGCTTTATTGGTTGCCGAAGACGAAAACCAGCATGAAAAGGAGTTGTTGGGACTTATTCAGGAAGAACACCTAAAGTACATGGGGTCAATAGTTTTAGGCCTTAATGATGCATTGGTAGAGATACTTGGTACTCTTGCCGGATTGACCTTCGCACTTCAGAATACGAAACTGGTTGCCCTGGCCGGAATCATAACCGGCATTGCTGGTGCATTATCCATGTCTTCATCAGAATATTTGTCTAACAAAGCCGAAGGGAAAGGTGATCTGGCTATTAAATCGGCGGTATTTACGGGTATTGCCTATATAATTGCTGTAGTTTTTCTGGTGGCCCCATTCCTGATTTTCACTTCGGTGTTCATAGCTTTGCTGGCGGCCCTGTTTGATTCTATCCTGATTGTTTTCCTTTTTACTTATTACATTTCGGTCGCCAACGGTCAGCCTTTCCGGAAACGATTTACTGAGATGGTGATTTTAAGTACAGTGGTAGGAATTATCTCCTTCGGATTGGGTTATCTGGTAAGGGTTATGTTTGGGATTCAGGTGTAAAAATGTTGTTGTAAAGTTATCGTTCTGAACCAATGAATCCTATGTTATATAATTTTTCTTGTAGAGACGCACGGCTGTGCGTCTCTAACACAGACCATTTCATAAACCACAACGACCAACCAGACGGACTATTTCAAAAACCAGAAATACGTAATAATGTTTGGACATGACCGTGCATCTCTAACTTAAATCTGGAACTCTCTTTATGAACAACTACATTTCAAAACTCATCCGGCAAGGCGAGCACCAGAAGCAGGATTTTAAATACTGTATCAGCGACTCGAAAAAAATTGCCCGGTCATTGGTGGCTTTTGCCAATACCGACGGAGGCCGGCTACTTGTTGGGGTAAAAGACAATGGCCGCATTGCCGGAGTTCGTTCGGAAGAGGAATATTATATGGTTGATTCGGCAGCTAAAATTTATTCGAAACCAGCAATTGAATTTACTACACAGCAACATTTGGTAGAAGGAAAAACTGTTCTGGAAGTAATTGTTGAACCAAGCATCGAAAAACCTCATTTTGCACGCGGCGAAGAAGGTAAATGGTGGGCTTATTTCCGAAAAGCCGATGAAAACAGGTTGGCCAGCAAAATCATGATCGAAGTTTGGAAGAAGCAAAAAAGTCCGGAAGGTATCCTGATCAATTATACAGAAGCTGAAAAATGCCTGCTTGATTACCTCGAAAACAACGACAAAATTTCAGTCAGCAAATATTCGCGGATTGCCCATCTGAGTTACAAAAAAGCTGAACAGATCATTATTAATTTCCGGACATTAAATATTCTGAAAGACGTTTATGGCGACATCCGGATTGATTACTGCATCAACGCGGACTTTGACCGGAAGGAATGGGAGAACAGTTACAAAATGAAGTAAAACTGGCGAGTTTATTCTATCCTCGATTTTGATTTCTTCAAAGGAGGTGAAAATGTCACATACTTTTAACAAAATTGCATAAAACAGAAAATCAATTTCAGTTACTTTTACCACCTTTCAAAAATAGAAATTCGGTTAACGGAAGAAGCGAATAGTACAATTCACAAAAAATCATATACATGAAATTAAAATCATTGATCATCTTATTGCTGCTGGTTGGATTCCAGCAGTTGTACAGTCAGGAAAACTACAAAACAATTTCAAAAGAAGATTCGACCAAGGTTTATACGGGAGGAAAGAAATACGAAGTACAATCGTTCACCCAGCAATTTAAATCGAAGAAGCCCAAAAATGTCGTCATGATGATTGGCGATGGAATGGGTGTGGCACAGATTTTTGCCGGACTTACAGCAAATGGAGGACATTTGTTTCTCGACAATTTCAAACAGGTTGGATTCTCAAAAACCCAGTCGTCCGACAATTATATAACCGACTCTGCTGCCGGAGGAACAGCACTTTCAACCGGACAGAAAACATACAATGGCGCAATTGGCGTAAATGCTGACTCCATTCCCATTAAAACTATTCTGGAAATGGCGGAAGATAAGGGTTTGGCCACCGGATTGGTTTCTACTTCGGCCATTACCCATGCAACGCCCGCTTCATACATTGCACATCAAAAAAGCCGCGGAAGTTATGAAGATATAGCCGCCGACTTCATGAAAACTGATATTGATGTATTTATTGGCGGGGGGTATAAGCACTTCTCTCAACGTGCCGATAAACGCGACCTGACTTTGGAGCTTCAGCAAAAAGGATATCAGGTACTGCGCAATATGGATGAGATCGCAAAGGTAAAAACCGGAAAACTTGCAGGGCTGACTGCCGACGAACACAACGACATTGCAATTAAGCGTAAGATGAATTTGCCTCTTTCTACTGAAACAGCGCTAAATATTCTGCACCAAAATCAGAAAGGTTTCTTTATCATGGTTGAAGGATCGCAAATCGACTGGGGTGGACACGAAAACGATACGAGATACATCATCATCGAAATGCTTGATTTTGACCGGGCTATTGGCAAAGCACTCGAATTTGCAGCAAAAGATGGCGAAACACTTATCATTGTAACTGCTGATCACGAGACTGGTGGATTCTCGCTGGTTGGTGGTAACATGAAAACGGGCATGGTTAAAGGCGCCTTCACCACAGGCGAACATACTGCGGTAATGGTTCCTGTTTTTGCCTATGGACCGGGTGCTGAAAATTTTACCGGTATCATGGAAAACACTGATATTCCTAAAAAGATCATCAAATTGTTGGGTTTTTGATGCCATCTCAACCAGCATTTTGAAAAAACTATGGATGAACGCTTTCGTTTCATTCATAGTTTTTTACTTTTATGAACTCTAACTGCTCTTAATTTGAAACCTATGCTGAATACTTCACTCGAAGTTCTTGATCATGTCCGCCTGAATTTTTCACCGTCAGGATTAATATTACTGAATGTTGCACTTTCCTTCATCATGTTTGGTGTTGCACTTGACATCAAAGTTGAAAATTTTGAAGAAATTTTAAGGAAGCCCAAAGCAGCGATCGTTGGATATATTAGTCAGACTTTTCTGTTGCCTGCCTTTACTTTTCTTTTGGTTATTTTGCTGAACCCTACGCCAACAGTTGCGTTGGGAATGATTCTGGTAGCGGCTTGTCCGGGAGGAAACATTTCAAATTTTATCAGTTCGATGGCCAAAGGAAATGTAGCCCTTGCGGTAAGCCTTACGGCCATATCAACTTCAGGAGCCATTTTTTTTACCCCTTTCAACTTCGCACTCTGGGGTAGTTTCTACATCGACTTTTACAATGCGCACAGCGCTGAAGGATTGCTGAGACCTTTGGAAATCGACAAATATCAAATGTTTCAGACTGTTTTTATTCTACTCGGTATACCGGTAATAGTCGGGTTGTTGGTGTCGAAGAAATTTCCCCGACTCACAGAAAAGATTAAAAAACCAATCAACAAAGGTTCATTGCTGTTCTTTGTACTCATGGTCATTATCATGTTATCTGCCAATTTTACACAATTCACAAGCTTTGTCCACTTAGTTTTCTTTTTTGTACTACTACAGAATGGGCTGGCAATGGCAACTGGTTATTATTTCGGAAAACTCAACAAATTATCTGAAACTAATCAGCGAACACTTGCTATTGAGACCGGTATACATAATTCTGGTTTAGCTTTGGCACTCATATTTAATCCTAAGATATTTCCACCTGAAATGGAATTGGGAGGAATGGCTATTATTGCCGCCTGGTGGGGTATCTGGCATATCATCAGCGGATTAACAATCGCATTTTTCTGGTCACGAAAACCTGTAATTGCCTGATATGAAGAATTGGTCGCTTGGATATGAGATGCTCAGGATTTATGTGCGGTATGCCCTTTGGCTCTCGCACAAACGAATTGTTGTAACAGGAAGGCATCTGATCCCCCAAGGCAAGCCAATCATTTTTGCAGCCAATCATCAAAATGCGCTGATGGACTCACTGGCAGTGGTTTGTACCAATAAGAACCAATCGGTATGGCTGGCCAGAGCCGATATTTTTAAATCGAAGATAGCCCGGTCGATACTGAACTACATGAAAATGTTACCTGTTTACCGTATTCGTGACGGTAAAGACAACCTGTCAAATAATGAGGAGATTTTTGCCCAGGTCACGCTGTTGCTTGAAATGAAACAAACGACAGCACTTTTCCCTGAAGCAGCACATTCAGGACGAAGACGTATGTTGCCGCATAAGAAAGCCATTCCACGCATTGCCCTCGAAGCTGAAAACAAAAATAATTTCGGTTTGGGTTTACAAATAGTTCCTGTCGGGATTTATTACAGTCATTATTGGGATTTGAACCGAACAGTGATTGTACAATATGGCGAGTCCATCGAAGTCGACAAATACCAGAAAGAATATGCTGCAAATCCGCAAAAAGCCATGTTGATTTTGCGCGATGAAATTCATGACCGACTTGTTCCACTTACCATGCAGATCAATAGTGAACTGTACTATCAGGATTATGAAAATATGCGTCAGATAGCTGGAAAATCATATTCAGATACCCGGCAATTCAGCAAAAATTCAATTTTGCAGCAGTTTTATGCCGAAAACGAATTGATTAAAAAGCTGGAAAGCCTGGAATCCAACCAACCTGAAGCATTTCACGAGCTAATAGAAAAAACGCGGGAATATTTTTCATCACTTTCCAATAAAGGACTTTCTGACAAGCTGATCGAAAAAGCAAAGGACGCTAGTTGGGCAGGTCTTTTTGTCCGTTTTTCAGGTCTGGTTATCACTCTTCCAATTTTCATTGCCGGATTCCTTTTCAATGTGCTGCCTTTTTTCATTCCACGCAACATGGTCAGGAAAAAAGTCAAGGATCTGGCTTTTATGGCTACATTTAATTTTGTTATTGGATTATTGGTTTTCCCTTTGTTTTATAGCATCGAAACCGGTCTTTTATTGGGCATTACCAAATCATGGACAATTGCAATTTCAGCTTTTATCCTGATGCCAATTGTTGGTAAGATAGCCTATAAACTTGGAGAATTTTATCAGTGTGTCTTGCAAGAGCTGAGATTTTTGACTGGAAATAAATCCCTCAGAAAAAGTATCAAACAATTGGTAAAGCAACGCAATGACCTGGTTGACCTGATCATTGCCAGGGTAAAATTCTGATTTGAAAAGATTTAATGTAGTATTTGTCGCACAATTCTGTATGGATGGAAATTTTAACTATTTTTCTTCTTGCTTTAGGTTTATCGTTCGATTCATTTGCCGTTTCGGTTTGTAGCGGACTAAATCTTCCTCATATCCGATTCTTTCAGGCAGTAAAAATTGCTTTCTTTCTTGCACTTTTTCAGGCATTCATGCCTTTAATTGGCTGGTTGGTTGGCAACAGCATGAAATCTTTGATCGAACCTGTTGATCACTGGATTGCTTTTGGAATGCTCAGCCTGATTGGCGGGAAAATGATTATCGAGAGTTTTATCAGTTCTGAAACACGGGAAATCAAAAACCCTCTGCATTTAAGAGTAATTCTGTTACTTTCACTCGCTACAAGTATTGATGCACTTGCTGTTGGGTTCAGTTTTGCTGTTTTGCTGTACAAAATCCTGGTTGCAGTGCTAATTATTGGAGTTGTAACTTTCGTCGCTTCCATGCTCGGAATATTGCTAGGCAAGAAAACAGGTCCAAAAATTAACCGGTTTGCAGAAATTATCGGCGGTCTCATTTTAATTTTCATAGGGTCCAAAATCCTGATCGAACATTTGTTCAATAGTTAGTTGAATCCGGAATCTTTGTATGTTTATTTTTACAGTTTAAAGCAAATTATTCAGCTTAAATTCCTATTTTTCAGTCTTCTTAATTCCGAGATTCTTTCGGATATAAGCTGGTCATTATGAATAGTTTAGTTATAATATCAAATTATATTATATCCCCGCTCTTTTTACTTTTGCTGCTTGGAGGATTGATCGGGATTATCACTTTCCTTTTTTTGCTTCGTTTCCGAAAATCTCCGGGTGTCAAGTATTGGTTGATCTGGCAGGCTGCAGCATCAGTTTGGGCTTTTACTTATGCTTTTGAATTTGCTGCTACGGATATCGAAACAAAAATCATTTGGTCGAAATTCTCGTACTTTGGTATTATGTACTGTTCGGTCTCTTTCTTCTTCTTTTCACTGGAATTTTCTTCGCAATATCGCTTTCTGAAAAAAAAACTGATTGTTGCCTTGTTTGTCCTTGCAACATTTTTTATCCTTTCGCCTTTTACCAACGAATTGCACCATTTACACTGGAAAAGTTACGCTATAAATTCTGAAACAAATGCTACCAGTTATGTTTATGGCCCGTTCTTCTGGATCATCTTTACCTTTTCTTATCTGACTCTGATTTTAGGAATTATTAATATTATTCTGCTTTACTTTAGATCTTCAGGATACTACAGACGACAAATAACTTTGTTGTTTGTTGCATCACTTCTTCCACCAACAGGTAACCTGATCTATGTTTTTCAGGTTAATCCAGTGCCCGGATTCGACTGGACTCCATTTACTTTTCTGGTTACCGGAATCCTGATTGCCATCAATATTTCTCAGTTTAAAATGTTCGATCTGGTTCCGTTTGCCCGAAACAAACTCATTGGTATCATTCCGGATACTATTCTGATTTTGGACAAGTCATTGCGTATTGCTGATTACAATTCGGCCATAGGGAAATTGATTGATTCGGATGAAAAGGAGTTGATCGGACAACAGATTAATATCATTTTTCCACAACGGGAAGAGCTGATAGAAGAAATCATCAAACACAACGAATTCAAGACTGAAATATCGCAGGAGTTGAGGGGTGAAATAAGTTATTTCGATTTGCAATCGATTGCACT
>Ga0079306_1001634_pt1 | contig 14306 bp, 5 predicted proteins | sample Methanotroph_Enr_FD_79181 | JGI IMG/M metagenome (GOLD analysis project Ga0079306, IMG submission 79181) | Enriched soil microbial communities from Old Woman Creek wetland in Ohio, USA - Methanotroph_Enrichment_5 | ecosystem: Environmental > Terrestrial > Soil > Wetlands | place: USA: Ohio...
TTAGTAATAAATCGATCAATACTGTTTAAATTATCAGGCTGTGCCCAGCAATAATAATGGAACTGGTAAAAAACGTTGTTATCAAAAGGTTTATCAAAAAGCGACCAGTTGTTTGCCCAGTCAAAACCTTCCAATGTAATCATATGCTTGTGGTCTATCTTTCGTATTTCGGTTGTGATTCGCTGATACAGTGGTACGAGCAAATGTTTGTATTTATCAGCAGACCCAGTTCCTTCAGGCAAAGGTTCATTGAGCAAATCATACGCTGCAACAGCAGGTTCATCCTTGTATCGTTGGGCTATTTTAATCCAAAGGTTAACAAGCTGATCCTGGTACTTTTGTTCGATAAAAAGTTCTGGGATATCCTTAGGGCTGTCATCAATATTTGCACCTGTTTGTCCCCCCGGTGCTCCGTGCATATCAATAATGACATACAGTTTGTATTTCCTGCACCACGAAACCAGCGAATCAATCAACTGAAAACCCTCCTCAACATAAACCGGGTTTTCGCTTTCAGTCAAAAACAATCTTGAGTTTAATGCAGGCCGTACGGAATTAAATCCCAATTCTGCAATGCGTTTGATATCAGCTTCCGTAATGTAGTTTTGCCTGTACTCCTTCCAAAAATTTGCGGCTTTTTTATTCCCGATCAGATCAGCCACAACTTTTTCGATTTTTCGGGGTCGGTCGCCCGAACTTCCGAATTTCCACATGTATCCCTCGGGTAACAGCCAGTTTCCAAGCCCCACTCCTTCCAGGAATATTTTTTCACCAGACTCATTCACAATATCTTGTCCGGATGTACGCAAAAAACTCATGCTCTTTTCCTGCTTTTGAGCAAAGGAAGAAAAGCCCATGGCAATGATTAAAAACAATGTGCTGATTTTTTTCATCTTTCTGATTTTTAGCAATTCACATCTTTTGTTTGTTTCTTTACAATTCATTTTTCCAGCTCATTTTTTTATGCTGAAAGGCAACCAAACTCTCATATCGCCTTCGGTTTGACTAGCGTCGGCAAATGGCACCAGGAGCATTTTTTTATTGTTAATAATATCAATTGAATAAGCCTGTTTGCCTACCCAATGAATTGGCAAGATTTTAGACTCATTTTCGGGTTTAGGTTTGTTTATGGTAATATCTTTTTGCGCAGATAAAATCAGGTCATTCGTGCTTTTAGTGTTTAATGTAAAATCATACGCCAACACCTGCGGCCCCCGTTGAAATGCAATTTGGTTGGGGTAATTCTTGCCTCCTGCTATGCTTCGAACCGGCATACCAAAGCTGATGCTGATTTTATCTCCTGATTTCCATGTTCTGGCAATAGTTATGACATCATCAGGTCTGCCTTTGTATTCTTTATTCCCCACTTTGGCCACATAATTTGTACACCACAACGGAACCCTAAGTGCAACCGGAAAACTGGTAGTCTTCGAAACTAAAACGGTCAGATTCATGTTTCCGGTTTCAGGAAAATCTCCTTCGATTCTGAAGGTTGCAGCTATCTCTTTTTTGTCAGCAGTAATAATGTTTTCCTTATAAATTGCAGGCTCATAAAAAAGCACAGTCGGAACATTTTTAATATTCCCGAAGGTAAAATACGGAACCAGTGCAATTCCTCTCGGAACACTCGACTGGCAACAGGTAATGTAACATGTATAGAGTTTTTTGTTCATCAAAGGCGTGTAATAGCTTACACAGCCTGTTTCCGGATTTTCGGCAGCCAGTAAATGATTGTAAACGGATTTTTCCAATTGGTCCAGGTATTTGATATCCCCGGTTATATCAAATAAACTCTGGTTGAGTTGAATCCAGGTAACTGTAACACAGCCTTCGCCTATATGATCCGAATCGGCTGCAGGCAATACATCGTCCCCCTGGAAATGCTCAAATGAACTGCTTGTTCCAGTAATATACAACCTGTTGGTGACAATATCCTGCCAGGCAATTAACACCGGTTTTAAGAGTTTCTCATCCCCCGTGACCCGGTATAAATCTGCCAGGCCAAGCAAATTCGAAAGCATTTCATACGCTTTGCCATTCGCCACTTTATCCACCCTGCCGGTTGCCAATAACGTGCTGATAATTTTCGGGCCATTATCCTGCTCCCACGCTTCGAGTATATAATAACAGAAATCCAGGTACTTCTTTTGCCCGGTATATCTGTACAACGCAACCATTGGATCTAATACAGATGTTGCAGCCATTCCAACATGTTCTCCGGCCAGGATAATGTCACGCTGCCCGGGTTTATTCCCGAACCTAGTGCACAATAAATCACCTATTTTTATGCAAGCATCCAATGCCGGTTGATAGCCTGTTGTGGAATAATAGGCAAGCAATCCATATAAATTATATTTGTGGCTCCATACATCCCAACCGGTCCAATACTGGTCGGGGGTATAAGTACCCAGATACCCATCTTCCAATTGTGTATTGATTAATTCGTACATCATCCTGTCCATTTGCTTTTTTAAAGCAGGATTATGGGTCAGTTTCCAGACATTGCAGGCAGTTTCAAGGTATTTCCCCACATGCTCGCCGGCCCAGGGATGAATGCCCGGCCGATGCAGGTAGGATCCCATGAGTCCAAATTCATCGACATTCAATAGTCGTTCATTTAAATTTTGTATGAAGCGGACATTTAAATATCCGGAGTACTGCTGGTTTTGGAGAGGGACTGAAGTAAAATTATCAGGTATTGCATTTTTAACAAGGGGCTTTACTTCTCCCATAAAAGGGATTGTAAGTTTATTTGTATCAATGTAAACCTGCTCATATTTAAGAAAAAGGCCGCTGTTATTATCATTGATCTGATAGCCGACGTGAAACACATTTTCTTTTTCAGACTGAAAACCAGAGAATTGCACAACAGCTTCCGCCCCGGTTTTAGCCTGCAATTGAACCGGCTTTGTTTCGGAAAACAAAATTTCAGTATTTGCCTTATTGCTTACCCAGTATTTAACAGTTCCGGTAAAAGCGTTATCCGCTTTGTTTGTTAATATAATTTTCGTCGTGAAGCCATTCCTGGCTGTTTCAATAAAATTATGACTGACATCCACTTCATCAACCCAACCCAACGGCTCAATACTATAAGGTCCTTCCCACATGCCCATTCCGCCCACTAAATTATAAACCCTGACAGCAATTACATTCTCTTTATCCCATTGTACATCATTTTCCGGAATAATATACAATCGTTGCGTTTCCCACTGACTAATATAGTTTGGCGGCAGCGAACCTGTTTCGCCTATCAGTTTGCCGTTGAAATACGTTTGGTCAACATCATCAATTTTGCCGAGATGCAGCTTTAGCCCTTTCCCTGTAATGGTTTTTAGGCTTGACGGGATTACTATTTTTATCCGGTACCAGGCGTAAGATGAGTCTTTAATGTAACTTTTCCCTAATTGTCGGGTTGCCCAACCGGTGTCGTTAAAAGTCGGAATGGCCCATTCCGGATTATCACCAAATTTAAATTTGCTTTCTTTGGGCAAATTAATCGATTGGGCCAGCACTGCTTGGCAAAATATAGAAAGCAACAGTATCAGACTCGTTTTTTGCAGAGCTATTTTTTTCATTTTATGTGTTTTATTAAAATTTCAATTTCTCAATCTGGCACTTTACAACATTAGTAATGGCCTTCCTCTCATCTGTCCTGAAGGAAACAGCCGGAGATCCTTCATTATTTAACAAATTTTAATCGCATGCATCGCCAATCCAACCAAAATGAGCTGCAAACAGCTTTTCCTCTTTTTCATTAAATTGAAGTTTTGATTGATACTTATTTTGATTGATACTTATTAAGAGAGCTAAAGACATCCTAAGTTTAGTAAAATACCTCGAAATTCAGTTCTGTTTTAACTGAGGACTGAGGTGCGTCAACCATCGATATCTTTTGTACTTTATCAAATTTAAAAGCCAGGTTCTGTTTATTCAGTCTGACTTTTTTAGGAGTTTTACTACTATGAATAATAAGTATCCATTTCCTTGATAAACTCATCCCTATATAATTACCTTTAACAGGGTTTATTCTCAGATCAGTTTTTTTCGGGCTGTATTTCATTTCAATCAATGTGAATGCATATATATCTCTGAGGTAATCATTACTTGTTCCGTCATCTTCTAAAAGCTCAAAATGACCGTTATCGCCCGGATAAATATGCAGGAATAATGTGTTGTTATCTCCTTTTTCGATAGAAGAAGCGTATTTGCGCATGGGAATAATGGAACCTTGTTTTACAAACAAAGGAATCCGGTTAACAGGTGCTGAAACTGTATATAGAGCATTGCCTTGCAATTGCTCACCGGTCCAGTAGTTTATCCATTTTCCCCCGGGCAGAAATACTTTTTGTAAAGTAGCTCCCTTTTCGTAAACAGGTGCCACGAGAATTTCATCACCAAAGGTAAATTGATAGATGTGCTCCGGGAATTTGCCTATCATAGTTTTAGCCTCGGTGCGGCACCGCATTGCATTGCTGTAGATGTAAGGGAACAGTTGCATACGCCATTGTGCATAGAACCTGAAAATAGAATCAGCTCTTTCGGAATACTTCCAGGCAAGGTTTGATGTGGTATTTTCGGGCTCTGAAAAAATTTCAACAATCGGATTAAACATGGAGAACTGCATCCACCGGATATATAATTCTTCTTCAGGCATTTTAACATTTCCTGCCGTAAATCCACCAAAGTCATTAGCGAGAAAAGGTATTTTACTGCTGTGTTTTGCAGGGTCGGTAAACATGGCGATGTTTTCTTTAAAAGCCACTGCAGGTGCCCATTCGGCAAATTTGACAAGAGGCTTTTCCACTGTCCAGTCGCTGCGGGTATCATCGGTCCACTTTGCAGGATATCGTTTGTATTCCTCATTATCCGTAGTAAAACTGTGAGAAAGCATGAAGCCACGGCCTTTGGTTTCGAGGCCAAACTCCTGGCTCATTTCAAACATAGATTTGCAAACACTGATTTTAGCTGTCCGGTCGAGTTTTATAAAATCAGCCCCTTCATCAAAAAAATGCTTCATTTGCATTTTAAAATAACGGACTGCCAGCGGATCATCAAAATTAATATTCCCGCAAAGCGTCCCGTTTTTTATATCCTTGTTCTCCTGAAACATGGCAGTGCTGGTACTGTTGTTATGCCACGTATTGGTTTCGTAGTAGGTATCTGAGAAATATCCTCTGGTTTTAAAATCATTAAACGCCTTTTCATTACCAGTTTCGAGAATGCAATCCCAGGTCCAGAAGCCGCCCTTAATGTTGTTTTTTTTCATAAAGTCCCACATTTTTGGCCTTTCAGGGTAGGCAATCGTATCAGCTACAAAATCTATATATTTTTGTGGACCTCTCCCTTTTTCAGCATAACTCCAGAACCACGAGTCAATCCAATAAGCATCAATGGGATAATTATGTTTTTTGATTTCTTCAATCCGGCCCATGGTTTCCTGCTGGTTGGTGTAACCTCCGTACAATACGCCAAATGCCCAGGATGGTGGTAAAATAAGATTGGTGTCAGCTACAAATCGTTTGGGCAACTCATTGTTTATTGATTGCGAATTGACTGAAAGACTTGCTGTTAACAGTACAAAGCCAAAAATCCAGTTAATTGAAGCTTTCATTTATTATTTTTTTTGATTGATATAGGCAAGGATAATTGTTGCCAATTCAAATTGTGCCTTTTCATTTAAATGAATTCCATCAGTGGTTTTTCCCGAAAAGTTTACTTTCAGCAGGTTATAAGTATCTAAATAATCTGCATGGTTTGCTGCAGCAACTTTTGAGAACTGCTTATTGTTTTCCTGAATACGTAAATCGCCTCCGCTATATTTTACAGCATCTACTTTTAGTTCATCCATTGGCGATGGTGTAACGATGCAGATATAAGGCATCCTTTTATTATATTCTTTTATTGAACTGTGGATTTTCTGAAGCAGTACAGCCATATTTGCCGCCACTTCTTTTTGCCTTTCTTTGAAAATGCTTTTTGCATCGTTTGTTCCGAGGTCAATAAAAATATAATCTAGTTGTGCTTTTGTTCCCATTTTTTTAAATGCGTCATCAAGGTACTGATTGATATTTTTGAGCGTGTTAAGTTCCGGGCGATCCAGATTATCAAAACCTATAGTATTGCCGGAAATTGATTTGTTGATGACTGTTGAAAAAGGCAGCAGTTTCATCATTTGCTGCGGCCAGCCAAAATCAAAAGCTCCGTTCGAATCTCCTATTGTAAGTATATGCAGCGGCTGCAAATTCTTATTCTCATCAATTGGCGGCAGCGCCAGTGCCTGCGGAACAAGCATTTCGTGTGTCCCTTCGAAGATCGTCAGATTCAAGGTGGGTGAATTTTTGCTAAGGTGAATTTTACGGCTGCCAAGTGTAAGTGTTTTATCAGCATAGGGATTTAACTGTTTAACCACCAGCGACAGAAGTGTGCTGTCAGGCACCAGTTTTTCTGTTTGACCAGGAAATAGTTCTGAGGCAATTTTGTTATAAAACAATACGGAATGGCTGATAGGAACCGACCCGGAATATCCGTCATGTACACCGGCATACATATTTAATGTGGAATTTTTTCTTTTCTCTGATGGGTATTGCATTTGCATAGGTGAGCGCTCAGCGAGTTCCTCCCAACTGAAAACAGTATCTTTTGTTGCAACCTTTTCAACATCGGAAGCATATTTCAGGTTCCTGCCTTTTGTTTCCCAATACCAATTCCCCAAATCACTAATTGAAGCCCAGGCATTAAAACTTTTTACCGGGTAATTGATTTTCATAAAGGCTACCAGTGTTGCATAGCCGCCACCCGAAATACCTATAATATGAACATTGGCGGTATCAACTATTCCATTTTTAATCGCATAACGAATGGCATCTTCTATATCGGCAATTACATATTGACTGCCGCAAGCTTTCTGATTGTTGTTAGGTCCTCTGAAATCGGGATGAATATAATTCCAGTCGCGCAACAAAACTTCTTTGGCCAAGGGGTCTTCCTGGTTGTAATCTCCGCTCCAGGTATGTAAAGATATAATTAAAGGCTGCGGCGTAGATTTTGAACTTCGGTAAAACCAGGCATTTTGTAGAGAGCTATCAGATGTTGATTTAATTTTAACCAGTTTGAACTCGCTGCTCCAATTCTTGAGAATAGTATTATCCCATATAGCTTCCTTTTCCTGTGCTAGTACTGAGATACAAATACCTATAATAAAAAGCAACAAAGAAAATAGTTTTCGCATGAGTGAGGTTGGTTTTCGAAAATAACACTAGTATTGTCAATGCTTTCTTTATTTTGTAACTGGTTATCACCACAAAAATGTAAAATTATTTGAGCAGTGTTGGTGCTTTGTACAGGCTAAGGATTAACAGGATACTAACAAACCTATTTCAGGAAAAATATGGTTATGAAGCTTTTAGATTTGTATATAGCATAGTTATTGAGACATTCAATGCTATATTTATTTGATCTAAAACTATTACTTATTTATCTTCATTGAGAATTTCTTCAATCAAACCGTTTTAAGAAAAAAATGGAGGAGGCATTGCATGACTCCTCCATTTTAAATTAGCGTTTCTATACTGTATTTCTAAACACCGCTAATGGTGCGAATGTGATTTTATCTGTTATTTTAACCACCAGGGAACCTCGTTAATCCCATCATATCCTCCAAACTGTTCATCCACCGCTTTTTGATAATTTACCGGGTTGGTAACCAGTTCGCCAGGGTCGTACTTCCAACGTTTAGGATAAACTGTTTTATCATCAGGATTCATACTGGTAGCCGGATCCAGAGGGAAAAGCGGATACCCGGTACGGAGGAAGTTCTGATAATTTAAGCTGGATGTAAAGAAATCAAGGAGCCAACGTTGCGTCCATATCTGGTGCAAACGATCTTCTTTAGTTCCGGCTGTTGCATAGGCGGCAGCGCCGGTAAAATACGTATCAATGTAAGCCTGATCAATTTTCATATTATGAACACCTGTAGCCGCAGAAGGCAGGTCCATATAATATCTGAGTTGTGCTTTAACCCCGTTTTCGTAATAATCCTGCGCGTTTCCGGTAACCCAACCTTCCTCTATGGCTTCAGCAATAATGAAACACTGTTCTGCATAGCTGAATTTAAGCATAGGGTCGCCCGCCCTAAGTAATGTATAACGTATATTAACCAAAGAATACTTGCCGGCCTGATTATTAAGGGCCAGTTGGTCAGCAGCCAATTCGGTGGGAGCACCTTCATAAGCATCAAAATCAGTTTCCAGTTTACCGCCATCAATCAGGTATTTTGCCGGCTCTGCGAAATAAAACAACCTACGATCATTCAAATTCCGTAATGCATCCACCACTAATTTTGAAACACCAAGATAAAGCCTATCACCTTCTCCGTTATAAAAAGGATGAGAGGCGTTTGGATTATCAGTATAAACCAATTGAAAATTATCTGCGTTGTCGGTCATTAAATTATTAGCAGCGACTATTTCAGCAAAGCGGGCCTTTTGTTCGGCTGTGGCTTTTTTGCTGATCGTTTGAATCACCTTTAACTGCATGGCATTGCAGAGTTTGCGCCATTTAGTTGCATCCCCGTTGTACATGATATCACAACTGCCAAAATCCTTTCCTTCGGCAAATTTTACCTCTGCAGCTTTAAAGTCAGCCAGTACTTCCACGAATACATCTGCCTGTTTATCGTACTTAGGCCGGGTTATTCCCTCCTCTGCCATACCAGCCTCAGAATAAGGAATATCCCCCATATCCAGCGTTGCTGAAAAACCGGCAGAAGCCTTCATAAATAAGGCTAACCCCTGAAATGAGGATTCCGCTGGCGTTCCTTTCGCAAATTCAACCATTCTTTTGAGATTAGTCATATTTTGCAAACCCCAAAATCCACCATAAGGCCAATAGGAATAATAATATTGGTAAGGATTGGGGTTTGTTTCAAGTCTTGCTATATGCTTACACCATAAATTTCCCGTGGAGAAATCGGTTGGATTAGGATTCCAGAACCTATATGAACCCTTCAATACCTCGGTAGCAAGCATTTCAGGTGAAACCGTTGTTGCTGAATTTGGGTCCGTGTTTAATTTCTCAAACTTGCTGCATGAACTCACAATTGAAAGAGAAATCAGGACTAAAAATATTTTATGTATATTTTTCATTGTTCCGTTTGATTAATTTTAATTAAAATGTGAGTTTAATGTTAAACCCAAGATATCTTACTGATGGGTCCGAAAAATCTTCAATGCCTCCGTCAGGATCTGAATATTTGAAATCTTTGGCCCATAGCATTACATTCTGCCCTACAAAACTTACGGATGCTGCCTTGGCAACCCCATGTAAAAGTGTAGCTGGCAAAGTGTATGTTAATGACATTTCCCGTAGTTTGAAGAAAGTCTTTGAATATGTATCGGCAGGACTTCCTGCACCTCCCCAGGCACTGCTGTTGTGCAAATCTATTACATATTGCTTATAGCTGGAATACTCGTCATTAGGTGCATAAGTACGGGTATCACTGGTAATATTACCCACAGCATCATACGTTGCCGTACCTGATAAAACTTTAACTCCCTGGCCAAGAAAGTTTATGGAACCTGGCGTAGCAACGTCTAAAGCTCTCTCAGGGGTAACAGAATTAGGATGAACTCCCGATTGCCACATATAACTTTCTGTTCTTGTGTTCATAAGCCCGCCAACTACACCATCAAAAGACAGGAATAAACTGAAAGCCTTATATCTTAAAGTGGCATTTACACCCCAGACAAAATCCGGATCGGTCCATCCAAAATTTGAATCATACTGGCTATATTGGAGCCTTCCACCACTGTAAATAAGCTCCCCGGTTCCTGGTTTTCTTACAAGATCTCTGCTTACTAAAGCATCAACACGCTCACCTACTTTTACCCAGGGCTTTTTAGCTGAATATATAGAGTCTAACTTGGTGTAGTAGGTCGCATAAGTAGACCAGTTAAGACCGATATCCAATTGCCAGTCCTGACTTTTGAAAGGTGTACCGGTTACTGCCAGTTCCCACCCACGACGAGTTCTTTCTTCATCAGTATTGGTAAAAACACCACTATATCCGGTTGCTGGGGAAAGAGGTCCCGTTATTATGTTGTCATACATTCTTTTATTATAATAGGATAAATCAACCATCAAACGATTTTTAAACAGTATACCTTGCAATCCCGCCTCAAATGTATTTGCACTTGACGGAATAAGGCCTGCCGGATATAAAGAAGAAGGCGGATATGCTCCATTCAGAGTATTCCATGTACCGGGATTAATCCCATAAACACTGTTCACTGAATAAATTCCGGGCGGTGTTTTTGAAACTGTCCAGGAACTTCTCAACTTCAATAAATCAAGCCAGTTTTTTGTTCCCGGCAAAAGTTCTGAAATTACAAAACTCGTTGATACAGATGGATAAAAGTAGGATCTGGTATCGGTCGGCATGGTTGAACTCCAGTCATTACGACCCGTTGCTTCTAAATATACCAGTTTATTCCAGGAGACAGCTACACGGCCATATAGCGAATTTACCTGTTGACCCAAAGTGCTTTGTCCAACATAAGCGGGATTTACCGAAGCACTTAGCGAGTAAAAGGCAGGAACAGAAATACCGCCCACCGTATTTGCGTTCATATTATCGTCCCGTTTGTAGAATATGGTTCCGCCTGCAAGATATTCCACATTGATTTTATCAAATGACTTATCCCCTGTAAGCAACAAATCATTATTCATACTTATTCCTTGAGTTTGTCCTATATTATAGCCTCCTGTCATATAACCATTCCAGGTATATTGATTTCCAGGTACACCAGTATTGCCAGTTAATAGATATGAACCCCAGGCTGTCCTAAGTTCCCCTTTATCAGTATAAAAATCGAGACCTGACCGGATACTGGCCTTCAACCAATCGGCTAGTTGATAACTCATTGTCACATCAGCATTAAAAATATCACGGGAAATCTCATTCGTTTTTTCGTACCGATCAAAATACGGATTGTTCATGCTTGAAGCTTCCCCATACGTGAAGTTTTGCACCTGGTCCTTTACAAGCCAGTAATTATTCTTGTAATCCAGAATATTATAATCAGCACTTGACCAAATGAGTAATGAATACATTGGATCGTACGAGGTATAGCCATTGGATCCCAGATTTGGCGATGTTTTTTTGGAATACGACAAGTTTGAACTCAGTTTGAATTTATCTAAATTAATATCACCGCCAAATGTGTATGTATATTTATTCAAAACAGAATTAGGATATTGTCCTTTATTCTGCGTCCAGTTAAACGAACTTCTCAGAGCTGCGATATTACCTTTATATCCGATATTTAAGTTATTATTGGTAACATACCCTGGTACCAAAAAATTAGCGAAGTTGTTTTTCCCGACAGGCAAATATGGGTATTCTCTGTCAGCCTTTAAAATTGGGTCCCACTGATTGCGGCTTGTTCCGTCCATGGTTGTTCCCCATGAACTCGTTGAGTATATATCATACGTATTATTGTCGCCACGACCATAAACACTTTGCTTCTTCGGAATAGCTAAAAATCCTGCTGCAAACATCGTATTTGTTGCAAAATCCACAGTTATTCCCCCTGCATTGGTGCTGCCATTTTTAGTAGTAATTAAAATGGCGCCACTTGCTCCGCGATAACCATAAAGAGCCGAAGCTGTTGCCCCCTTCAGAACACTCATTGATTCTATGTCTTCTGCCGATATATCGCCAAGTGTCTTATTTGCATAAGCTACCCCGTCGATTACCAATAAAGGATTCTCACCACGAATTGTAAGCACCGGAGCTGTACCAAAATCTGTGGAATTTTTAACCAAAAGTCCAGCAACTTTACCTGTAAGAGAGGTAGACGGATCGACACCGGTGACCCTTTGGATACTTTTCCCGTCGACCTTTTGAACCGAATAACCAAGAGCTTTCTCCGAACGTTTAATGCCCAGTGCCGTAACGACAACTTCATCCATCATTATTGCTGCTACAGTAAGTGTAACATCAACATTTTGAGTATTGGCAGTAACGGTAACTTCCTGCGTATTCATGCCCATAAATGAGAACACCAGTACCTGGTTCGGACTGGCTTTAATGGTGTATTTCCCGTTTATATCGGAAATGGTTCCTTTTACAGTACCTTTAATAACAATCGATACTCCGGGTAATGTCTGATTATCTGTGGCCGATCTTACGACCCCGCTTATCTGAACTTCCTGGGACCATACCCAGCAGGAAAGGATAAGCAGCATTGATGTAAATAGTAGCTTTTTTTTCATGTTTTATGATTTTAAATGTTGTTTGTTTATCCATGTTTGCATGAGGCAAATAACAACTGCGCCTGCAGGTATTTCCAGCTTGACCTGTTAATATCCGGGCGGTGATTTGTCAATCGAGCAAAAACCAATATCAGGGTGGTGGGTAAATAGCTGATCTTTCATAATTCCGTTGTTCATTGATCTTTTATTTCAGTCATTGTGAGCTTTATTGAGTTTCATTTTTTTACGTCGGACAAAGCAATAAGTATAATTGTATGAACGAGAAATTTATTTTGGTCACGAGAAAAGAAAATAACACGGAATCTTCAATAGTCAACGTATATACCTGTATAATTAATGCATAAAGGTACAAAATTATATTCCAATATCCAGAAGAATGTTACAATATTTTGTAAATAAATTACATAATTCACACATTTCTGTTCTAATGTGAATAAACCAAGTATGTTTAATTAAATCAGTTAAAATGATTTGCATTTCAAAATGATATAAAGGTTCCTGATCGGTTATACCGCTAACTCCTGATAAAAATCGTCAGCTTACAAAAAAAACCAAGTAAAAAAATCCCGTGACTTTGAAAGAGCATGGGATTAGTTACATTAAGTTCCTTGCTTGCAGCAGGCGGGCCTTTCTAGGATGAATAAGTGAAGTATCTTTGCCGGGTATTGGTTATGGTGAACTGGAGGGAAATGGTATAGGCGGTAAGTGTTTAATTAGCAAATCATTAGGTTTTAGGAGTTGCGGTAAAATATTTCCACTTTATTTCAAAAAAGAAGGCCGGATGTTATCACCCCGGCCTTTCCTGATAAAGTTTATTCAACCACCAAAGTTTGAATGGAATGCGGCAGACTCGTAATTTCTGCTGCCTGCCCTGAAATCCAAAGGCGGTAAGGAATTTTATCATTACTCTGGTTCATCACCACAACTGCAATCTTGCCATTGGTATTCAGGAAAGCGGTAGTAAGTAACTGACCCCGGCTCGACGAACTGATAATCCGTTTAGCACCTGGCCGGATGAATTTCGAAAAATGTCCTATATAATAATAGGAACTCAGGTAGAAGATTTCGCCGGTTTTTGTGTCGGCGTGCACCGGAGCAAAACAAAAATTACCAACATGGTTTGGTCCGCCCTTTTCGTCGAGTAAAATATTCCAGTCTGTCCAGCCAGCAGTTCCGTTGTTAAAATCGTTGATCATCGAAAGCCCGTATTTTTCGCCCCATTTCCATTCCCCTATTTTATTAAAGTCGTAGCTATCTACACATCCTTCGGTAAAGATGAGGTTCTTGGTGGGATAAGCCTCGGCAACGCGCTTCACATTATCATAAATATTTCCACCTCCTGTCCAATCTTCGTACCAGTGAAATCCGATTCCCCAAATATACTTTGCGGCTTCAGGATCATCAAGCACAGTGCTGGCACGCTGGTACATCAGGTCGCGGTTATGATCCCAGGCAATCAGCTTCTTATTGGCCAAACCAGCCTTTTGCAGTGTAGGGCCAAGGATTTTTTTAATGAAATCACGTTCTTCTTCACCAGTAAAAATGCATGACTCCCACTTTTGTGTAGCCATGGGTTCATTCTGAACGGTGAGTCCCCAAACAGGAATACCTTCAGCTTCATAGGCTTTTATAAACTTTACAAAATAATTAGCCCAGCTCTGATCAAATTTTGGCAGGAGTTTTCCGCCGTGCAGCATATCCTTATTGTCCTTCATCCATGCCGGTGGGCTCCAGGGGCTGGCGAACAGGGTGAGTTTTCCACCGGCTGCAGCTATAGCCTGTTTAATTAGTGGAATACGGAATTCCTTATCGTGTGCAATGCTGAACGATTTCAATGCAGCATCGTTATCTTTTACATAGGTATAACTTCCGCTCGAAAAATCGCAGCTGTGAATATTGGTTCGCGCTAAGGTATACCCAATGCCTTTGTTTACATCGTAATAATGGCTTAGAATTTCCTGCTGTTTTTCTTTACTCAGTTTGGCAAAGGTTTCGGCAGAGGCATCCGTTATGGCGCCGCCAATTCCAATAAA
>Ga0079306_1001635_pt1 | contig 14299 bp, 21 predicted proteins | sample Methanotroph_Enr_FD_79181 | JGI IMG/M metagenome (GOLD analysis project Ga0079306, IMG submission 79181) | Enriched soil microbial communities from Old Woman Creek wetland in Ohio, USA - Methanotroph_Enrichment_5 | ecosystem: Environmental > Terrestrial > Soil > Wetlands | place: USA: Ohio...
CCTATCGTGCGCAGGTCCCTTGACCGTGCGAAGTCGTGCCCGTATCTTGGTCTCAAGAGTTCGAAAGTTTTCGAACAATGGGAGCAGAGCACATGGGCGCGATCGCAGCCACAGAAGTGAACCTCGACGCAGTCTTCAAGGCACTCGCGTCAGCCCATCGCCGAGACATCCTCGCGATGCTGAGCGAGAGTGCGGCCGACGCCGCCAAGACCTGCTGCGCGCCCGAGGAGGTTTGTGCGTGCAAGATCTCGGAGCGCCTCGGTTTGTCCGCGCCCACGATCTCGCACCACATGTCAGTGCTGCGAGATGCGGGGCTCGTGATCGGTCGCAGCTCCGGTACGTGGACGTACTACACGCTGTGCCGAGACGCCCTTGAGGCGGCTGCGGCGGCGCTCCGACAGTACTAGCGGCATCGCGGCGGGTCGTTCTCGGCCCGCCCTTTCTTTGCTCGGGTTGTTCGATGGTTTTCGATGAAGAAGGGACGCGAACGTGGATATCAAGGTGCTCGGCTCGGGGTGTGCGAAGTGCAACATGCTCGAAGACGCCGTGAAGCAGGCGGTTGCCAAGGCGGGTCTCGACGCCCAGGTCGAGAAGGTGACCGACATGGAGCGGATCATGGGCTACGGCGTCATGAGCACGCCAGCGCTCGTGGTCGACGAGCAGGTGCGCCTTGCGGGTCGCGTCCCGTCCGTCGACGACCTCGTCGCGCTGCTGACGAGGGTCTAGACTGTGGATCCGTTCGCCCCATACCAGTGGCTCGCCGACGCGCTGACCTACCGGGTGTTCGGCCTCGCGCCGGGCAGCAGGCTCGCCCTGGCGGTCGACTTCTTCCTCTACGACGTCCCGAAGGTCCTCACGTTGCTCGCGGTGGTCATCTTCGCCGTGGCGATCATTCGCTCGTTCTTCCCGCCGGAGCGCACTCGCGCCATGCTCTCGCACACACGCCTCTACGGCGGGAACATCGCGGCCGCGCTGCTCGGCATCGTGACGCCGTTCTGTTCGTGCTCGGCGGTGCCGCTGTTCATCGGCTTCGTCGAGAGCGGGGTGCCGCTTGGCGTCACGTTCTCGTTCCTGGTCGCAAGCCCGATGATCAACGAGGTCGCTGTCATCTTGCTCGCGGGACTGTTCGGGTGGAGGATCGCGGCGATCTACATCGTGTCGGGTCTTCTCATCGCGATTGTCAGCGGCATCATCATCGGCAAGCTCGGGCTCGAAAGCTGGGTCGAGGAGTACGTCTACAAGCTGCGCGTGGGCCAGGCCGCCGAGATCGCCGAGCAGACCTGGCGCGAGCGGCTCGTGTACGCGCGCGACCACGTCGGCGAGATCGTCGGCAAGGTCTGGCCATACGTGGTGGTGGGCATCGGCCTCGGCGCGGTCATGCACGGCTACATCCCGGATGACTTCCTCGCGCGCTACGCGGGCGTGGGCAACCCCTTCGCGGTCCCGATCGCGGTTATCGTGGGCGTACCGCTCTACAGCAACGCCGCCGGTGTCATCCCGCTCGTGAGCGTGCTCACCGAGAAGGGCGTGTCGATGGGGACCTCGCTCGCCTTCATGATGGCGGTCGTGGGGCTCTCGCTTCCCGAGGCGATCATCCTGCGCAAGGTCCTCAAGCCGAAGCTGATAGCCGTGTACTTCGGCGTGAACGCCGTGGGCATCATGGCGATCGGCTACCTGTTCAACGCGATTCTGCGGTAGCGGAGGGGAGTGGCGTGATCGATCACGATGAGGCCGTCGAAGTCATCGAGCCAGAGCCACCGCGCGGCAGCGCGGTGACGCCCAAGCTGGTAATCGTGCTGGTGGTGCTCGCCCTGTTCGCGGGAATCCCCGCAGCCAGGCTTCTGGCCCCGCGTCCGGCGACGCAGGCGGCCACTGGCCCGTCGCTGACGGCGGTGCACAATGACGCGATGGCCGACTATGCGGCTGCGCGAAAGGCCGGCAAGCCGATCTACGTGCTGTTTCACTCGCTCAGTTGACAGTCCTGTGTGGAGATATCGGCAGTTGCCGATACGGTCATGCCGTCCTACCAGGGCAAAGTCACCTTCGTCAACGCCATCACCGGTGACGCGTCAGGCGCGCAGCTCGCATCGCAGTTCAAGTCTCCCTACATCCCGACCTCGTACTTCGTCGGGGCAGACGGCGCCGTGATCGACTCCTTCATTGGGCCGCTCATGGAAGGTGACATGCGAGCGCGCCTCGACGCGCTTCTCGCGCGGTAGATCCAACGCGAAAGGGCGCCCCGAGGGACGCCCTTTCCATGTGCCGCGGCGGGGTCGCGGCTATGCGCAGTAGACGCGGACGTTCTCGCCATCTTCGGAGGTCACGTTGACCTCCATCTCGTGCAGCGCCGAGACGAGTTCCTCGATGTCCTCTGGCTTGAGGTTGTTGAAGTCGATGGACATGCCGTGCTCGGACATGGAGTCATTGATCTGGTCCATCGCCTGCGGCGGGATCAGCGAGGTCAGCTTGAGCCCCGAGCGCACGAGCGCGAGCGGGATCTTCACGTCGACGTTCTCGCCCTTCTTGCCGTCGACCTTCACGTAGAGGAACTTCGGCAGCGCGGCGATGAGCGCCGAGGGATCGCCCTTGATCGCCGGGCCGGCAGCGGCCCCGGCGGCAGGGGCGGAGGCGCGCGAGTCAAGCGCGTCGAGCAGGCGCTCGGCCTCCTCGGCGTTGATCTTGCCTTCGGCGAGCATGTTCAGGATGCGGGCGCGGTCTTCACTCATGGGAGTCACCTTTCATTCACTTGATCGTCAGGTCGACGAGCGTCGCGTTGTCACGGATGTGGATAGTTGTGCCGCGCAGCTCGGTCGTCGTGGCGAAGATGCCGAGCAGAAGCAGCGTGTAGTAGTGGTAGCGCTGGCCGAGCAGGAACAGTGTGATGTCGGCAAGGATTGTGAGCACGAGGGAGAGCACACCGAAGACGAGCATGAGCGGCCAGAGCAAGAACAGCGGCAGCCAGAGGCTGAAGCGGTGTTCCGGCGCCTGAATACGCATGTCGATCAGGTACGGAGGCGCGTTCATCTGCGGAGCCTCTCCGCTGCCTCGGCGGCGGTGATCTCACCGCGCTCGAGCATGCCGAGGACGTCTTCTTCCGCTGGAGCGGGGGCCGGAGTCTCGATCGTGATGACGAGCTGGAGCTGCTCGACGATCCGGTTCAGCCGGTTCTTCACCGTGGGGTAGCTGATTCCGAACGCCTTCTCCATGTCCTTGATCGATCCGTGGCTGCTGACGAATGCGGCCACGAAGACCTGGTCCTCGTAACGCAGCCGGGCAAGCGGCGGGAGCTCGAAGTCACCCTCGATTGCCACGCCGCTATCCTGCATGCGAACCCGCTCGACGGAGAACGGACGGTCACCCGTCAGGTCGGTCAGTTCGTGCCATTCGTGTGCCATACCATCACCTCACATTCAGTTGATGAAGCAATGATGTAACGAGGGATTGAAAAAGTCAAGTACAGACTTAAGAAAATCAATCCCGAGAGATCGACGGGCACGTCTGCTCGATCAGGCCGCAGCTCCGGGCGCCTGATCGGCCACTGGGCGGGACGAGCAGGTGCCATGCATTTCGCGGTGAATCTCATACGAAGTGCTGGCAGTCGCATGCGAGGCCGGTTACAACATGCAAGGACTCGGCGTGCTACCGCGCAGATGCGATCCCGGAGGAGCGTTCCGCCACTGTGAAGACGAGGAAATCCATGAGCGTCCCGATTGTGATCGTCGCGGTCGTCCTGGCGATCGGCTGGCTCGGACTCCAGGTACGCCCGCGGTCCTTCTCGGCGTATCCGCAGGAGAGCCAGACGCCCAGTAGGGTGCCGCTTCCGGACGGGTTGCCCAAGCCCGTCGCGAACTACTACCGCTCGGCGTACGGGAGCTCGATCCCGGTCGTGGATTCGGTCGTCATCACCGGCCGAGGCAAGATTCGGCCGTTCGGCGTGTGGCTGCCGGCCCGCTACCGCTTCACGCACGACGCGGGCAAGGGCTACCGCCACTACATCGAGGCCACGTGGTTCGGGCTGCCATTTCTGAAGGTCAACGAGCGCTACCTCGACGGCAAGAGCCTCATGGAACTCCCGTGGGCGAGTTCCGAGGGACCCAAGATCGAGCAGGCAGCCAACCTCGGCATGTGGGCGGAGCTCTCGAGCGCGGCGCCGTCGGTGCTGCTCACCGATCCCCGCGTGAAGTGGGAGCCGGTGGATGACGAGACCGCGATTCTGGTCGTCCCGCTCGGCGAGAGCCAGACCGACCGGTTCGTCGTGCGCTTCAATCCCGAGAACACGCGCGTGGAGCTGCTCGAGGCGATGCGCTACCGGGAGGCGAACAGCGAGCACAAGATCCTGTGGATCGCCTCCGGTGTTGGCGAGAAGACGATCGGCGAGGCGAAGTCGCAGGCTGTGGGAGCCGCCACATGGCTCGATCAGGGTCAGCCGTGGGCCTACTTCGAGACCGTGGACCTGCGCTACAACGTCGAGGTCGGCGAGTACATCCGTCAGCGCGGGCTGTAGGGGTTCGGCGGCTCGGCGTTATTGTGCGTTGTCGGCGAAGCGCAGCTGCGCGATCGTCGCGACCACGCCGACCACGAACATCGCGGCCAACACCACGTAGCTGCCCGTGGGCAGCGTTTGCGGCTGGCCCACCATGCCGATCATCAGCGGCACGATCGACCACGGGAACCACTCGGCCCAGCCGGTCTTGCCGAGGAGGTTGCCCACCGCCATACCTGCGAGAGCGAACGCGATCGGCCCCATGTAGCCGCGCCCCGCGACGGTGACCCACGCGACAACCGGTGCGAGCAGGTACGAGATCGCTGCCGCCCGCATCGAGCCGCCAACCGCACCCAACGCCACCCCCGCCGAGAAGCCCGGCAGCCCGAGCAGCATCCCGATCACGAGCGACTCGGCGAGCACGACGACGACCAACACGAGCCACCACGCCGCCGCGACCACGAGCTTCGCGATGACGAACCAGCGGCGATCGATCGGCAGCGCGAGCATGTTCTTTGCAGTGGCCTCGACGTACTCGCGCCCGAAGATGTAGGCGACGATGAAGGGCAGCAGCAGCATCCCGCCGACTCCGAAGACGATCGTGAGCGTCGAGAGGTACGCGGGGCCGGTCGCTTCGAGCCCCGAGAGGTTCGCCTTCGCGCCGACAAGCCCGAGCTGCGCCGCGCGGCCCGGCTCGCGCAGAATCCACATGAACAGCGCCAGACCCAGTGGCGCCAGCGACAACCCGCCGAGCGTGCCCCACGGCACCTTCGAGCGGCGGAGCTTGAGGAACTCGGTGATGAGGACCTGGCCAAACATCAGGCCTCGCCTCCCTCGGCGGGCCCGCCCGTTCGTGCGAGGAAGTAGCGCTCGAGGTCGGCGGTGAGCAGCGCCTGCTCGCGCTCCTCGGGCGTGTAGGCGTCCGCGGCGAACGCCCGCGCTTTGGCCGCGAGTTCCTCGCGCGACGACTCCTCGATGAGGCGGCCTTCGTGCACGATGCCAATCCGGTCGGCGAGGTGCGCGACCTCGGCGAGGATGTGGCTGCTCATGAAGACGGTGACGCCGCTCTCGTCGACGAGAGCGCGCAGCAGCTCGCGAATCTCGACGATGCCAGCGGGGTCGAGCGCGTTCGCGGGCTCGTCGAGCACGAGCAGCTCGGGGGAGTGCAGCAGCGCGCGGGCGAGTGCGAGCCGCTGCTTGTTGCCGAGCGAGAGCTGCCCGGCGCGCTTCTCGGCGTACGGCTCGAGGCGCAGCAAGGCCATGGTGCTGTCGATTGCGGCCGGGTTGGTGCGCGTGAGACGGCGCTGGATCTCGAGGTTCTCGCGCACGGTGAGGTTGGGGTACGCGGTCGCGGTCTCGACGAGGTAGCCGACACGTCGAAACGCGTCCGTCTCGCCGGACGAAACGCGCCGGCCGAGTACCTTGACCTCGCCGTTGGTGGGCCGGATGAGGCCGAGCAGCATCCGGATGGTGGTCGTCTTGCCCGCGCCGTTCCTGCCGAGGAAGCCGTAGATCTCGCCTTGGCGAACGTCGAGGTCGAGCGAGTCGACGGCCAGTACGTCGTGATAGCGCTTCGTGAGCGCGTGCGTGGAGATGGCGGAGACCATGCCGACCGTCATGCGGCCGCCCCCCGGTATCCGAGGGCCCGAAGCGCGAGTTCTGTGGCGGCCTCGAGCGCGGCCGGCATCTGGGCGGCCGGGATGCCGGAGAGCTCCGCGCTCTGCAGCCCGCCAAGGACGAACCATGCAGCGGCGTCGACGTTCGGGACGTCGAAGGTGCCCTCGGCGATGCCCTGTTCGACGATTGCGCGCACGAACGGCATGAGCGCGGGTGTGAACTGCTCGGCCATGCGGTCGTGGATTGCGCGGTTCTCGGGGCGATGCATGAAGTCGGTGAGTCCGGTTGTCGCCGGGCCGCTCTCGAAGCTCTCGAAGACCTCGCTGAGGGCGCGGAGCTTCTCGACCGCAGTCGCATCCGGCATGTCGAACGCCGAGTCGATTGCGGCGACCATCTGGGAGACGAGCACGTCGACAACGGCGAGCAGCACGTCGTCTTTGGAGTCGAAGTAGAGATAGAAGGTGCCTTGCGCGACACCAGCCGCTTTCACGATGTCGCTGACGGCCGTATTGGCGACGCCACGCTCGGCGAACGCGCGAGCAGCGGCCGAGGCAAGCTCGGCTCGGCGGGCGGCTCGATCTGTGCGAGGGCGGGCGGCCATGCAGCACTCCGAGGGTACGGTCGTTTAGTGACTGACAGTCAGTCATGATAGACCCGTTCGGACCAGAGGCGCAAGGAATGCTGATTCTGACTCAGGTGTGCTCAGGATTGCCGCTGGTCATATACCCATGGGGGTAATGAGTGTAGGCTCATCATGTTGGTTCCCAATGCAAGGAGGCATCCCATGAATCCTCGAGTAGTGATCGTGGGTGGCAGCTTCGCTGGACTCAACGCAGCCTTCGCGCTCAAGAGATCGCTCAAAGACCGCGTCGATGTCACCGTTGTCGCCCGTCAGACAGACTTCGTCTTTGTTCCGTCGCTGATTTGGGTGTTGACCGGCAAGCGAAAAGGCCGGCAGGTGGCGTTCGAGTTGGAGCCCGTCCTCGCGCGCAAGGGCATCAAGTTCGTACACGCGCGGGTCGATTCCATCGATGCGCCCAACAACAAGCTCACCACGGACTCCGGTGAGATCGCGTACGACTACCTCATCCTCGCGACGGGTCCCAAGCTCGAGTGGGACGCGATTCCCGGTCTGGGACCCGACAAAGGGTACTCGCACTCCGTGTGCTCCCTCCCGCATTCGGTCGAAGCCAACAAGGCGTTCGAGAAGGTGCTCCAGAACCCCGGCCCGATTGTCATCGGGGCGACCCAGGGCGCGAGCTGCTTCGGTGCCGCCTACGAAGTCGCGCTCAACGTCGAGCACGCGCTGCGCAAGGCGGGCGTCCGCGACCGCGCGCCGGTGACGTTCATTTCGTCCGAGCCGTTCCCTGGCCACTTCGGTTTGGGTGGTCTGGGTGACGGTGAGGCGATGATCAAGCGGTTCTTCGAGAAGCGTGGCATCGAATGGATCGTGAATACCGCGGTCGATCACGTCGATCCGGACAAGGTGGTTCTATCAGACGGCCGCGAGCTGCCGTTCGCGTTTTCGGTGCTGATCCCGCCGTTCCTTGGCATCGACGCCATCACGAACTCGCCTGAGATATGCAACGCGCGAGGGTTCGTCAACGTCAACGACCGCTACCAGTGCACCGCGCATCCCAACATCTACGCGGCCGGCGTCTCGGTGGCTGTCGCGCCTCCGATGCCCACTGAGGTTCCGACCGGCGTGCCGAAGACCGGCTACATGGCAGAGGTCATGGGGCACATCGCAGCACACAACATCGTCGCTGACATCACCGGCCACAAGCCGGAGGAGCGCCCCTTCGGCCTCATCGATGCGCTGTGCATTCTGGACGGCGGCGACAACGGCCTCATCCTCGCAATCGATCACATCTTCCCGCCGAGGAAGCGCGAGATCCTCTTCCCGGGCCCCTGGGCCCATTGGATGAAGATCCTCTTCGAGGCCTACTACGTCTGGAAGATGAAGGTCGGCGCGGTGTACCTGCCGTAGTGCGGTGCGGAATACGCCTCTAGCGGTTGGCCCCGCGACATGCAGCGCGTCGCGGGGCCAACCGCTATCCTGCGTCCATGTGCGACAACAGCCGAGAATGCAGCACGCCCAAGGCCCGCAGTTTCGCGGGCGAGCGTGAGCGCGCCCTCGATTCCGGCGGCGACGACGCGGGCACCCAGCGCCGCGAGGTTCGCGCGATTCACGATGACGAACACGCCGAGGTGCTCGCGATCATCAACGAGGCCGCGCAGCGCTACCGCGGCGTCATTCCCGAGGACCGCTGGCACGAGCCGTACTTCTCGGCGGAGTATCTCGAGAGCGAGATTGCGGCGGGAGTGCGGTTCTTCGGTTACGAGGTCGACGGCGAGTTGTTCGGCGTGATGGGCGTCCAAGACGTCGACGACGTGACGCTCATCCGCCACGCGTACGTGTCGCCTCGGGCGCAACGGGGCGGCATCGGCGGACGGCCGCTGCGCTCGCTGCTCGCGAAGACCGACCGGCCCGTACTCATCGGCACGTGGGCTGCCGCCGAGTGGGCGATCGCGTTCTACGAGAAGCACGGCTTTCGCGTGACGAGTCGCGAGGAGACCGTCCGGTTGCTCAAGCGCTACTGGGACATCCCCGAGCGCCAGGTCGAGACCTCCGTGGTGCTGGCCGAGCGTTAGGCTCCCTCGGCGCCGCTCTGCCGGCGATCGGTGAGCGCGTCGCGGGGACAATCCCCGCATGGCAGGCGCGATGGGGCGAGGGTGACGTGACCGAACAGAAGCTGCACGTGTGGCGCATAGCCAATGACTACGTCCACGACATGTGCGCCGGCCTGTTCCCTGGCGCAGTCGCTGCCACCTGGATCGTGAAGGGCGCGATGGATGCCGCCGAGCAAGGTGGCGGTGCGGCCGTTCGGGCTGCGTCGGGCGGCGTGTGGTTCGTGCTCGTCGGCGCGCTGTCGCTGCTCGCGCTGACCGGGACTCTTCGCCTGCGCTACTGGCGGCTCAACGTGCGCGAAGGCTTCATCCCGACAAAGGCGCGAATGGCCGCCATCAAGCACTTCGCTTTCGTCGCCACTCAGCTTCTCGCCGCATGGGCGCTTGCCGTTCTCTAGGTTGCCGCTCGTACCACTTCTGCCGCCGCGCCCGCTAGAGTAGTCTGGACTTGCCAGCCGCCCCGGAATCTCCGAGGAGCCCCGTGCTCAGAGACTACGTCTTCTATGACTTCACGCGGAGCTTCTGCAGCAAGTGCGGCGAGCTGTGCGACGCGAAGATCATCATCAAGAACGGCTCGGCGTTACTTCTGAAGCGCTGCCCGGAGCATGGCGAGGAGATCGAGGTCTTCGAGGAGGACGCGAGCTACCTCTTCGAACGCCACCGCTATGACAAACCGGGCAATACCCTCCGGCCGGATACCAAGGTCACGCGCGGCTGCCCGTACGACTGCGGCCTGTGTCCGGACCACGAGCAGCACACCTGCATCGGCCTGATTGAAATCACGCAACACTGCGACCTCGGCTGCCCTGTCTGCTACGCAGAGGCTGGGGCCGGCGAACCCCTCTCTCTCGAGCGCATCGACGCGATGATGGAGTTCTATAAGGCGCGCGAGCGCGGCAAGCCCGAGATCCTGCAGATCAGCGGCGGCGAGCCAACCACGCACCCGCAGATCGAGGAGATCCTGCGCCTCGCCAAGAAGAAGAAGTTCAAGTACGTGATGCTCAACACGAACGGGCTCCGCATCGCTCGGGACCCCGAGTTCGCCGAGTCCCTCGCCACGCTCACGCCCGGCTTCGAGGTCTACCTGCAGTTCGACGGCGTGACGGACAAGCCATACCAGAAGCTGCGTGGCGGCAAGCTCCATGCGATCAAGCTGCAGGCGATCGCGAACCTCGCGCTCGCACGCGTGCCCATCACGCTTGTGGCCACGATTGCGCGCGGCGTGAACGACGCGCAGATTGGCGACATTGTGCGGTTCGGCATGGCGACCGACTACGTGCGCGGCGTGAATCTCCAGCCGGTTGCGTACTTCGGCCGCGGCCCGACCGCCGAGGTGAAGAACCGCACGACCCTCTCGGGAATCCGGCGCGAGATTGAGCGGCAGACCGACGGGCTGATCCGCAAGGACGACATCGTCCCGCTGCCGTGCGACATCGACCGGGTCGCCGTGACGTACGCGGTCAAGACCGACGACGAGTACGTGCCGGTCACGCGCAAGGTCAAGCTCGAGGGCTACCTCGAGCTCATCGACAACACGATGGACTTCCGCGCCGAGGACCTCGTGAAGAACGCCGTCACGCGCACGCTCACCAAGGGCATCAACTGCGACTGCTTCCGGCTCAAGGACGAGATCTCGGAGATTCTGCCTGAGGGCTACCTCACATGGACGCCGAGGCAGCGCGCCGAGTTCATCGACACAAACACCTTCCGGATCACGATCTCCTCGTTTGTTGACCGCTACAACTTCGATGCGAAGTCGATCAGGAAGGAGTGCGTCCACGTCATCACGCCGGACCTGAAGCGCATTCCCTTCTCGGCGTACAACATGTTGCATCGGAGCCGGGGGTGAACCTCTGGGAGGCGTTCAAGCGCGCGCCGCTGTTCGCGCAGCCTCCGCTCGCGATTGCGATCAACGTCGTGGTCTACGTGTGCTTCCTGCTCATCGCCTTCGCGGTGATCGTCGACTTCCGCAACTACTACCGCCAGAACCGCGAGGTCGTGCGGGCCGACCGCAGCTGGGTCGAGACGGGCAGCATGACCGGGTTCTTCGTCGTCTACTACCTCGCGATTCGCTTCCAGCTGCTCGCCGTGGCCGTCGCGGATCCGTGGCGAACGACCGCAATCGCGGTGGGGCTCGCACTGATGGTGGCCGGCGCGGTCTTCAACGTGCTCGGGCGGCTCTACCTGAAGTCGAACTGGGCGAACCAGATCAAGATCTACGAGGGGCATTGGCTCGTCACCAAGGGGCCCTTCGCGGTTGTGCGCCACCCGCTCTACGCGTCGCTCATCTGGATGTTCGTGGGCGGTTCGCTCATCTATGCGAATGCGGCGGCGCTCCTTCTCGCGCTGGGCGTATTCGTGCCGATGATGTACGTTCGCGCCAGGAAAGAGGATGCTTTGCTCGAGCAGGCATTCGGCGAGCAGTTCGACGCGTATCGCCGCCGCACGGGGATGCTCCTTCCGAGACTGCCGAGGTGACCGTATGGACTACGCGATCATCCAGCGAAATGCCTTCATCTTCTGCCGCTACTCGGTAGCCGCGCTCATCTGGGTCTCGTTGCTACTCCAGAACATCTGGGTGCTGCTGGCCGTCTTCGTGATTCTCGCGCTGTCCGCGCTGCTCACCGTGCGGCGCGCGCCGATGATCATGCTCTGGACGTGGACGCTGGGCCGCGTCTTCCCTTCCGAGGAGGACGTGCTCGACATCAAGGCGATGCGCTTCGCCCACGGCATGGGCGCAATGCTCGCGCTCATCGGGCTTGCGATGGTGTGGCACGGCAACCCGTTGGCGTGGTGGTTCGTCGCGCTGTTTGCGCTGCTCAAGACGACGAGCGCTTTGGGTTGGTGCCCGGCGTACAAGCTATATGGTTGCCTGCAGAGCGGCGGGTGCTGCGCGCTCACGGGCAAGAAGCCGGCCGACGTGCAGCCGCGCGACGTGCAGGCGGTAGACCAGCGGTGATTCCGGACACCCACATCACTCCCGACGCGTGGGGCATCCGGCCCGTGCTGTTCTCGGCAGGGCGGTACGTGTTGACCTCGTACGCGTTCTTCGTGCTGCTCGGGCTCGCGGTTGCGATCGGTCTGTACTTCTACAACACGCGCGGCAAGCGCGTGGGCAACAACGGGCTCATCATCGCGGTCTCGGCGCTCGTGGGAGGTATTCTCGGCGCGAAGATTCCGATCTGGATTGCGAACCTGCCGCGGATCATCGCGGATCCCAGCGCGGCCAACGTGCTCTCGGGGCGCACGATCGTGGGCGGACTGATCGGTGGCGCGCTCGCGGTCTACCTCGTGAAGCGCCGACTCGGGATCAGGGAGCGGCTAGGCAACTACCTCGTGCCATCGCTCGCGGCGGGCATCTTCTTCGGGCGGCTGGGGTGCTTCTTCACCGGCTGCTGCTACGGGACCGCCACGCGACTGCCGTGGGGGGTCGACTTCGGGGACCACATCGTGCGGCACCCAACCCAGCTCTACGAGGCGATCTTTGCACTGGGGCTGTTTGCGCTCGCGCAAGCGACACTCGAGCGGTGGGAGCCTGGGCGGCTCTTCCGGCTGTTCATGGTCGTCTACTTCGCGTGGCGCTTCGGAATCGAGTTCATTCGCGTGAATCCCGCCGCCGGGTTCGGTCTGACCTACTATCAGATCGCGGCGGTTGGTGTGGTGTTGCTCTATGTGTCGCGGTTGTACTTGGGTTCGATGGGGAGGAGCCTCGATGAGCGAGACATACCCGCCTGACGGCGACCAAGGCCAGGGAGTGCCGCCGGTGCCCGAGCCGCCGCATGATGCCGCGGCGTTCGAGGGCGGCGTGCAGCCCCCGACCGCCGAGCAGCCGGCGTCTGCTCCTGTGACGCCGCCGCCGTACGCACCCGAGCCATCCGAGACACCCTCCAAGCCGAAGCTGCACTGGGGTTTCGCGGCGCTCGGGTTCTTCACTCCGTGGCTGCTCAGTGCGCTGGCGGGTGCCGCATTCGGCGCCCTCGCCACCGTGATGGCGGAGTCAAGCCTACCGTTCGGAATTCTGTCCCAGATTCCGGCGGTCATAGGCCTACTCGTCTTCATCGGGATGCTTGTCGCGTGGCAGGCTGGCCGCGGCAGGGGAGACAACCGGCTGCGAAGCTTTGGCCTCGGAGGGGTTGTCTCCTACGCGGTGATCCTGCTGCTCGGCCTGCTGGCCTTTGGCGCATGCTTCCTGCTTCTAGGGACCGGCGGTTTGGGCGGCAACTAGGGGCACACTCTCGACCGGCACGCGCCCGGCTCGGCTACATCGTGACGAGATTGACGATGTTGCCCTCGCTGTCCTTGAACCATGCGGCCTTCGCGCCGTCCATGGTGGCGATGCCGTTGACGGTCTTCAGTTCGATCTCGGGCATGTCGTAGTCCTCGAAGACGACACCCTTGTCGCGCAGCTCGGTCATGACACCGTCGAAGTCCTCGGCCGCGACGCCGAAGCCCAGCACGGTGTTCTCGGGCGCGCCCATGCCCGGGCGCTCGTACAGCGACACCATCGTGCCCTGGCCGGCCTCGAAGTAGATCATCCCTTTGCTCACGAGCTCGGTCGCCTCTCGCAGGCCCAGCACGTCGATGTAGAAGCTCTTCGCCCGCTCGAGGTTGTCGGCTCTGAGGATTGCAGCCGCCGGCGATTCGCTCAGTCCAGCCATTCTCGGCCTCCATTCGTAGGTTCGCCTCGCGCGTCACTCAGGCGCGCGATTTGAGGTAGCTACCCACTTTGGAGGCTGCGGCCTACCGACGCGTCGCGCTTCGTGCGGCGGTCGCGGCCGGCGGTCGCTACTCGGCCTGTTCGGCCTCCTCGGCCCAGAGGTCGTCGCCGAACAGGTGGAAGGCGGGCACGCTCACGAGCCCGTCCACACGGCTCGCGATGCGACGGCGCAGCTCGGGTTCGGCCACCGGTGCGTCCGTCGCAAACAGGACGATGTTCGTCCCTCCCGCGGCGACACCCTCGTTCACCACGAACACCCAGACGTAGTCCCAGGCATCCGCCAGTCGCCGGTAGAGCTCGCGGAAGGGCATGCTCCCTTCGCCCCGCAGCTCGCCGATGAAGTTGTAGGCGACGATGCCGTCCGTGCCCACGCGATCGCGCAGCACGCGTATGAAGCCGTCATCGCTGAGATGCGGCGGGACGGCGTCGTCGTCGAACGCGTCGACGATGACGAGGTCGTAGCTGTCGTCGCTCGCCTCTAGGAAGCCGCGCCCGTCGCCCGTGAACACGCGGATCCGTTCGTCCTCCGGCAGCGCGAAGAAGCGCCGCGCCACACCCACGACCTCGGGGTCGAGCTCCACTGCATCGACGCGCATCTCGGGGTAGTCGCGCCACATCCGCTTGACCACCGTCGCGCCGCCGAGACCGATTGCCAGCGCCGTGGCGGCGTCGGGCTTCAGCGCCAAGGCGACATGGAAGTAGCTCGGATACTCGAAGTCCGTGTCGAACGGCGAGTCGAGGAACATCGACGACTGCCGGTTGCGCCCGAAGCTCAGGACGCGGGAGAAGCC
>Ga0079306_1001637_pt1 | contig 14295 bp, 12 predicted proteins | sample Methanotroph_Enr_FD_79181 | JGI IMG/M metagenome (GOLD analysis project Ga0079306, IMG submission 79181) | Enriched soil microbial communities from Old Woman Creek wetland in Ohio, USA - Methanotroph_Enrichment_5 | ecosystem: Environmental > Terrestrial > Soil > Wetlands | place: USA: Ohio...
AAAAGAACTGCTTGCTATCTGGCTGGGGAATGAGAAAGCCAAACCAACTTCAGATTGAAGTTTATAGGGAAAGAATTTTTCAATCTCTTTAAATTCCGATGCAATCTTCTTGTATTCATCGTATTTGCGGTTTGGAACGCCATCCCAATCGAGCAAACCTTCCAGATATTGTTCTTCTCCGGCGTGCATACTTTGCCAGGTCCATCCGCAAACCATCTGGTTGCCATAGAATAAAGTTGAATAAGCTTGTTTCCGAATAGCGTTTGGAACAGCTGTCATGGTAGTAAATTCGCTGCACCAGAAAGGATTTGTGCTTTCAAACTGAATACGTGAGATTCCGAATAAAGCATTCATTACCCCAAAATTGGTTGTTAATGTTGTTCCGGGATAAAAACCGCAACCCTCACGTGTCATTTTCCCGGAATAGGCTATTTGTGAATAGTCGAAATATTTTAATGCGCTGTAATACCAGGCATTAGTGTTTGTCAAGGCGTTGGGGGCGTTAGCATGCACCACGGCAAGTACTTTAAATAGGATTCCATTGACTTCGTCGGAAACAAAACGCCTGAAATCGAGCATCCGTTCAGGCACATCGTTATTGTGAGTTGCCACCGGGAGTCCAATTTCTTCAAATTGATTAAATCGTCGCGACCAGCGTTGGGTAGCCCATGCTTTGTTTAAATTATCGAGGTTCGAATATTTATTTTTCAGCCAAACGATGAATCTTTGTTTTGCTGTTTCAGAATAAGAAATTGGGCCATCGCCTGATTCATTATCGATACCGAAAGCCGCCAGTGCCGGATGTTTTCCATACCGCGTTGTAAGGGCGTCAGCATAGCGCAGGGCATACTTCTGGTAATTCGGATCGCCAATATCTTCCATATACCGATGGTTAGGATACTGCACATCGCCATTTTTATCCACAACGTCAATGGATGGATATTTATAGTGTAACCACATGGGCGCAGGACGTACGGCAATATCCAGAATGACTTTAATTCCGGCTTCATTCATCATGTCCATCACCTTGTCAAACCATTCAAAGTCGAAAACCCCTTCCGATGGTTCATAGCTATCCCAGGCCAAATGCCCCATCCGGACAGCGGTAAACCCGGCAGCTTTCATCAGTTCGATGTCTTTTTTTATCTTTTCGATGTTTTTGTCGTCGTGCGGATGGTAGTTGGCTCCTACATAAAGCGACTGCGAACTTGCATTTAAAACGGAGACGAAAAATATCCCAAATGCAACAATTAAGTGGTTTAGTTTCATTAGTAAAGGTTTTTGTTGTTTAATAGACAGAACTTAGAACTGATAAATACATGACATTAATATCATTTTGCTGCCCAGGAATAAGGAACAGTCGGTTCAACTTCATAATCAAACCAGTCGAAATCGGCGGGGTTGGTATTTACACTACCGTTCCCCGAAGCATACATTCCGACGAATGCGCCAATAAACCCGCCAATCTTTTCTGTTGACAGGTCATTTGTTTGAGCAGTACCAACCAAAGTTGCTTTTTTCCCTTCTTCCTGAACCCAAAATTTGTACTCAAGTTCGGTAGCGCTAACCCGCAAAATGGCATCACCTTTTGGTGCCTCAACCTGTTTAACTTCAGCCACTTTATCCTGAAGGAATTTCCTTAGCATCACCACCCGTTTTCCGTTCTGCATGGTGATATACAAATCGAAATGATTGGCATCGTTGCCACGCACCACCAAACCTGCTTCTTCATTCTCTTTGGTTGGAATAAAACTGATTTTAGTTGATGCTACCATATTAAAGTCAGTTTGTCTTCTCCCAACAAAGGCTGGTGAATCTTTTTCTTTCAAACTCACTTTCGAACCTTTAAGCCGCAAACAGCCCGGCTTTTCGATGAGCGACCAATCGTTTTCGTAAGGATTTCTCAGAAAATTCCACTGCAAACTCAACTGAGGACTTTTAAAATCATCGCGAACAGGTTCTTTTTCCCATAATTGCTCAGGAAGATTTGGTTTTGGAAATTCTTCAGACATCATGCCATTGGTTCCGGCTTTTGGCCAACCATCTTCAGTCCAGGTTACTGGCGCAAGAAAAGTTTCACGGCCCAAATGGTGGTATTTTCCACCTTTTGGCCTAAACCCTAAGCACACCAACCACCACGAACCATCTTTAAGTTGCAACAAATCGGCGTGTCCTATAGCTTGAAATGGACTTTCGGGATGGTTCATATTTGAAATTACCGGGTTATATGGACTGGGGTCGAAAGGGCCATAAGGCGATTTGCTTCGCTGGATCACTTCGCGGTGTTCATAGCCTGTACCACCTTCGGCTGACATCAAATAGTAATAATCGTTGATCTTATACATGTGTGGTCCCTCGGGCGATGAACCTCCCAAACCCGAGGCAATTAATTGTAATGGTTTGATGAATTTCTTCTGAACAGGATCAAAGGTACCCACCATGAAATTTCCATGATTATCGGGGCTTATCCAGTACATGCTGTCATTGGCGAACATCATTGATGGATCAACGTTCCAGTTGCCTATCCAAACCGGATCAGACCATGGACCTGCCGGATTGGTTGCCGTTACATAAAAAACTCCTTGTGAACCACGACCACCATAGTTAGTACAAGTAACGTAGAAAGTGCCATTGTTGTAACGTAATGCCGGAGCAAAGTTTCCACCTGATGAATAAGCTCCTCCCAATGGACAATTTTTTGGGGTATCCAAAGCATGACCAATTAGTTTCCAATGCACCAAGTCTTTACTATGGTAAACAGGAACTCCTGGAAAATATTCAAAAGTAGAGGTGACGAGGTAAAAATCGTCGCCAACCCTGCAAATGCTTGGGTCGGGGTTCATACCGGTAATAACCGGGTTATTATAGGTGTCTTGGCCTTGAACAACAGTTGTTTGCGCAAACAGGGAAAATGCAAACAGAATTAAATATTTTAAATCCATAAGAATACTTTTTACCTGATTACTGTAAAACCCTTTGTTGATTTGCTTTTTGAACTTTTGACCGATAACAGGTAGAACCCTTTGGAAATAGATGAAACATCGACACTTACTGGCGTATTTCCATTGTAGTAGTTTTGGGTTGACCGAATGGTACGACCCGTTTGATCAAAAATGGTAATTTCCAGGTTTTCAGCAACATTGGAACCAGGTTGGACGAATAATTGATCGTTTGCAGGATTTGGATATATTTTCAATTCATCAACCTTATTTTTGAAATCACCAATTCCGGTTGTTCCTGATTTAAATAAAACTGCCGTAGTTGAAAGGGCTGGAACAGAAATGGTAAACGAGTTTGAAGCAACATCTACAGAATTTGCTTTCAACGCATTGTTGGTGTGCGATTTAAATGTTTCTGTGGCGGGTAACGATGCCAACTGTAGTGTTTTATAATTTCCATTGGCTACAGAAAATCCATTGAGGTTTATTGTCACGTTGCGTGCGGAACTCATGTCTCGGTTCACGATAATTACGGTCATGGAGTCGGCTGCTTCATTCACTGTGGTGTAGGCCGAAACCGTGTTTTCGAGCGATGAAGTACTTGAAACGCTATAATTTTTTGCATACCGACTGAACAGGTGCATCGATTCCCACATCCCTGTAAACCAACTCCACGGAGTAAAGTATTCGACTCCATTATTGGCAAACGTTCCAAGGTGTGTGGCATAAATAACCGAAGCAAGATTGGGCTCGTCAGGCCCGGGGCTCCATTCACTAAGGCCAAGAGTAATACCATTGTTTGCGCCAAAATGCTTTGTAAGCCAATCGTTGACACGCTGGAAAATGTATTCCTTTTTTGAAGATGTATCCCAACCTCCATTAATTGTGTTCAACCCATTTGCTCCCGGATAATTGTAATTCTTGTCATAGAAAATACGGTGGTTTTGAAGGGCATCAGCATCAGTTGGTGCATATGGGTAATGGTGAATGTCAAAAACATCTAAAACCCTTACGCCCGATGCCTTTTCTTCATCGGCACATCGCGTAATGAAATATTCGAACCAGCAATAATAAGTTCCATTAACCCTGATACTTTCGTTCGACCATTTATACCATTGCCATTCGCTGGTAGTAACAGGTCCACAGATTTTGATGTCAGGATCTTTAGCTTTCGCTTTCTTCGCCAATTCTATAAAGCGGTCCATAAATACAGAGGCCGGTATTAACGTTGGCATAGCCCAATCATGCGTGCCATTCCATACATCACACTCATTGTCCATACTCCAATATTGCAATTGGTTTTTGTTAAAGCCTTTACCATTGGCTCCAAACCAATGATCAAGAATTGCCACCGAAGAGTCGGCTGGCCATGGCTCAGAGAACAAATCAATGTCACCGTCAACCAAGGCCTTACTCCCTCCGTTTGGATCGGGTGTTCCTCCACCGGCTAAATTTTGACCAAAACCATTAAAACCCTGGTGGGCCTGCATGTAAGACCAGTCAGGGAAATTGTGCTGGCCGCTGGAAGCAGCTCTGCCCAGTAACTGAAAGGCAAACATGCCCTGCATGTTGGGAAAGTTGTCATTAATTTTTTTTGCATAAACATCCCAATCGGTACCATAAACGTTATTAAACCAGTCGGGGTGAACAGTAAGTTTTTTACGCCAGTTATAAGCCGACATATTATTACCTCCGCCAATCCGCACAAAGCGCAGGCCCGCATCTTTATAAAATTGCACAGGTTTATCAAAGCTTTCATTTCGTCCATAAATGTTTGGCGAAACGGCCCGTTTGTTCTGATTGGCATTTACGATTATGGTTACATCCTGAGCAATTACCGTATCTATTCCGAAACAAAACAGCACTACTAATAAAAAATTTTTAATCATATGTAATTTCATTGTAATTTATATTGATTTCTTTTAATAATAGCGCGTGCATGTCAAATTATAGCTATTGCGAAGCAATACCAGCCCAGAGGAAAACATAAAGCTACTGGTTAAGTAAAATAAAAATGACTTAGTGCCAAAATTAGAACAATAGAGTATTTGTCCTTTTACAAAAAGCGACAATCTTTTAACATTGCTGGTAACACGTATGAAAAGTTATAAGAAAAGAGCAAAATATGATACAAAATCAACGTTTCTTATTTTTATCGCGGTATTCAGTGGGACTGATCAGTACTTCCGATTTAAAAACCCTGTTAAAATGACTTTGATTATTGAACCCAACTTTGAAAGCAATTTCTCCGATGTTTAGTTCTGTTTCAAGAAGTAATCGTTTAGATTCATTAATTCTTAATCGATTGATATAACTTTTGAAATTACAGGCAAACTGATTTTGTATCTCATTTGTTATTTTGCGCTGACTAACACCTGTTGCCTCGGAAACAAAATCCATTGTAAGTTCACTGTTTTGGAAATTGTTGTTTATGAAATCAATAAAATCAGATTTCGAAGTTTCAATATTTCTACTTTCAATTGGTTTATAGGCAATTGTTATGATTTGTTTATTCTCTCGTATTCTTTCAATTATATATAAGGCGGCAAAAACAAGGAGAATAAATGCAAACTCCAGTGTTATTATCAAAGTAATGAGCGGTTTATTGTTTCTGGAAAATGCCAGTGAGTATATTTCAAGGGATTGTATTCTCCCGGTATTTGGGGTAAATGCACTGCTAATATTTATTGCTTCCAGATTTTTTAAATCAGGCTTTAGGATGGAGGCATCTTCAATGCGGTTATTTTCTCCCCACCAGTCGGGCACCCCAAATTTATCCATGCTAATTTTGTAAGTATTAATTCCTGATGAAATTTTAAAAATATGGTAAAATAAAATTTCCTGACTTTTATTACCACTTCTTTTTAAGGAATTTTGTGTAACCAATGCGATTCCAATTCCATTTATTTCATATCCCTTTAGTCTTATTGTAAGCTGGTTATATTGTTTCAGGTTAATTGATTTACTTTCTTTTGGTCCAATATTTATTCCCGCATACGGAGCATTTATTTTATTGCTAATTTGAAAGTCAAGTTTAATGACACTATCAGTAATAATCTGCTTAAGGATTTTTGAGTCACCACCGGCATTACTATCCGAGTAGAACTTATATCCGAAAATTTGGCTGTTTGGGAAAACGGGAAAATCTTTAATACTTGAAAAATATACAAAAATCAGGAGTCCTAAAACTAATGCAGGTATTGTACTCCAAAGAAACAACTTTGACTGGAGTAATTTCACCACCGATCTCCCCTGAAATAATTGCATTTATATTTTTATTTTATGAATCCGTTCGACTTTCAAGTTTTCCTACAAGTTATACAAGTATAGTGTAAGTATAAGTAAAACGAAAATCTGATTCTATATTTTAGAGAATATAAAATCTTATTTTTTGATTCATGATAAGATTGTTTTCAATAATAAGACACGAATAAGAACGTATTGGTGTAGAAGTGATAGGGTGGTTGCGGGACATGCTATGGCACTCATGATTTTTGCGTTGGCAATCTTTTTATTTATAAATTTTCAAGTTTCTTGGCATATATACCAAAATGCTCCAATAGGTTAGATATTTCGATGTTCACCACTTCTTTGGAAGCTCTGGCATTTATGCAGGGGCTTTTTTTATGCCATCTTTTCAACTTTGGGGTAAGTTCAGAAATAAACAAGCTGCTTCAGTTTGCACCGAAACAGCTTGTTTATCAAGGATTATAATAATCCTCAAATTAATATCTACCTAATATTCCCCACCGAATTCTTTGCCGTGTCGTGTTTCGTATTGGCTGCAACAACCTTGTAAGTTCCACCTTCAACCAGGAGTCCAAAAAATACCTGTATTTTAGCGGCATCTTTTGATCCGGCATCCAGAGTAACAGCCAATTCATATTCTCCATCCGATAAATTGGATGGCATTTTGAATTCATTTCCGGCATCGCGAACCTGCCAGATAACTTTCCCGCCGCCAACACTTGATACTGCGGCTGAAATGACTGCCCCACCAGGCAACGCACCTCCCAATAAGGATGCTCCCTGTGTCAATGCGCCTCCGGCTGCATGTAAGCCTGCATTTACTTTTGATGTTTCTGAATTGCTTAATTGAGTCACTTTATTCCCGGTTGGGTTTACGCTGAACGTCTGCTTGTTAGGAAATAAAACAACACAATTTCCATCTACAAAACCGGATTGTACTTTTTCTCCAAATGAGGCTCCCTGTGTTTGCTTTGGAACAGTTACGTTCATCGATATCCGGTTGGGCATGCCACCATTGATGTTATTCACAGACTTTTCGGTTTGACCAAAAGAAAAAATAGCTGTACTTATTAATAAAGCGAGGATAATCGGAGCTTTTTTCATAAACTTAGTTTTGGAAATTTACCTACTCCCTTTATGCCGTTTCGGTTTTCTGCCATCCATCAAATTATGAACAAATCCCGACATGTTTTAGTTTCAGAAGGGCACAAAAAAAGCTGTTTCAGGCTAAATTGAAACAGCTTTATACCCAAGATAATTTATAAACTATTTTTTATAAAAGGGAAGAATCAAATAGGTGTAAATCAAACATCCGACACAGAAAGCGAATAAAAATTCGAGACTTGCAAAAAAGATGAGCATTCCGGAAACAATGGCAGAAGCAAGTTTCAGATCAAAGATAAATAAACCTGCAATTCCGGTTGTCATTAAAAATCCCATCCGGGCAGCAAAGATTTTTGGTGCCTTGTCGATGAGTTTGACCGGCAAATTGAGTGTATTGCTCAAATAGTGACTCACGAAACTGATCGGACTGAATTTCACTTCGGTAAAAGCACGAATAAAGAAATCGGCCATCAGAAAAACAAACAGAATAGACGAATTCAGGACAAAAGCCAAAACAATTGTACCAATTGTAAACATGGCATTCAGGCGTGTAACCTGTTCATTGATCCGCTGATCTGAAATGGGGCAAACGATGTTCTTCATAAATTTTGGCTTTAAGCACCTTTGATATAACCATTGAATCTGGCTTTGGTGCCGTACTTCAATAATAAAAGACAAAAATGTATTTTATTTTGGATAAATCTGAATCTTATCCGTTTAAATGCTCCGATTTGATGATTTGTTAAGTCAGAGTTAATTTCATGGAATCAGTCATCCTTTACCAGAACAGATAATCCGATTCAATTTTCAGAATAAAATTGGCTGCTTCATTGCATTTTCCTAATTTCACGCTTTTAATTTTTATTCGGATGACATTTCCAAAACTTACCTTTGAAACTCCCTTGGCATTAATCAACCAATATGCCCAAAATACTTTGGTTGATCGTCTTGGAATCTGTTTTACTGCTTTGGGTGATGGTTGGGTCGAGGCCAGCATGCCTGTCGATCATCGTACTTTGCGCCCGGGAGGTTTTCTCCACGGAGGAGCCAACCTTGCTCTGGCCGAAACGGTTGCAGGCCTTGGATCGATGCTGATGGTTGATATTCAGGAATCTGACATTTTTGGAATCCAGGTGAGCGCCAACCATACCGGAAGTGCGATGGAAGGAATGGTGTATGCCCGGGCCGAAATTGTGCATCAGGGCAACCAAACCCATGTTTGGAATGTGGAAATTAAAAATGAAGCCGGAAAACTGATTTCTACCGGAAGGATAACCAACATGATTGTAAAACGGAATGGAAAATAACTCAGTTGTTTCTGGTTTTCTTGATCAACTCATTCAGAAGCGAATTGCATTTGCTTCCTGGTTTTATCCGAAAGAATCACGAATGGGACTGATTATCGGGGATGCTTCGGATGTGATGTTTTTTGACCGGTTTGATCGGTTGAACGGCGAAGCCGGTTTTGTTTTTGCCCCATACCGGATTACTGGGAAAAGCCCGGTGATCTTGCTGAAACCAAAAGTGTATTTTGAAGATTTTCCTGCTGATGATGGGCTGGACATCAATAGTTTTGAGCCTTTCGATACGAACGATGAAGCTGAAATCTGTACCGTTCAATCGAAGGACGAATACCTGAAACTGATTCAGGAAACCATTTCCTCCATTTGCGAAGGAGCCCTTTCTAAAGTGATCATCTCACGCCAGATTCCGGTAAAAAGAACTGATACTTCACTGGGAGGCACATTTCTTCAGTTACACGACCAAACACCTAACGCATTTGCCTATCTGGTAAATCTTCCGGTTGCCGGAATCTGGATGGGTGCAACTCCTGAAGTCTTGATTAAATCAGACGGGAATCGCTTTGAGACCGTTTCGCTGGCCGGAACACAGGTACGAAAGCCTGTTACAGACGATTATTACTGGAGCACAAAAGATATTGAAGAACAGGCATTTGTGTCACGTTATATGCTTGATGTGTTTTTTAATTTTGATATCCATCAATATAAAACTACCGGACCGGAAACCTTGGAAAGTGGAAAGGTGGCCCATCTGAAAACCTCGTTTTTCTTTCCTGTTGAAAAGATCGAAAAGTGTCTGGGAAATTTTATTGCCGATTTGCACCCGACTCCTGCGGTTTGCGGGTTGCCAAAGGATTTGGCCGCTGAGTTTATCTTGAAAAATGAAGTTTATGAACGTAAATATTATACCGGCTATTTAGGTCCGTGGCGATTGAACCGGCAAGTTGCACTTTTCGTAAATTTGCGTTGCATGGAAATTACATCCAAAGAATTTATTCTTTATGCCGGAGGAGGCATTACCTCGCATTCGGTTCCTGAAAAAGAATGGGAAGAAACCAACCAAAAGGCTAATACACTACTTTCGGTCATCGATCCGGAAAGAAAATATCAATGATAAGCGATAAAAAACACATCCAGCAACTGGCTGCCCTGCTCCTGAAAAAGGGAATTACAGACATCGTCATTTCTCCGGGAAGCAGAAATGCACCCATGATTAATACCTTTTCGGGCATTCCTGAATTGATATGCCGGAATATTGTTGACGAACGCAGTGCAGCCTACTTTGCAATCGGACTGGCACTGTCCAGACAAAATCCGGTAGCGCTTGTCTGCACCTCCGGCACAGCTTCGTTGAATTATGCACCTGCAATCGCTGAAGCCTTTTACCAGAACATTCCATTGATTGTTCTCACAGCCGACCGTCCGGATTATTGGATCGATCAGGTTGAAAGTCAATGTATTCGTCAGGATGGAATCTTTCAGAATTTTACCAAAAAAGGTGTGAGTTTGCCCTTGGGCGAGTCGGAAAAGGAGCTTTGGTTTGCTTCCAGGCAAATCAATGAATGCCTGAATCTGGCAGTTTCCGGCAACCCGGCTCCGGTACACATAAATATTCCTCTCGAAGAACCGTTACACCATCTGATGGAAGCGGAATTGCCCGAAGTGAGAGAAATTGAACTGGCGGATATTCAAACTACTTTAGATGAAAATGAATTTGATAAGCTGGCTGATACAATCCATCAGTCTCAAAAAATATTGATTCTTGCCGGGCAGCTAAATCCCAATCCCGGACTGGAAAATTGTCTGGCTGAATTTGCCTCAAAAACAGGCGCAGTAGTTCTGCACGAGCATTTGTCAAATCTTTCTGATCCACAGTTTTGCGGAAGCATCGATTTACTAATGGCTGCAATTCAGGACGAAAACCATGTAGACTTTCAGCCCGATTTGCTGATCACGCTTGGCGGGCAATTGGTCTCCAAATCGCTCAAGCAATTTCTGCGGAAAAACAAACCTACGCAACATTGGAACCTGAATCTGGGGGGAGAACATTTTGACACCTACCAGTCGTTGACCAAAGTGATCAAAACTGATGCAGCCGACTTTTTTGTTGCTTTTTCGGATCGGATAAGGTCTTCGGAAAAATCTTATTTGCAACAATGGAAAAGCATAGAAGTACAAGTAAATCAGCTTCGTGATAAATTTGCTGAAAGCACTGAGTTCTGCGATTTGAAAGCTTTTGAGTTGATCGGACAAAAAATACCAGTCAATACGGTTGTTCATTTAGGCAACAGTTCTCCGGTACGGTATGCCCTGATTCACAACCAGGTTGAAAACGCGATGTATTTCAGCAACCGGGGCACTGCCGGAATCGATGGCTGCTTGTCCACTGCCGTAGGGTTTGCCAGCGATTCCGATAAGATGAATACTATCATCCTGGGCGATCTGTCGTTCTTTTACGATTCGAATGCCTTGTGGAACAAATACATTGGCTCAAATCTGCGGATCATCGTGATTCACAATGGCGGTGGAAACATTTTCGGGATGATCAAAGGTCCGTCCGATTCACCTGCTTTTGACGAACATTTTTTCACAGGAAACAACCATAAAGCTGAAGTTTTAGCCAAAGCTTTTGGTCTGGATTATTTCAAAGCTGAAAACGAAACAGAATTGGTTCAGACTCTGGATGAGTTTTATTCGCCGGAACAACAGCAAGCTGCTTTGCTGGAGATTTTTACGGATTCTGAAGTGAATACACGGCTGTTTAGGGAGTTGTTTCGAAATGTAAAAGTTAATTTCTAAGAATATAATCAATTATGAGAAAACGAGATTTAATCATTGTGTCAATCCTATTGATTATTGCAGCTGTTATTCTTGAGGTTTTAGTTTATGATACAACAACTCCAAGGATTAATGAAAGCCTGGTGGGTTTTTTTTCAGGAATTTTGTTAGCAGCAGGTCTATTTGTTTTTTTCAACCAGATTACAACAAAAAAATAAGTACATGATCAAAAACAGACAATGGCAAACCATACGTGAATACGAAGATATTTTCTTCGATTATTTCGACGGAATCGGAAAAATTACCATCAACCGAGAGCGTTACCGCAATGCATTCCGGCCAACAACGGTGAACGAAATTTCAGATGCTTTAAAAATTTGCCGTGAAGATCAGCGAATCAACGTTGTGGTTCTAACCGGTGCAGGGGATAAGGCTTTTTGTGCTGGTGGCGACCAAACCGTTAAAGGCAAAGGTGGATACATCGACAAAGATGGCATTCCGCGCCTGAATATTCTCGAAGTTCAAAAGCAAATCCGCTCGATGCCGAAACCGGTAATCGCCATGGTGAATGGTTACGCCATCGGCGGGGGTCATGTGTTGCATGTGGTTTGCGACATCAGTATTGCTTCGGAGAACGCCATCTTCGGACAAACTGGTCCCAAAGTGGGCAGTTTCGATGCCGGATTGGGTTCATCTTATCTTGCCAGCATAGTGGGTCAGAAAAAAGCACGGGAAATCTGGTTTATGTGCCGTCAGTATTCGGCGGCCGAAGCTTTGGAAATGGGTCTGGTGAACAAAGTCGTTCCGTTCGGTCAGTTAGAAGATGAGGTGGTGGCATGGGCGCAGCAAATGCAGGAACACAGTCCGCTGGCGCTACGAATGCTAAAACTTGGTTTGAATGCCGAACTTGACGGACAGATTGGAATTCAGGAATTCGCCGGAAATGCAACTTTGCTGTATTACCTCACGGAAGAAGCTCAGGAAGGCAAACACGCGTTCCTCGAGAAACGCAAGCCGGATTTTAAAAAATACCCTAAATTTCCATAATGGCCAGTCTGAATAGTTGGATTAAAGCAGCACGTCTGCGAACCCTTCCTTTGGCTATGTCTGGTATTTTAATGGGAGCGGCACTTTCATATTTCTACGGAGGATTCAATACTATAGTAACCATCCTGGCCATCGTGACTGCCTTATTTATTCAGGTGTTTTCGAATTTTGCAAACGATTACGGCGATTCACAAAAAGGAACCGATAACCAACATCGCGTTGGGCCGAAACGAACGGTGCAAAGCGGCGAGATCAGTACAAAGCAGATGAAGTTGGGAATGATTGTACTTATTATTTTAAGCCTTGCAAGCGGAATTTGGTTGGTAGCCGAAGGAACAAAAGGACTTCAATTGACTACTTTTCTGCTTTTTCTGGCCTTTGGCATTGTAGCATTAATTGCAGCATTTAAATATACAGCAGGCCGGAATCCTTATGGATATGCAGGATTTGGCGATCTGGCTGTTTTTCTTTTCTTCGGAATTTTACCGGTAGCCGGAACCTATTTTCTGAATAGTCATCAGCTTGCCAAAGAAATTTTTCTTCCGGCATTTAGTATAGGACTATTTAGCACAGGTGTTCTCAATTTAAACAATATGCGCGACATTGAAAACGATCGCAATTCAGGAAAAAATACGGTGATTGTAAGAATGGGCAGTTATAAAGGGAAAATCTACCATACTTTGCTGATTTCAGTTGGAATGCTGACCTCAGTTCTGTTTACTTTAGTTCACGGAAAGTCAACTGTCCAATGGCTCTTTCTGCTGGCCTTTCCGTTTTTTATCCGCGATCTGATTCAAATCAACAGTATCATGAAACCCAAACAATTCGATCCTTTCCTGAAAAAACTATCGCTGACGACTCTGCTGTTTACGGTGTTATTCGGGTTAGGAATCTTGCTGATTTGATATCAGCGATTAACGATTTGTGAATTAGCCCGAAATATTGGCAATCATTAATCGTTGATCTCTAATCAGAACCTAGTTTTAATGCGAATCTATCTTGGCGCCAAAGGCTAAATCTCCGGCATCGCCCAATCCCGGAACAATGTACGACAAGGGTGTCATTTCAGGATCGACAGCTCCAATCCACAAGGTTACATTTTCCTCCGTAATGTGTTTGGTTACATATTCCACTCCCTGGGTACTTGCAATAACCACCACAATATGAACATGCTTTGGTGTTCCTTTTTTCAATAAAGCCCGATACCCAATTTCTATTGATGCTCCTGAAGCCAACATCGGATCGGAAAGAATTAAATCTTTACCATCCAGCGAGGGTGAGGCGAGGTATTCGAATTCGATGTGGAATTCACTGGCTTCGTCGTATTTCCGGTAGGCTGAAATAAATGCATTTTCGGCATGATCGAAAATGTCAAGTAATCCTTGCTGAAGGGGCAATCCGGCTCTTAAAATGGTTGCTAAAACAGGCTGCTGAACTAGGTTGGACACTTTGGCAACTCCAAGCGGAGTTTTTACGTCAATGGTTTCGTAGTCCATAACTTTGCTTATTTCATAAGCAAAAATCTCGCCCAAACGCTGAAGATTTTTCCTGAATCGCATCGCATCTTTCTGAATGGCTTCATCTCTGATTTCTGCAATAAACTGATTAAAAACGGAATTCGATTCCCCTATGATATTTACCTTCATGGTTGATAAAGTTTCGGCGAAAGTAATTAAAATTAGTCAACCAAAACAATGCTTTACAATATCCAAAATCCGCGATGAATTCATGGATCTGAATTACTTTTTAAACTTCCGGAGTATCTTTGGGAGCCGGTTTTGATGAATTGAATAATAGGTTTTGGGTTGTGCGCCAAATCCGGAATAAAACCTTGCTACGCCTGGAATATTAGAGCCTTCGAAATCAAGCGTCAGGTT
>Ga0079306_1001640_pt1 | contig 14276 bp, 6 predicted proteins | sample Methanotroph_Enr_FD_79181 | JGI IMG/M metagenome (GOLD analysis project Ga0079306, IMG submission 79181) | Enriched soil microbial communities from Old Woman Creek wetland in Ohio, USA - Methanotroph_Enrichment_5 | ecosystem: Environmental > Terrestrial > Soil > Wetlands | place: USA: Ohio...
ATCGAACAGAACCATGACGCTAAAGGCATCATCTGGCCGACCAATCTTGCGCCTTTCCAAGTCGCGCTGTGCCCGATGAACATGCACAAATCGGAGCGCCTGAAAGAAGCTGCGGAGAAGTTGTATCAGGATCTGTTGGCTGCCGGAATCGATGTGTTGTTCGATGACCGAAAAGTACGCGCCGGTTTTATGTTTTCCGACATGGAATTGATCGGCATTCCGCATTGCATCGTGGTCGGCGACCGCGGCCTGGATTCCGGTACGGTTGAATACAAGTCCAGAACGGCTGAGGCAAACGAGGAAATTCCGTTTGCGGAGGTTATTGATTTTCTGAAGGCGAAGCTGGGTTAAAAAGCACTGGTATTTTCAGCCATGGATGGCAACGCAGAACTCTCAAACATTTGTAGTTACTTGAAACCAGTTTTTTGATTTATTTTTTACATCCCGTGTTCTGGATCCCGGCACAAATCCGTCTGGAACGGATTTGCATTAACCCGAAGGGATCCGGGCAGGACAGCCCGGAGTGAATCCCTGCCGGGATGACGGCGTCATAACTTGCGCAGACACTCATCAGCATCTACACCCAGTAGAATCTCTATTCCCGCCCAATCAAATTCAGCGTTCTTTCCGGCAGATTGTCCGTAGTCTCGCCTTCCAGATGCAAACGCGCATCCTCATGTACGGTGGTCATAAAGCGGATTAACTGCATTTCGTGCTGCATTTTCTGCTCGAAATCTTCCGCTTCCCACATTTTGTTCAGCAGATACTTCGCATGATGATGAATGGTGAAGGCGACCGCCTCGGGCAAATGGGTGTAACTGGCCTGGATTGAAGCTTTAAGCTGGTCCAGCGCCGCCAGGTACTGTTTATAGTCTTTAACATCCTGCCGGCATTTGGTTTTAAACATCGACAGTTCTGCGTCGTGTTTGGTTCTCAGCAGACTGATGTCGTGTTCCAGTTGTACGCTTTTCTTTTTTAATTCGGCTTCCAGGGCTTTTTCGGCCAGGACGCGGCCATGTTTGAGCTTTGCCTGATCACCCTGGTTAGCCAGATGCCATTTCAGGTTTTGATCTTTAACCGAATGAAACAGCTTAATAATGTTAGTTAAGATACTCATGCATTAAACAAGGGTGGAAATTTTCTGCTGCAATGTCAGCAACGCTTCAATGTCCTGCCGGTTCCGGTAACGGGCATGGTCTTGTTGCAGTTGCTGATATGTGGTTCCCGGAAGTTTTGTCTTGATCGACAGCAGTTCTTTGTCGATGGCTTTGGATAGCGACCGAATGTGCTTGCGATTATTCAGCTTCAACAGGCGTTTTCTGCTCAGTTCGTTAAAATACTTTATTTGCCTTGTTTTAAAATAAAACAAGCGCTTGACCTGATCTTGCCTGGCCTGGACAAACCACAGCCGCCGCTGCATCCGTTGTTTGGCCGAAAAATAATCCAAAGCAGAGCGGACGATTATTTTGCCGACGTCCCATAACCCAGCGATGATTAACGCAGCAAAACCGCTTAGCAGCGTAGCCATTGCCAGCGTTGTTAATACAGTAGGTAAACCGGGCACGGCTAACCACAACAACAGTTCCGCCAGTAAAAATACCGGCAATGAAGCCAGAACCAACAACAGGGAAATTCTAATGATCAAAGTAAACGCCTGAAAGTCAAAAAGACAGCCAGGATATTGTACTCAACTTTTTACCTAAGGCTTAATCAGAATAACTACAACTGACTGACAACACTTGCTAACTGTTCATCATAAAGCGCGGCGATCAAATTGGCTTGATAAACCATGCCTACCAAGCGATTTTCGCTGTTCACTATCGGGACTTGCCGAAAGCCCTGGCTGGACATCAGCGCAACCAGGTCGACGATATGGGTGGTTTCATGCAATACGGCAACCGAAGTGGTCATCATATGGCCGACCGACTCCGGCTTATCGGTCGACATATTCGGCGTACGGCGGATAAAGGCCCGAAACTTGTCTTGAAAGCTTTCATATGCGCCCAAGTTAATAAATTTAAAAAAATCATTCCAGGTAATGATGCCAATCACCCGTCTGGCCCTGTCGATAACCGGCATGGATTTGAGTTGTTGCTTGTGCATGATGTTCCAGGCTTCTTCGACTTCCGTCCCGTATTCAACCGCCGGCACGTCCCTGACCATAATATCCGCGCAGGTGATATTGCCCTTGAATCGTTTAAAGCTGCGCGCCTCTGCATCGGTCAGCAGTTTACGCAGGTCGCCGGCCGAGACATCCATAAACGTATCCATGTTTTCCAGAGCCTGCTTCAAATCCTGATCCGAAATACCGGTTTGCTGGGTCGGTTTAACAATAGCGTTTTTATTATCGGAAACTGTCGGATACGCATGTCGTAACAGCCAACGATTAATAATTACCGCCATAACCAGCATGACTATCACATTCAACCCCACCGGCATTAGTACAAAACCGTAACTCAGGGAGCTGATAGAGTGACCTGTCAGGATGGGCGCCATTGCCGTCGCAGCTCCTGGCGGATGCAGGCAACGCAACAACAGCATGGCAAAAATACTGCCGCCGACGGCACAGGCCGAGGCTATTGCTATATCGGTAATCCACTGGGCACAAGCGATACCGATAATAGCGGATACCAATTGTCCGCCGACAAATGGCCAAGGCTGTGCCAACGGGCTGTGGGGAATGATGAATAATATGACCGCAGAAGCCCCCATCGAAGCGACGAGAATCGGATAAGCTGCGCCTATGCTTAATTGTCGCGTCACCAATGCCGCAATTAAAATGGCGCTGAAACTGGCGATAACCGAGAGGAACTTGCCCTTAAGGCTTAAATTTACCGGATCAACGATAACGGAACGGATAAACCGGCTGATATTCATCATTAGCTTGAACTACCCTTGTTGCAAAATTAAGACTGTCACGTCCCAAAACAGACTCCAAGTATAGAGCAATCAAACTGATATTCCATGAAACCGTCATGACTGATGAACATAACCCGGCCGAAAGAAGGCGAATGCTGCCCCAGTTGTTCGACCTGCCGGAAATAATCGATATAATTTTGATGGGATAATCCACCCGTTAAAGCTCGTAACACATTAATAACATCAATGGCTTTCGCATACCCCCATTACCACTACCACCTGATGCTTCTGTCCATCATGCGACAGCGGGATGCAGTCACCCTCTGCTTGCGCGATGCCGTCCAATTCAGTCAACACGACGCCTTTAGACACGCCCGAGGGATTGTTGACGGTGATGTCATAGTGAGTGCCTTCGTGTTGGTAGCTTAAGCTGTAACTGCGCCAGTCACGCGGAATGCAAGGGTTGAAATGGATTTTGTCGCCGCGGATATTCAAGCCCAACAGCCATTCCAGACCGGCACGGTAAAACCAGCCGGCGGCGCCGGTATACCAGGTCCAACCGCCGCGCCGCGTATGGGGCGGCACGGCATAAATATCCGCCGCTATCACATAAGGCTCAACTTTGTAGGCATAGACGCCGGTCCGGTTCGCGGTGCGGTTGATCGGATTCAGCATATGCAGGAGTTCTGCCGCCTGATCGCCGTCTCCGAGCATCGCGTAGGCGATCACGCACCAGACTGCCGCATGGGTATATTGCCCGCCGTTTTCCCGTACGCCCGGCAAGTAGCCTTTGATATAACCGGGGTCCAGCAGTGTCTTATCGAATGGCGGAGTAAACAGCAACACCAGATCGTCGCCGTATTTTATGAGATATTCCCGAACCGAGTTCATCGCCTGCTGCGCCCGCTCAGGGTCGGCAGCGCCGGAAATGACGCCCCAGCTTTGAGCCAGCGAATCGATGCGGCATTCGGTGTTGGAAGCTGATCCCAACGGCGTACCGTCATCGTAATAGGCCCGCCGGTACCAGGATACATCCCACCCTTTAGCTTCCACAGCGTCTTTAAGCTTGGCTACATGTTCGCGCCAACGCGCGGCGTGCTCGGTATCTCCGCGCGCCTCGGCCACGCCGGCAAATTCCGTCAGCGTGGCGATCAGGAACCAGGCGAGCCACACGCTCTCGCCTTTGCCCAGATGACCGACCCGGTTCATGCCGTCGTTCCAATCGCCGCAGCCCATCAACGGCAGACCGTGCTCGCCGACTTTCAGACTCAAATCCAAGGTTCGCGCACAGTGCTCGAATAGGCTAGCTTGTTGCTCCGAGGGCGTCGGCTCGAAATAGGCATCTTCCTGCTCCGGCTCAAGCACAGGCCCTGCCAGGAACGGCATTATTTCGTCGAGTACGGCCGTATCGCCGCTTACCTTAAGATAGTGGGCCACCACATACGGCAACCAGATAAGATCATCGGAGAAATGGGTGCGCACGCCGCGATTCGAAGGCGGATGCCACCAATGCTGCACATCGCCCTCGACAAACTGATGCGCTGCCGCGCGTAGAATATGGGCACGGGCAAGCTCTGGCCGGGCGACCGCAAGCGCCATGCTGTCCTGTAACTGATCGCGAAAACCGAAGGCCCCGCCTGCCTGGTAGAATGCGGCCCGGGCCCACATTCGGCAACTCAGGGTTTGATACAGCAGCCAACCGTTCAGCATCAAGTCCAAGCCTCTGTCCGGCGTTTTTACCTGGATTTTTCCGAGTGTCTTAACCCATGATTGTTTCACTGCGGCGAAGGTTTCTTGCATGTCCGCAGCCCGGTAACGCTGGACAAGCTCGCCGGCATGGCCGCGGTCACCGCCCTGCCCCAACAGGAAAACAATCTCGATGCTTTGACCCGCGGCAAGTTCTACCTGCGTTGTCAGTGCCGCACAGGGATCAAGCCCCGCGCCAACACGGTTTTTAAGCGCCCTGGACTGAGTCAGGGCCAGCGGCGCATCCAGGCTGCCGTTACGGCCGATAAATTCAGTCCGATTGCAGGTCCAGGCCGTTTGCAGTCCGGCAAGATCGGCAAAAGCAATGCGCCCTCCAAAATCCATGTCCAAGTGGTTATAGGCAAACAAGGCTCCGGTAGACTGATCCAACTCGGTAATGATATAAGGCGCCGTGTTGGTGCGAGAGGCGCCGAGCACCCATGCAATATAGGCGGTAACCGACAGTTTGCGGGGGCGACCGGAATTGTTTTTCAAGGTTAGCGTTGAAATTTTGATAGGGTCGTCCGAACTTACAAATTGCAGCAGCTCGCTATGAATCCCGTGAGAAGCATGCTCGAAACGACTATAGCCCTGGCCGTGGCGAATCAGATAGCCAGCATTTTCCACGCGAATCGGTAACGCCGTCGGCGTCCATAAATCGCCGGTCTCGTCGTCCTGTATATAAAATATTTCGCCGGGAGGGTCGCTGACCGGATCGTTCGACCAAGGCGTCAACTGATTCATGCGGCTGTTAAGGCTCCAGGTACAACCGCCGCCCAATTCAGAAACCGTAAACCCGAACTCAGCATTGGCGATTACGTTAATCCAGGGCGCAGGCGTCCACTGCCCTTTACCCAGCACGATCACATATTCGCGTCCGTCATCGGCAAACCCACCCAGCCCGTTAAAATATTCGAGATCCGTAACTGAGATTAATGGCGCGCTTGTGTCGACATCGGGTGCAGACAAGGCTTTGTGCTGAATAAAATCCGGCGTAGGTTTGGGATGCCGCATCAGCTGTTCAGCCAAGGTGCCGCGGGTACTCAACAGCACGACGCGCGCCGTGGTTTGCAACAGTATGCGCTCCTCCTCTGTGAGCTGATCGGCGCGCAGCACAAAAATCTCTCCTTGCCCGCCGTACTCATGAATGGTGGTAAACGCTTGGTTTTCCCGAACCATATTTTCCAATGAAATCTGTAAGTCATTGGCGTAAGTGATTTCTTTTTCATTCAGAATCACCAAATCGACCGACAGCCGTTTCATGCGCCAATATTCGTGGGCGCGCAATAACTGGTCGGCAATAGGCCGATCTTCGATAGACGCAAGCCGCAGCAATACAATGGGGCGATCGCCGGAAATGCTGAGCCGCCATAAACCGGTGACATTCAACCGGTTCAGCTTCATCAGCTTGCTGTTCGCCCGCAGCGAAGCATCGGCATACAGCAACCGGTTAGCCAGGGCTTGAAATAACAGGGCTTCGTCAGGCTTGATGCGTAGATGGCGCAGCTGGATCTGCGCATGCGTCCAGGCAAGATCGGAAACCCGGTCGAAAGTAGCCGCGTTGTGATACTTATCGGCTAATTCTTCAACCGCCAGTCGTGACGAGGCAACCAAGGTGGTGAATGTCACATGAATAGTCGCGCCCGGTTCTATGCTGACCCGCGTGCGCAGACTGAAAATCGGATCGAGCACCGCCCCGACCGTATTGCTGAGCGGTCGACCATCGATCACAGCGGCGGGCGCGCGCAGTGTTTGTCCTCGACCGCAAAATTTCACGCGGTCGGTTTCATATTGCAGTCCTGCACCGATGTCGTTGCAGGCCAGCACATGAGCAGCCCAAATCCGCGGATCGTTTTCCGCCCGAGGCCGCCGCTGCGCGAGCAAACCGCATGTCTGAGGCAGGAATTCGGTCTGGATGAACAAATTTGAAAATGCGGGATGCGCGCTATCGGCCGTAGCTGGGGCGAGCACAATTTCCGAGTAGGAGGTCACCTCAATTTCCTGTGTATGCGAGCCGTTATTGGTCAAGCTCAAACACCTGATTTCCGCGTCATCCTCAGGCGAGACAATGATTTCCAGGCGGCTGGCTATAGTGTTGTCTTCGCGGGAGATGCGTACCCGGTCTTCGAGAAAAACCACCTCGTATCGGTCAGGAACCGCAGCCGTCGGTTGGTATCCGGCAGACCAAACCTTGCCGCTCGCCAAATTGCGTAGATAGATGAAACTGCCCCAACAATCGCGTGTCACATCTTCGCGCCAGCGGGTTACCGCCAGTTTTTCGCAAACACTGTAACCCGAACCGGCGGCTGTGATCATCACCCCGTAGCGGCCGTTGGAAAGTAAATGCGTTGAAGGTACGAGGGACATCGGCGAAGGCTCGCGACGCACTGACGGCTGTACAATCTCTTTAACTTCGGCTTCAGCTTGAGTGAAGTCGGGAATGCCGCTGTCAGCAGCGTGCGGCACCCGCTCCTGCAACAGCATTTCAGCGCCTTGAATGATCGGTGTGCTATGGAAACGACGGCGCATAACTTCATCGTTTACGACATTAGCCAAAGCCACCAATGACATGCCTTGATGATGAGCCATATAGCAGCGCACAAACGCCACCTGTTGGTTTTCCGCCAGCCGCGTCGGTGTGAAATCGAGCGCTTCGAAAAAGCCGTAACGCCCCAATGCGCCCAATTTTTCCAGGCGCCCAAAATTCACTACCGCAGCATGGTTGTGGTACATCGCCGCCAAGGCCGTGGCATAGGGGGCGATGACCAAATCAAAGGCCAGCCCGCGCTTCATGCCCAGACCGGGCACGCCAAAAGCCGAATACTGATAAGTGAACCAACGGTCGCGACCGTTAAACGCCGATTCGGAAACACCCCACGGCACACTACATTCTTCTCCGTATTCAATCTGGCTCTGCACGGACAGACGACAGGTCTGATCGAGCAAACTGTAGCGCGGCGAATAAGTCACCAGTGCAGGCATCAGATATTCGAACATCGAGCCGGACCAGGACAATAACACCGTGCCGTTCGCTGTGCGCGTCACCCGTCTTCCTAAGTGAAACCAGTGCGTACTCGGCACTTCCCGCTTGGCGATCGCGATCAAGCTGGTCAGGCGCGCTTCCGAGGCGAGCAGATCGTAATAGCTGTCGTCGATGACGCCGCTTTCAACGCGATACCCCAGAGAAAACAAGTGCCGATTCTGGTCATAGAGGAAACGAAAATCCATCTCGACGAATAATCGATGGGCCAGTTCCGCCAGAGCATTTATCCGGTGGGTCAGGACCTTCCAGCGTTGGACTTCCGGTTGCATAGGGTCGTCAAGGGGAAGCTCAAAGTGGATCGACGAGCCGAAATTTTCCATATCACGCTCGTGCGAATGGATGTCACTATGCAGCAGTGTGGCCCATGCCAGCACTTCGTTGTCATCCACCAGTTCCTCGCGCTCAGCGGCGTAAGTTCGCGCCAAATCCAGCAGGTTGTCGGCGCATGGCCCCATTCGACGCCACAAACTGACCCATTCTTCATGGTTGGTGGGTTTACTCGCCAAAAAGCCGCGCAGTTTATCCGCTTTTTTATGCAACTCTTCCCGTGTCACTATCAGCACACGCCGGTCATCATTGAATTTGGCAAGTGCCGATAACAGCAGCCTATGGGTATCGGCAAGTCCGCCTAACACGACGGAAAACGCATACGGCTGCTGCGTCAGCTCTTTACATCCTTGAATAACAACCAGCAGGTGCCCTGCCAGATTGCCGCTATCCACGGTCGATACATACCTGGGCTCCAGCGGGTGCAAGCTGCGCGTGTCGTACCAGTTGTAAAAATGTCCATGCAGCCTGGGCAGTTTGTTCAGGGTGCCCAGGGTCGCCTCCAGCCGGTCAACCGTATCTACAAGGCCCAGCCAGCCGAAATCGTGCGCGGCAAGTACGGATAACAGATAAAGGCCGAAATTTGTCGGCGAACTGCGATTCGCGATAACGGGCTCAGGATCTTCCTGAAAATTATCCGGCGGCAGATAATTTTCCTGCTCCGTTACGAAGGTGGTAAAAAATCGCCAGGTACGCCGGGCGACTTGTCGTAACTGCAAGGCATCTTCAGGAAGTAATAATTCAGCCGGATCCCGTCTCGGCGGCAAACTCAGGATATGGGCAATGATTGGAGACAGTAGCCACAGCAACAGGAATGGCGCTGCAATCCCCATCGAATCGGGATTGAACAGCAGCACGACCGAGCCGGCGCAAACGACCACGATAGTTACGCTACCCAGCGGCCGAATAAGATTCTCCAAAGCATGCCCAGCCGATGTCTTCGCTTGCAACGCAGTAACCCACCTGAGCAATTTTTGTCGGGTGATAAACAGCCTTACCAGAGTACTTACGATAGCGTCAGTCATCAGCCAAGCCTGTTGCGCCAATAGGGTTAGCGTGACCAAGCTATGGCTCAATCCCATGAATACATTTTCTGTGCTGGTGCGAATCTGGTTACGTAACGGAATGTTGGCGCGAGGTCTCATTCCGGCAACGATGGCCAGTAAGGCAGGAACAGTCAATGATATCAACACCATTCCCATCAATATCCATTGCGGCGCGTTCGGAATAGCCCAAGCCGCCAACAGGGTAAAAAAGGCACCCGGCGCTGACAAAGTCCGACGTAAATTATCCAGCATTTTCCAGCGCCCGATCAGCGGCATGCCTTTGCCGAGGGAACCGAAAATCCAGGGCAATAACTGCCAGTCACCACGCGCCCAACGGTGCGAGCGGGACGCGGCAACTTCCGTATGGGAGGGGAATTCTTCATACAGCTCAACATCGCTGATAAATGCACAGCGGGCGAACACGCTCTCGAACAAATCATGACTGAGCAAGGCGTTTTCCGGGACGCGCCCTGCCAACGCGGCTTCAAATGAATCGACCTCATACAAGCCTTTGCCGCTGTATGACCCAAGCCCGAATAGATCCTGATAGACTTCAGACACCGTAGTCGAATAGGCGTCCATACCGCATGCACCGGAAAAAAGCTGATGAAATAGCGAATGCTCCCGTCTGTGCGGCAGGGTCGGTGTAACTCTTGGCTGTAGAATACTGTAGCCGCTGACCACGCAATTCGTGACCGGATCAAGGACAGGCCAATTGAGCGGGTGGGCGGCCGTACCGACCAACTGTTGTACCGCACCGATAGGCAGTTTGGTGTCGGCATCCAGGGTAATGACATAACGAACATCCGGCGGAGCAAATGCCGGTTTCCCATGAATCGGCATAAAAGAAGTATCGTCTGCCCCGCGCAGCAGCCGATTGAATTCATGCAACTTGCCGCGCTTGCGCTCCCAGCCCATCCATTTTTTCTCGCTTGGGTTCCACTCACGTTTGCGGTGATACAGGAAAAAGCGCTGATCTCCGTACTTTGCATTCAGCGCGTCAATCCCGGCAATGGCGATGTTCAACAGCAAGGCATCGTCCGTCAGGGTTTCCTGATCGGCATCCACCCAATCGGACAACAGGGCAAAACGGGCATCGCCGGCCGGATTGGACAAATACTGAACCTCCAGATCATCGATTTGTTTTTTTACATTCCGCTCGCTGATAAACATGGTCGGCACCACAACAAAAGTGCGCAACGTATCGGGGATGCCTTCCTTCAGTTCGAGTCTGGGCAAATGGCGTGGAGGCACGACGGTAATAACGAATCGGTTGACCAAGCTCGTGGCAATATCCGATGCCGGAAAAAAAGCAAACAGCGCAATCAGGGCAATCGACAAAACGCCTAGTCCAGTCTCGAAAGCAACGCTCAAAGGCAGTGCCAACACGATCAGCGTACACACAGCCAGACTGCCCAGATAAGCAAACGCCGCATGCGCGACATAAGCGCGCAAAAACTTTTGGCTGAAAGTAGGCCGAAAACCGACTTCTTTTTCGAACTCGCCCCGGCCGGCGCCGATCAAGTAGTAGCCGGGCTCATGTCTTTGCCGGTCGGCCCCGGATTCTTGACCGACGCGCTCAATCTTGTCGATGACTTTATGGGCGATTTCCACTTCGGAATGCGGCGAACGTTTGGCAAGCTCCTCAATCGCATGCCGGTAACGGTCGCGGGTAAGAAAATCCATCGCGATATACGTGGAGTGAGCGCGCAGACATTTGTCCACCAGACTCGAATCTTCAACAAATTGCGGCCAGTCGAACGCCGAAATAGCGCGCATACTGGTGATGATATTGCGTACGGTCAGGTTGGCGGCAATCTGGCTGGCGTGTTCGCGATGGACGATTTCATCCAGCGTGACGCCCTGTTCGTCCAGCCATTGATTCAGAAATTCGAGTGTAGGCGCGGGCCCCGGATGCGGCTCGTGCAAACGTTGTACAATCTGGACTGCAAAAGCCTGGCGCAAAGGCGCGGCGGGTAAGACCGCTGTCTTGGCAAGAACATCCGGCTTCTCGGGTTGATCAATAAACTCGTCCGCCAACTGCCGCCCGGCTTGCGAGCGCATGACTTTTAACGCCAGCCGACGCAAATTTTCGATCATCACGATACGCAGCGTGATCGGTAGCGCCCAAAGCTCACCGATACTAAGAGGCTGAACTTCCTGATAAGCGCGCATGAAAAGCGCCAGCTGTTCAGCAGAAAAACGGCTATCGGTATGAGCAACCAGAGCCCAGGCAATGCCGTAGACGCGGGGATAACCGGAAAGGAAGCCGCCGGTTAACTTGGGCAATTGCTTGTAAAATTTTTCGGGCAGGTAGAGGTTGATGTCGTTGATCTGCTCTTCAATTACATGAAAATTGTCGAGCAACCATTCTGCGGCCGGCGTAATGGCTCGATGCTCACGCGCCGCCTTGCCTATGGCTTTATAAGACTCAAGCAACAGCCGTGAATTCTCGCGCACCCTCGGCATCAGCTTGAGTCCGCCAGGTCGAATTTCGGCTTTTTGAGCTTTCGCTAAACTGGCGGCATGCTGCTCCATCCGTTCATCGCTAAACAACTCAAACCGGATAGGTTCATCCTCACCGCCCGGGTCGGCAAGCCTGGCTTTCCGTCTATGCTCGCGTAATTTCAATATCATCGGACTCCTCCGTTTGGACTATCGCTGACTAAGCTTCGAAAGCCATATAGCAACATCCAACCCTCACAACAATAAGTCGGGTGCGTCTGAAAATACATTGGCAATCAGTTTAAGCCCGTAAAGTAAATACGCTCGCACCGTGGATGCGGCTTTTGGATCTGCCCCAGCATAGAGAAGTCATTTCTATGAATCAATAGGTAGTAATACCAAGCAGTCGGAATCACATGTCGTGGAAATACGAGGCAGTGAAGGTTTTTGAAGAGCGGTTGAAAACAGACCAAAGAGATAATTGAATCCCCATATGCCTATTGACGCTTTGAATTATTGGTATAAGCTGTCTTTGAATTTTTGAAAACTACCTAGGCTGTTATGGTGCACCTTTAAAAGCCTGATACAGAGACACTCAAACAACAAAAACAATGAATAGATTACGTAATAAAATCCGCGACATTCCCGACTTTCCAAAACCCGGCATTATTTTCAAAGATATTACCCCGCTGGTAAAAGATCCAGCCACGCTGAGACTCGCCGTCCATCAATTGCTACAGCCTTTTTTAGGCAGGAATGTTACCGTCGTTGCCGGTATGGAAGCGCGCGGTTTTATCTTCGGTTCGCTGGTCGCCTGGGAATTGGGGCTTCCATTTGTACCGCTGAGAAAGCCGGGTAAACTACCTTACGATGTGCAAAGCGTATCGTACGACCTCGAATACGGCTCAGCCACACTGGAAGCGCATATCGACGCCTTCGATGCGAACGATCATGTTTTATTGATTGATGATTTGCTGGCTACCGGCGGTACGGCAAAAGCGAGCTGCGAACTAGTCGAACAGCTGGGGGCAAAGGTTGAGGCGTGCGCCTTTGTCGTGGAACTGGATTTTCTGGAAGGACGGAAAAAGCTTGGGGATTACGAAATCCATTCTTTGTTGCATTATTAAAGAAGACAAAGAGTGCAAGGCGAATATGGAGCTGATTCTTTCGCCTTGCGCCCTTAGTCTTCCTTACCGATGTGTTTTGGATTTTTTCAATTTATCCACTTTACTACCGGCTTCTTCAAACGATTTGGCGGTGGCGTCGAAAGATTGAGCAACACTGCTGAATGAGTGAGAGGCTTGTTCAATCTGTTTAGTCTGTGCATCTAAGCGTAGAGTAAACCCCGGCTTTTTACTTGCGCCGGCATTGCCGGGCGAGCCTTGTTCCGAGGACGCGCCTTTATTGGCGTCAAGCTCGCCATCGTCAAGACCCTCGACATCCATTGACTCCTCTGATTTGCCATCCGTAGCCAGATTATTACGCCATTGCAAAAAAGATTCACGGGTAAATACGTAAGGGTCTAATGCCGCTTCGTCGATAAATTTCAATGCCCCTTCCGCACTGGCCCGCGCATTCAGCATAGACAACAGCTGCACGGGCATGCCTATATAACTGACCGGATTTGCCGCCGTATCAAATGCTGCTCCTGGGATACCGCGTGCAGTTGAGGGCCCCAGAATAGGCAACACCAGATAAGAACCTTGGGGCACTCCCCATACCGCCAGGGTCTGGTCAAAATCTTCCTCATTTTGTTCCAAACCTACGTGTTTGGCCACATCAAACAAACCACCCACACCTACTGTTGAATTGATCGCAAAGCGTCCGGTATCTTCAGCACTTTGTGAAAATTTAGCCTGTAAAACATCATTAACAACCACGTTGACATTTTTCAGGTTATTAAAAAAATTAAAGACACCCGTTTGCATGAACTGGGGGGTTATCCATTTATAGGCATTCGAAATAGGCTCGGCGACATAATTATCAACTTTGTCATTAAAGCCAAACATCTTCCGGTTAAAGTTTTCATAAGGGTCGGTCTTGCTTGCTACCGTTTGTTGCTCGGCATCACCTGTCGTTGCACAGCCGCTCAAAGTAAGGGCAACGCCGATCAGCATGCTTGAGAATACGCATTGCATTTTAACGCTACGATTGCCGTTGTTAGGTCTATTCATTGGCGCCAAACCTACTGCTTTGAATAATTATCAATTTTTTCGTTAATCTTGGTGATCAAAGCATCAAAGCTTTCGCGCTGTAAAATAGTGGTGTATTCCGACCTTTTCAAGGCCAAATCACTTACACCATTGGCGATAATGTTAATGATGCGCCAGCTATTGCCCTTTTCTTTGAGCATATAATCGAATTTAACGGGCTTGTCGCCGGGAATAACAAGATGGGAATGTACAACAACACCGCCTCTTGTTGTTTCTTCTTCGGAATCAAATACAAATGATTCCCCCGAATAATCTTTAAAGTTGTGCGCATAAGATGCAATACTCAGTCGGCTAAATACATCAACCAATTTTTGTTGCTGTTCTTCGGACAACTTTTCCCATTCTTTCCCGACAACAATGCGGGCGATTTTGGTCAGCTCGTGGCTGTTGGAAACAGGATCTTTTAGTTTTTCATACCTTCCGGCGTAGCCCAATTTCTTGCCGTCTTTCATCACGGCAATAAGGTCGGCCTGAAATTTCTCTACAACCTGTCTTGCGGTTGCCCCGCCTTCATCCGCAGCAAAAGCATTCATCCCACCTAATAAAAGGAGCATGAAAACAACAGCTGACTTCACGTTTTTTAAAAACATCATAGAA
>Ga0079306_1001641_pt1 | contig 14266 bp, 9 predicted proteins | sample Methanotroph_Enr_FD_79181 | JGI IMG/M metagenome (GOLD analysis project Ga0079306, IMG submission 79181) | Enriched soil microbial communities from Old Woman Creek wetland in Ohio, USA - Methanotroph_Enrichment_5 | ecosystem: Environmental > Terrestrial > Soil > Wetlands | place: USA: Ohio...
TGGGTTACGATGTGACTGTTTTTGAAGCGCTGCACGAAATTGGCGGTGTATTAAAATATGGTATTCCTGAATTCCGTCTTCCAAACAAAATTGTGGACGTTGAATTAGATAACCTTCAGAAAATGGGAGTGAAGTTTGTTCGCAACTTCATAGTTGGTAAAACGGCCAGTTTCGACGATTTAAAAGAAGAAGGTTTCGAAGCCTTTTTCGTGGCCAGTGGTGCAGGTCTTCCTCGTTTCATGAACATTCCGGGAGAAAACTACAACGGAATTCTTTCGTCGAATGAATACCTGACTCGCGTAAACCTGATGAATGCTGCTAAAGACGAATTTGATACTCCGGTTATTAAAGGAAAAACGGTTGCCGTAATTGGTGGCGGAAATACAGCGATGGATTCGGTTCGTACCGCCAAACGCTTAGGCGCTGAGCGGGCAATCATTGTTTATCGTCGTTCGCGCGCTGAAATGCCTGCCCGTGTTGAAGAAGTTCATCATGCTGAAGAAGAAGGCATCGAATTTATCAACCTGGCTAACCCAATTGAATATTTCGCCGACGAAAAAGGAAAAGTGAACCGGATGCGTGTTCAGCGCATGGGACTTGGTGAGCCTGATGCTTCAGGCCGTCGTCGTCCGATTGTTTTGGAAGGCTCGGAATATGATATTCCTGTAGATTTGGTTGTGGTTGCAGTTGGTGTATCACCAAACCCACTCATTCCTTCCGAAGTTAGAGAACTGAAAGTGAGCAAATGGGGAACCATTGAAGTGACTGAAGAAACGATGCAGAGCTCAATTCCTGAAATGTTTGCGGGTGGCGATATTGTTCGTGGTGGAGCAACTGTAATTCTGGCAATGGGCGATGGCCGCAAAGCTGCTGCCAATATGGATCAGTACCTTCAGAAAAAACTGAAAAACTGATAACGATTGATGATTAGAGATTAACGATTGAAGATTTTAATTCACCTACTTCGTTAATCCAAAATCGTTAATCTACATTCTTTTTTAACTTTACTATTAAAACTCATTGTTATGGCAGATATATCAACCCGATTCTTCGGGCTCAAACTAAAAAGCCCGGTAATTGCAGCAAGCAGCAGCATGACCGGTCATGCAGAACAAGTTATTAAGCTGGCAGAGGCAGGTGCCGGAGCCATTGTTTTAAAATCAATATTCGAGGAAGAGATCTTCGCTGAATTACAGGAAGAATTGAGCCTTCGTACATCATTGAATTCCGATCCGGAGTATTTGGATTATTTTGATTATGTGATCAAAGAAGAAACCATCCGGAAATATCTTCATTTAATTTCTGAAGTAAAAGCAAAAACGACGGTGCCAATCGTTGCCAGCATTAATTGTGTCAGCTCAAGCGATTGGACCTTGTTCGCCCGCAAAATTGAAGAAGCTGGAGCAAATGCTTTGGAATTAAATATGTTTATAGCCCCTTCGGATATTTCGAAAACAGCAGAAAACCACGAGCAGTTTTATTTCGAAACCATTCAGAAAGTACTTCAGGCTGTTCAAATACCAGTTTCAATTAAAATTAGTCACTATTTTTCAAACCTCTCAGGAATGGTTAAGAAACTGGCAGTCACGGGTATTGCCGGAATAACCATTTTTAACCGCTTTTATAATCCTGATATTGATATTCACGAAGAAGCTGTTACGGTTGCCGATGTTTTAAGTACTTCTCATGATTACTTGCTTCCGTTAAAATGGACAGGTATTTTATCGGGTCAGGTAAAAGTCGATTTATCAGCAACGTCAGGAATTTATTCAGCCGAAACCGCGGTGAAATTCTTATTGTCAGGCGCTTCTGCGGTACAGATTGCTTCTGTTATTTACCATGAAGGGCCTTCGGCGATCACTCGAATGAATCAGGGAATTTCGGACTGGATGGATCAGAAAGGTTACAAGACGATTATTGATTTTCAAGGTTCGTTAAGTCAGGCTGCGACTTCAGCTCAGGCCTGGGAACGGACACAATTCATGAAGTATTTTGGCGAAAAAGCTTATTAACAACAAGTTAAAAGTATAAAGGCAAAAGGTCAAGCGGAGAGCCCGGAAAATTCCTTTTAAGGAAAACAAAAACGGGTTCCCGGTACACCTCAAATAAATAAAAATGCCAGTACCTGCCCATTTGGGAAGTACTGGCATTTGTTTTACTTTTGACTCCTGTTATCTATCATCAGAACCATGAAGCTACTTGGTATAATTTGTTTATTTGTTTTAATTTTTTCGATTCCCAACCCTTGTTTTTCTCAGAAACAGGTTGAAATTTCAGGAGTAAAGTACATCCTTCATACTGTAACCAAAAGCGAGTCGGTCTTTAGTCTTTGCCAGAAGTATAAGGTTAGCCAGAAAGATATTATGCAGGCTAATCCTGGTTTATCTGCAGTTCCGAAAGCCGGTACAACAGTTAAGATTCCGGTTGCTACGGTATCGCAGGAACCGAAAAAACCAGAGCAGCTTGAACAAGCACAACCGGCAACCGAAGAGGAATTTTATTACCACAAAGTTGCTCCCAAGCAAACTTTATTTTCAATTGCGAAACAGTATGGCATTACAGCCAACGATTTAATCCGGAACAATCCGGAGCTGACCAATGGAATTGCTCCCGGACAGGTTTTAAAAATTCCTGTCAGCATAACCAATGTTGAAGCACAAAAGGCCAGCGATATAGCATCCAGCCAGCTTGATGTTTCAGAATATTCGGTGCATCCGGTGGTTTCGGGCGAAACTTTGTATAGCCTGGAACAGCGCTACGGAGTTTCGCACGATGACATGATGAAATTTAACCCGGCGCTTCAGAACGGACTTAAAGCCGGAATGAAACTGAAAATTCCGGTAAAGAAGGCTGTTGCATCAGTTGAACCAGTTTCTCCATCAGGCAATGTTGTCCTGAGCAAGTATAAGGTTGAGAAAGGTGAAACACTTTTTTCGTTAGCTGCCCGCTTTGGTGTGGATGTAGCCGAAATTAAAAAAGCGAACCCATCGCTTTTTTCGCGCAGTTTGGAGACCGGCGAGATCATTCTGATTCCGCAGCAATCTTCGGGTAAAGCTCCGAATTCAGGAACGACGGAAACCGCTCAAACGGTAAGTATAATGGAGATCAATTCTGTGCCGCCACAGGATTGCGATCCGATCAATTCGAAAAATCAAAAATTCAAAGCCGCACTTTTACTTCCCCTGTATCTCGCCGGAAACGATAATCCGGAGCCGACAAGTATCGATAAAGCTCTTTTGCTAAGTAAAATCAGCATAACAAAACCGGCAGTTGTTAACCCTGCTGATACAGCCGTTGTTCTTAATGGTGCGAACATCGATCAACGGGCATTGGGTTTTCTGGAATTTTATGAAGGTGCGTTACTTGCTTTGGATAGTGTTAAACGCAAAGGCATGAATGTTGAATTGTACGTGTTCGACGCGAGTAATCAGAAAATGATTAATGCATTGGTTCAGATGGACGAATTTAGGGATTTGAATCTGATCATCGGTCCGGTGTATCCCGAACTTCAGGAAACTGTAGCTTCGTTTGCTGCGAAGAACCGCATCCCGATGATTTCGCCATTGGCCTCTACCGGAAGCCTGGAGCAGAACAACTCCTGGTACTTTAAAGTCAATCCGAGTCGGGAATACCAAATTGAGCAAACAGCTTCGTATGCAGCCGAAAACCTGCGCAACACGAATTTTATTCTGCTCCAGTTGAGCGGAAATTCAACTTCGGCTGATGCCCAACTTGCCAGGTTGTGCAAGGAGAAACTGGCAGTCAGTTCGAAGAAAAGCCTGTTTCATGAGTACAACATTCAACAGCAGGGGATTAATTCGTTAAAACCGCTTTTGGCTGATAGTGCCGAGAATATCTTTATCATCCCAACCGATAATGAAGCCCAGGTGAGTGTTGCAGTTACCAATCTGACAGCTTTGGCCGAGCATTACAACATTGTATTGTTGGGAACACAGGCGCTTCCAAAGTTGAAAAGTATTCAGACTGAAAACTACCATCGGATACGGTTGCGCTATTTGTCACCTTATTTAATCGATTATAACCGGCACCTGGTGCGTCGGTTTGTGGGTCAGTACCGCCAAATGTATTCAGCAGAACCTACGCAATTTAGTTTCCAGGGATTCGATGTGACCTATTATTTCCTAAGCGCACTTTATCGCTACGGAAAAGATTTCAGAAATTGCCTGTCAAATTACCCCATGGAGTTAACCCAAATGGATTTTAGCTTCGAAAAGGTGGCACCTATGGGTGGATTTGTTAATCGTAGTTTATTTGTGACAGGTTACGAGCGCAACTTTGATGTGCTTAATCTGGGCACTTTTGGCGAAATGGAAACACGGAAATAAGCGGCGGTCGTTACTTCATCAGCGGGCATTCTGCGCCCCAAAATATTCCGTAATAAAAAATGCCTGGAGAAATATACAGGCAAAGAAGGGTTACAGGTTTTATCAATTGGTAAAACCTGTAACCCTTTTTTGTCGACAATTAGAATTTTCGAATTTTTTTGAATAAAGTTTATTTAACTTTTGGTTATATTATTTTTTATCCATAATATTGTTTAATAATTTTTCAACATACCTATTGACTACGAGGGGGATTATGTAGGAGATTAATCAAAAGGTTGTGAAGAACAGGTTTATTTAAGTAGGACTACTAAAAATAAGACATTGTTTCAGCTCAACCAACATAGCGTTAATAATCGAGGGGAATACGTCTTTCCTAATTTTCCTGATGAAATAGCACAATTATTTCGCGGAAATACTCTTTCATATCACGGAAATACTCTTTCGTATCGCGGAAACATTTTTTCAGACCTTGAAAATATTCTTTTGTACCGCGGAAATATTGTTTCAGACCGCAGAAACATTCATTCAGACCACGGAAACATTCTTTCAGATCAAGGAAACATTCTTTCAGATCAAGGAAATATTGTTTCAGACCACATAAATATTTTTTTAGCTCCAAGAAACATTCATTCATTCCGAAGAATAATTCATTTATTCCGCGGAATATTTCATTCCTATTATGGAATAAAACTTTCCTTCTTTGGAAGGTTTCTCTCTCTCAGTGAAATAAAATCTTCTCTTTCCGGAGTATTGAACTCCAATTCGAACAATCGATTTGATTTTAACATTTCAAAAAGTTAAAGTTATGGCTGATTACATTCCTCACAACGATGCCGAATTTAACTTATGGCAAACAAACCTGATCGAGATCGTAGAACCCAATGGTACTGCCTGGGGTATTTCATCTGATGATTTTACGGCCTTGGTTGAGAAACAAGACGTTTGGAATGCTGCCTTTATCAAGGCAAGTAACAAGCAGAACCGCACCAGCGCCGATGTACAGGCTAAAACCGATGCCCGTACAACTTATGAAAAAAGCCTGCGAAGCTTTATTGCCCAATGGCTGGCCAGCAATTCGAAAGTATCGAACAGCGACCGTGAACGCATGGGCTTGACCGTGAAATCGGGTACACGTACCCCCGTTCAGGTGCCAACTACGGTTCCGGTTGGAACCGTCGATTTCTCGGTACTGCGGCAGCACACCATCAGTTATTCCGATGAAGCCTCCCCCCGTAGCAAAGCAAAACCTGCCGGGGTACATGGTTGCGAAATCTGGATGAAAATTGACGGAACGTCTCCTATCGATGCCTCAGAACTAAGCTATGTGGCTACCGACACCAGCTCGCCCTACACGGTGAATTTCGAAGGCAAGTATGCCGGTAAAACCGTTTACTATTGGTTGCGCTGGGTAAACACCCGGGGTGAGCATGGCCCCTGGGGCAGCACCATCAGCGCCATGGTGGCGGGCTAACCCAGGTTAAACACAAAAATCATTGAACCTCCACGGTTGAAAGACTTCGGAGGTTTTTTTATGAACAAATTTGAAAAAGTAAAAAGATATGGATAAAATCGAGCCTAAAAAGGAATCGCTGGTTGCTAAATATTTAAAGGAATTATTTAAAAAAACTGGTGGCGAGGGTACTTATATTTATAGAGGGCAAGGTTGTGCTGCTTGGGAGTTATTATCGAGTGCTCAACGAAGATTAAACAATCAGGAAAAAATAGATAAAGATAAGAAGAAGTTTAAATCTCAGGATTTCATTTTATATCACAAGCATTTGATCGAGAATGCCAGGGATTTAGGATACGATAGAAGTAATGAAAAGGACAATAGTCTAGCTGATCTGGAAATGCTTGCGGAAATTCAACACCACGGTGGAGCTACTTGTTTGACTGATTTTACAACCAATTTTTTGGTCGCACTTTGGTTTGCTTCCAAACAAGAAACGGTAATAACTTTTAAGGATGAATTTGGAAAGCGACGATCAAATTTGGATGGGAAAATATTTGCATTGAATATTGATGATGATGATAATTTTGAGAAAATCTACCCAATTCGGGAAATTCGGGAAGATGACTCTATTACCCGTTTATTAGAAAAACAAGTTCAATACAATGATGCAAAGAAAAATATTGAGCCTCGTTTTTGGTTGTGGAAACCGGCAAGACTTAATAACAGGATAGTTCAGCAGGATAGTATTTTTATGTTTGGCCTTCCTCGTTTTAGGGATAATCTAAAGTATGTGTCAATATATATTCACGACAAAGATAAAGTAGGGTTACGGAAAGAACTTGAGACTTATTTTAATATGTCTGCAGAGTCGGTATTCGATGATCTACCTGGTTTTTCGTTTGAGGCTAATAATGCAGATAAACCTATAGGGAACAAAATTATTGAGAATAAAACCTGCTTTGCAAAAGCGAAAGATTTGTATCGCCGTGGCGAACACGAATCAGCAATTAAATATTTTAATCGTAATCTTTTATGTGCAGGCAATGAAGGCGAACAATGTGCAAGGGGATGCAAAAAACAGAGATCAGAACTTTTATTTGAACGGGGCAAATGCTTACAGCAGATTAACAAAAAGAGCTTACAGGCTCTAAATGATTTTGAAAGAGTAATTGAAGGATCGGAGAATGAGAAAATTATTCTTGGTGCAAGCAGATTAAAATTGTCAATACTATATGACATCCGGAATTTTAAAGATGCCCTTAGTTTTTGCCTAGACTTGATTTATAAAATGAAAATCGCTATTGAAAACAAGAAAGAATTCTATGTTTCTGCATTGGAGCTGTCGATTATTACTGGAGATCAGGAACAGTTCAGGAAAATTAGTAATCTTATAAAAGACAATAAAAATTTCGATGGGTATGGCAGATTGCTGCTTTTTTATTTTGAATCGATTATGGAGAAGAAGCAATTTCGTCAATTTAAAAAAGAAATTGGTGAGATAAAAGTGGAGAGTCTTGATAACGAGATTTTTTGGGACTTCAGTGATATTGAGAAATATATCAAAAAACTCAATGACTCTAACTTTATTTTAATGACACAAACTGTAAAAGAAATACAAACCAAATTACGAAATTATGAAATCGAGAAAAAGTGTTAACGGAATAGGCAAGTTAAAACGTATTTGTTTATTTATTGCGTTCATGTTGGTTATGACAATCTTGGTTTCAGCCCAAACCGTAACACTAAACATTAAACAGGATTATACCCTGCCCAAAATGCCTGTAATTACTCAAAACGGCGATCTATTGAACTCGTCGGTTTCAACGGGCAACCAATGGTATTTCAACGGGACAAAACTAGAAGGGGCGACACAATCGAGCGTAGTGATAACCAAATCGGGAACATATTCGGTAACCGTGAGCAATGAAGTTGGTTGTAGCACTGCTTCGGCAAACTATGCGGCCATTAAAACCGATGTGCCGGTTATTCAAGTTGACGATTTTACCTGTAAAGTATACCCAAATCCGAACAACGGATTATTTATTGTTGAAATCGAATCCGGCCAATCGAACCAGCTTGCTTTAGAATTATTTAGCTCTGACGGCAAATTGGTAGCCAAACAAAAGCTGAAATACGCATCCGGTAGGCAAACCATTCAATTTGGCAATGCCAATCTGGTCGATGGCGTTTACACGCTTCAAATCAAATACGGAAATCAAATCGTCAGCCGAAAACTAATTGTAAAACAGTAAGTCCAATCCATCATGAAACAAATATTTACCTTTTTCATTTTCCTTTTTTCTTTTTCCACTTTGTTTGCCCAAACTCTTTATACCCGGAAAGATACCATTTCCATTACCCAGGATTCGGTAACCCTTAAAGCCGGTGCCTATACCGGAAAACTCCAATGGCAACATTCGCTTGATGGCAAAAACTGGGACAACCTGAGCGAGAAAACCAATCCTCAGTTAAAAGTAGCCAAAGAAGGTGAAGGGTATTACCGGGCTAAGTTAACTGAAGAAACCTGTTTTCCGACTTATTCCGATACGGCTGTTATTGTTGTAAGCAAAGCCGGCAATTCTATGGTGACCTCTCCCGGCCAGGTAACCGGCACCATCTATCTGGGTCGCGATAACGGTACGTTTACATTCGTTTCTACCTCAGGTACTACAATTCCGGTAAATACCGTTTTTGTCGACAGCGAACAGGAGAGCGACATCCGTGTGGTTAGTGGAGTAACCCAGAATGGCGATACCTTAACCGTAAATACCGAGCCCGGCACGATGGAAGACCTTTTTAGAAACATAGAGTTTAAGCTTACGTCTGAGATGATCGACAATACCGAAAAGGGTGCTTATCTAACAAAAGAAGCACTCGCTAAAGCGATGGTTGATGGTAAAGGTTTTATTCATCCTGTTGAAGTGATCGACAACAATTCATCCATTGGACTTAAAGATGCCCAGATTGTTGATGAATCGTTACCAACCATTAATTTCACAAATGACTTTAGTGGAGAAAGCCTTTGGAGTGAAGGAGGAGCAGATATCTCCATTAGCGAAGGGTTTTACAAACTTGGAGCAGTATTAAATTATGAATTTTTGTTTTCGCCTGAGAATTTCGATTGGGATAATAAAACATTTCCCAAAGGCAAGCTTCAGAAGTTCAAAATTTACACCGATAAGGAAAAAACAGGTGCTGAGGCAAAACTGGTTCTAACCGCATCAACCAGTCATAGTTTTAGCAAAGAAAGTGATGATGCTATTGTTAAAGGGGTATTCAGCAAAACATTCAAATACTTGATCGTTGTTCCCTCGGTTCCACCAATAGTTATTCCGTTTTGGGCAAAAGTAAATGTTGATCTTATGAAAAGTTCATCAGCAGAATTTTCAGGTGAGGCTTCTGTTTCTGGTGGGTTATCAAGCGATCTGGATATAGAGATTGGGGCAAGTTATGAAGACGGCCAGTGGAAGCCCATTCAATCAATAACCCCTGAGTTTAGTCTTATTGGCCCAGATGTTGATGCGAAAGTAAACGTTAAGGCCAAAGTTTGGGTCTATCCACATATTGAGGTACAATTTTATAGCACTCTGGCTCCCTATCTGGAGATTGGCCCTTATTTAAGGGAAGAGATGGAGCGTAGTGCAACAGGAAATTACAAATATGATCTCTGTTCTGGCGTAGATGCCAACATTGGAATAAAGGCAGATATATTGGGGCATGAAATATTTGATTTTAAAAAAGGTTTCAATGTTAAGGAAGATACCCTTTACACTGCACCCAAGAAAGTGAAAGTGGTTAGCGGTGGCAACCAGAAAGGAATTCTGGGCAAGCCATTGACCAATCCGATAGTACTAAAAGTACTCGACTCGAAAGATAACCCGGTAAAGAATACATTGGTTCATTTTACATCGGAATTTGGCAAATTGTTCAAATCACTGCTTCCCGAAAGTAATGCAGAATCCAAAAGTGCGTTAATTGCTGCTGGCGATAGCACCGAATTAACCATAACCTCCGATTCTATTGGAAGGGTTTCGATAAACTATATTTTATCAGACACAACGGCCAAACAAAAGCTGGTTGCTTATTTGAAGAATGGAAAAGATTCCATCATCAAAGAATCGAAAGACACAATTTCAGCAGAAACTTGTGGATGCGATACCACAAAATTTGAATATTTTACCGATACTCGCGATGGGCATAAGTATAAAACCATTGAAATTGGTACTCAAACTTGGATGGCTGAAAATCTGACGTATTTGGCTTATAACACTCCAACGAACATATGGTCTGAAACTACCCCTTGTTATTATGAATATAATAATACTACATATTTTGCTCCTGATCTGAATTATTCTCCTTATTATGAAATTGACAATAATCATTCTACTCATGGTGTGCTTTACAATTGGCCAGCAGCTAAGAATGCTTGCCCTGCCGGATGGCACTTGCCTGGGGATTTGGAATGGACCATATTGGAAAATTATCTGACAAATAATAACTATGGTTATGAAGGTGATGGGAACGATATTGCCCAATCAATGGCATCACCATCAGGTTGGACTCCTAATGTAAAACTGGGTACTCCAGGAAACGACTTTGCAAGCAACAACAGCAGTTGTTTCTCTGCTTTACCAGTTGGCAAACTTCAGGCAAATAATACTGCTGAATATCATTATTATGGAGGTTGCCAATTCGGTTATTATACTCCAGCAGGAGAATCAAGTCTTATTATTGAGGACTGCTTTGTTGAATGGTGGAGTAATACTGAATATGGTTTGTCGAATGCATGGAGAAGAAATATGTATTCAGAAACTGGTTTGCTATATAGATATGAACAATTCAAAGGTTGCGGTTTATCAGTTCGTTGTGTTAAAAACTAAGTATCCCGGCTAGTCGGGATGTAACTAACGGCTACTGGCGATTTGCAATCGCCACCTCTAACCATGGATTATTTAATCCATACAACTTGACAAAACAAAGAAATGAAACAAATAGTAACGATACTGTTTCTTTGTGCCACAACAACTTTACTGGCCCAAATCCATTATAGCCCGTAAAGATGCTATTGCTATTACACAGGGTTCAAAAAAATGAATAGAAATGCTTTAAATAATAGATTAACAATAGAGTTTAAGTAAATCATGAAACAAAGGAAAATCTTATTGCTTTTTTTAATTCTGTTTTTCGTCAATACTTTGCATGCCCAGGAAACAGTAATTTCTATTAAAAAAATAATTCTGACAGACAATTGCGAGAAACTAGAGATTACTTTCAATATTGAAGGAAAAGACACGATAACTATCGATAAAGTGCAGTTATCTATTGGTGGGAAACTGATCAATCCTCAGCTAAAGGGTAATTTAGGAAAATGTTTTTACGATGGGAATCAGAAAAAAATCGTTTGTGATATTAAGCAAGTGAATATTCCTACAGATGGAATAATAGTAGAGGTTACTATGAATTATACATTAGGTTCGCTTATTAAAGAATCACGTTTCATTAGTGATCCTTTAAAATGTGTATTAAAAAAAATCAATGCAGGGAGTGGCTCATACAAAAAGCCGCATAATTTCAAGAATAAGCCTTTTGTGTTTAGTAATAAAAAATGGAAATCTACTAGACGACCTTACTATCATGTTAAAAAGGAGACATGGATTCCCTGGCTATACATTGCAGCAGGGGCTTCGGCTGCCACAGGGGTGTATGCACATTTGAAAGCAAACTCTATTTATGAAAAGTACCCCACATCATCTCAAACAGATGAAGCAGAAGAATTTCATTCCGAAGTGAAACGCTATGATACTTTTCGCAATATAGCCTTTGGTGCTGCTGGGGCTTTTAGCCTGGCAGGAATTGTTATCTATGATAATCATAGTAAGAATAAAAAGCGTAGGCATCCAATGGCTTTTTCATATATTCCGGTTACAGATGGTGCCGCAGTTGGTTTAACCGTAAGTTTTTAGTATCATGAAAAGGATTCTTATTCTATTAAATCTACTCACATGCGTTGTTCTATTTTCTTGTGAACGCAATTACAACAACCCTTACGACCGGGACTGCCCTCCCGAAATTTGGACACCAGAAAATTTTAAAGCTGATACTGTTGGGGTAAAAGCATTGCTATCATGGGAACTAACCATTAGTCATTTTGATGGTTTTCTGATTGAGCGTAGTAAGGATAGTTTAAATTGGGAAAACCTTTCATCAAAAATAATCGGAAATGAAATTCGTGACTTTACTGACAGTTCTGTTAGTATTGGAGATACTTTATATTACCGTATTTATGCCATCGCTGATAAAAATGAAAGTAATTACAACTACTCAAATAGAATAATAATTCCGGCAAAATTTTCTCTGGTAATTACTAGTGAAATAACCAATGTAGATATTACAACTGCCACCTTCAATGGTGAAGTCACTTCAGATGGTGGAGCAACAGTGACCGAGCGGGGGTTTTGTTATTCGACAACAGCAATGCCCGACATCACTAAGACAAAAGTGACTTCAGGTACTGGAACAGGAACTTTCACAAAAGCGATAACTGGCTTACAGCCCGGAACTACCTATTATGTGCGGGCTTTTGCCACCAACAGCAAAGGCACTGCTTACGGAGAACAGAAAACATTTTCCACAACGGCTAACCTTGCAACGGTCATTACCAATGCCGCGACAGATATAACCACGGCAACTGCCACACTGAATGGTGAAGTCACTTCAGATGGAGGGGCAACAGTTACCGAGCGTGGCTTTTGTTATTCGACAACAACAATGCCCGATATCACAAAGACAAAAGTGACTGTAGGTACTGGAACAGGAACTTTCACAAAAGCGATAACTGGCTTACAGCCCGGAACTATCTATTATGTGCGGGCTTTTGCCACCAACAGCAAAGGCACGGCTTACGGAGAACAGAAAACATTTTCCACAACAGCGAACCTTGCTCTGGTTATAACCAATGCCGCGACAGATATAATCACGACAACCGCCACCTTAAATGGTGAAGTTACTTCAGATGGTGGAGCAACAGTAACCGAGCGGGGGTTTTGTTACTCGACAACAACGATGCCTGACCTTACAAAGACAAAAGTAATAGTAGGAACGGGAACAGGTACTTTCACAAAAGCGATAACTGGCTTACAGCCCGGAGCTACCTATTATGTGCGGGCTTTTGCCACCAACAGCAAAGGCACAGCTTACGGAGAACAGAAGAGTTTCACCACAATTGTAGTCTTGCCTTCAGTTTTGACTAATGCAGCTACTAATGTTGATGATACCTATGCCACACTAAATGGCAATGTGTCCTCTGATGGCGGTTCTTCTGTAACCGAGCGTGGATTCTGTTATGCTACAACCTCTAATCCTGATGTCAATGACACAAAGTTAACGGTCGATTCTGGTATCGGAATATTTTCAAATATAATAACCGGATTGACAACAGGAAAATCTTATTATGTTCGGGCTTATGCCATTAATGCAAAAGGGATAGCTTATGGGGAGCAAATAAGTTTTGTTGCTAAATGCGATTGTGAAACAAAGTTTATCACTTTTACTGATTCTCGTGATAACCATGTTTACAAATCCATTAAAATAGGTGCTCAAACTTGGATGGCAGAAAACCTGGCTTATTTGCCTTCTGTTAATGCAATTTATGATTATTCTGAAAATTTACCTTACTACTACGTTTTAAATTATAATGGTTGGATTGTGTCAACAGCTAAAGTCCGAGAAAATTATAAAATATATGGAGTACTTTATAACTGGTCGGCAGCAAAGGAAGCGTGCCCTAATGGCTGGCATTTACCCGATGATAATGAATGGGAAATAATGATAGATTACCTTATTTCCAATGGATATAATTACGATGGAACAACAACTGGAAATAAGTTAGCCAAAGCCTTATCATCAACCTCAAGTTGGCTAAGTAGTGATCGGAAAGGTAGCATTGGGAATGATCCTTTAAGTAATAATCGCAGTTGTTTTTCAGCCCTTCCTGGTACTGCTTTCGAAAACGTAAACGACACTGAAGGCAGGTTCGGGGTGGCAGGCTATAATTGCCAGTTTTGGAGCCGTAGCCAGGATTATGGACCTTACTCACGTAATTGCTATATGAACTGCAATATGACAAATCTAAGCATTCAAACAGATTGTTCAAAAAGCTACGGATTTTCAATACGTTGTGTAAAGGATTAGAGTTCAAATAAATGTTTTTTCCCTTAAATTGATTATAAAGTTATTTTAGATGTTGAAAAAATCCCATATTTTTAGTTGTTTGTCTCCTGTTCTTCCGGATATGTATAAAAGCTTGCAGTTGCTGGTGCAGATTTGCAATTTGCACCTGTTGGTTGGGGATTTATAATCCCCAATTGATAAACCTTTTAGTGTTTAAATTTCAATGCACCAGATGATTTAAAATGAGTAGATTATTATCCATATTATTACTGAGCCTTCTGGCCTTCCCGCAAAAGAA
>Ga0079306_1001643_pt1 | contig 14241 bp, 16 predicted proteins | sample Methanotroph_Enr_FD_79181 | JGI IMG/M metagenome (GOLD analysis project Ga0079306, IMG submission 79181) | Enriched soil microbial communities from Old Woman Creek wetland in Ohio, USA - Methanotroph_Enrichment_5 | ecosystem: Environmental > Terrestrial > Soil > Wetlands | place: USA: Ohio...
AAGGTGAAGCCACTCAGAAGTAAAAAGGGAAAGATAAAATGGGTCTTCAAAATGATAATGATTTAGTTGTACGTGAATTACATGGCAAATCTACATATTTACCTCAAATTACAATGTCACCGGACAGTCAACAATCAAATAAAATTGCACGACTTTGATTGGTAAAATATTCATTATTAAGTTTGTGTCACACAAACTCAACCCCAGGAGTGCAATTGACTGGGACGTATAATTATTTAAGAAAGTCAGGGGCTATTGTCCAATTGGTTGCCCGGCATTCAGCTTACGGATAAGGCTGATGAGTTCCAACTCGGAGCCTTCACTGAAACTGGTATGCTGCCAGACTATTTCACCTTTGCCATTCACGATAAAGGTGTGGGGAACGGCATTCACATTCATGGCACGCTTAAAATCGCTGTTCGCATCCAGGAGAACTTCATATTCCCAGTTTTTACCATTCACAAGCGTTTTTACCTGGGCTGATGAACGGGAATCGTCAATCGAAACTGCTACCATTTTGACACCGGTTTCTTCCTGCCATTCCTGGTAGACTTCTGATATGGTGGTAAGCTCCTTTACACAGGGTTTGCACCAGGTAGCCCAGAAACTGATGATATAAGGCTTTCCGTTATTGTTGAGGTCAGCAGTGTTGATCTTTTTCCCGTTCATGTCAACAACATTTACAGCAGGCATCTTCAAAAGAACCTTGTCGGTTTTGGTTTCCTGGGCCATCAGGGAAATCCCGAAGGATAATGCAAGGGCTACAATAATCAGTTTTTTCATAAGAAGGAAAGGATGCTAAGGTTTGTAGAGAACTATTAAGGGGATAAGAATTAGTATTAGGGTATGAATATTTCAAGAATCTTTGTTTCAGCCAGGGGAATGAGTGCTATATTCCCTTCCAGGCCAGCCGGGATAAGGACCACTTCCCCTGCTTTCAGGCTTTCTGTTCCCCCGGGATATTGTACTGAACACTTCCCGGCAACACAAAAAAGTATTACAAATGAATCCAGATCGTCATAGTTCTTAACAACGGTCGTGCCAAAGTGCAAAAGACCTGTTTCAAAATAGGGGCTTTGAACTAACGGGACTGTCTGGTTCAATACAGGAGTATATTGTGTTCGGATGTCCGGTCGAAAATTAAAATCCAGGGCATCCAGGGCAAGATCGGTATGCAGTTCACGGGGCTTTCCGGCCGTATCCAGGCGGTCATAATCATAAATCCGGTAAGTGAGATCACTCGACTGCTGTATCTCCGCTATGAAGAGGCCCGGGCCCAATGCGTGCACCCTACCTGCAGGGACATAGAACACATCGCCCGCGACTGCTTTTTCATAATTCAACAGGCTGGTAAGTGCCTTTGCATCCAATTTCTCCAGGTATTGCTCCTTCGTGATCGTGCTTCGGAATCCACTGATCAGTTCTGCTTCCGGCTCAGCATCTATTACATACCACATCTCGGTTTTACCAGAGCCGTCATGCCTTTCAGCTGCAAGTTCATCATCCGGGTGCACCTGGATGGATAACCAGTCATTTGAGTCCAGCACTTTAATCAACAGGGGGAAGTCATGGCCATATGTTTCAAATACTTTATCCCCCAGCAGGTCTTCCATGTAAATTTCAATGAGTTCACTCAAATCGTTGCCTTGAAGGAATCCATTGCTTACAACACTTTCATTCCCCGGGTACCCCGAAAGGGCCCATACCTCCCCGCAATTGGGAAGAGGTGAGAAATCGAGGCCAAACAAGGTTTTTGCTTTTTGTCCGCCCCAGATCTTGTCCTTAAAAAGGGGTGCGAATTTGAGCGGGTAAAGGTTGTTCATGGGATTTTTATAAGTAAAGGCCCCTGGTAATTGAATCCAGGCAGATGCGTTAAGATCAGCAAAAATACATTTTTAAATAAAAGGGTCAATTATTATTCAAATCAAGGGTTAAAATAGCCATGGTTGTATAATCACCTACCGAAAATGATAATAATCATAACCTGGCGTATTCCATCCCGATAAATCGGGACAGGTAGTGACCTTTATAAATCAAATTATTAACACATGAAATTATAATCAATTGATCTGCTGGCCTAACCTCTACTGGATTTTAATCCTGCCGGGGTAATCAACTAACCAATTGGTTAGTTCCCTCAATTCTTGTTTCGCAATGTTTATTCACTTGCATTGATCCAATAATTACACCCGCTTGTGAAAAGCAATAACTTTGCATCCCGGTGAGGATGCTTGCGCTAATCCCTTCCGTTGTTTTGATTTTGTATGGAAAACAAAAACCCCGGGCCACGCCTTCGTAAACCCGACTGGCTCAAAATCAAGTTACCTAAAGGTGAAGGTTACCTTAAAGTAAAAGGAATCCTGGAGAATCAGGGACTGCGTACCATTTGCGTTAGCGGTAAATGTCCAAACCTTGGCGAATGCTGGGCCGCGGGCACTGCAACATTCATGATCCTGGGGGATATCTGTACCCGCTCCTGCAAATTCTGCGCAACGAATACGGGCAAGCCCTTACCTGTCGAGCCTGATGAGCCTGCCAGGATTGCCAGGTCAGTGGAAGAAATGAAACTGAAACATGTCGTAATCACTTCTGTGGACCGCGATGATCTTGATGATGGGGGTGCAGCTGTCTGGGCGGAAACAATACGCAGTATCAGGAAGTCCAGCCCGGGCATAACCATCGAAACTCTTATACCTGATTTCGGGGGCCAGCTGCTTAGCTTGAAATTTGTGATTATCGAGCACCCTGAGATTATCTCGCACAACCTCGAAACCGTCCGGCGACTGACTCCCCAAGTGAGAAGTGCTGCAAAGTATGACCGCAGCCTTGAGGTGCTCAGGCAAATTGCCGATCATGGAATAATCTCCAAATCAGGAATCATGGTTGGCCTGGGAGAAACGGAATCCGAAGTCCTTGAAACCATGGATGATTTGAGAATGGTGAATTGCAGCATTCTTACCATTGGACAGTACTTGCAGCCTTCCATGAATCATCTTCCTGTAATTGAGTATATTACACCGGATCAATTCGAGAAATACAGGATGGCAGGACTGGCAAAAGGATTTACTCATGTGGAAAGCAAACCTCTAGTTCGCAGCAGTTATCATGCAGAAAAACATGTTGGTTAAACGGACAGGCGTTCTAAAAATAGGAATCGCTTTTTGGAATGGTTTACTCAAATAACTTGTCTTCTTCTCCGTGTCTCTTTGTGAACTCTATGTCTCTGTGGTACTAAGGAACCTGCCCTGGATACCATCCGGAATAAACTAATTAAACCCTGATGAAAGTAACATTCCAAGACCTGGGATTAACCCCCTTCCGGCAAGCCTGGGATTACCAGGAGAAACTGTTCAATGCCATTGTTTCACAAAAACTAACTAATGCAAAACTTCCGGAAAATGAAAAACTGGCTACGGATAATTACCTGCTTTTCTGTGAGCATCCTCACGTCTTTACTTTGGGGAAGAGCGGTTCGGAAGATAACCTCTTGATAAATGTTATCCAGCTCAAGGCTCAAAATGCAGAGTTTGTCCGCACCAACAGGGGAGGAGATATCACCTATCATGGGCCGGGGCAGATCGTTGGATACCCGGTACTGAACCTTGACTACTTCGTGAAAGGAGTTCGCGAATACATCGAGAAACTGGAAGAATCCATCATCATGGTGTTGAATGAATATGGTTTGATAGGGGAAAGGCTTCCAGGGGCTACCGGGGTATGGCTGGATACTGCTATCCCGGGGAAAACCAGGAAGATCTGTGCCATAGGTGTCCGCACCAGTCGGTGGGTATCCATGCACGGCTTTGCATTCAATGTAAACACCGACCTGGGTTATTTCAAGCTTATCAATCCCTGTGGGTTTACCGACAAAACTGTAACATCCCTTGAATTGGAACTGGGGGCAAGGCAGAAGATGGAAGAGGTAAAAGATATCCTGAAGTCGAAAATAGAATCTGTTTTTGGAATGGAGATCTGCTGATCAACTTGTTTCATTTTTGGAATTATCTTTGCCGACTCATTTTAACCATTCTGCTCCTTGAAAGAAATCCGTTCAGTTTGCGTTTTTTGCGGCTCCAGTGCCGGAAGCCAGGAATTATACAGTCAAAAGGCCCATGACCTCGGCCTGCTATTCGTTAAAAAAGGAATTACACTGGTTTATGGAGGCAGCAATATTGGCATTATGCGGGTGATAGCTGACACCATGTTACAGTCCGGTGGGAAAGTGATCGGTGTCATGCCTCATACACTTATCGATCGTGAAGTGGCACATAAAGACCTAACGGAATTTCACGTGGTGGCAACCATGGCCGAACGGAAAACCATGATGGGAGAGCTGTCGGATGCTTTTATTGCGATGCCCGGGGGAATAGGTACATTGGATGAATTGTTTGAAACCATGAGCTGGAACCAGTTGGAAATCATGGACAAACCTGTCGCCGTTTTTAACATTGACCATTATTATGACCACCTCCTTGCTTTCATGGAACATTCAGTGGATCAGCGGTTTGTAAAACCGGAGCATTTCCGGAACCTGATCGTGGAAGAAGACGAGAGCCTGCTTCTTGAAAAAATGTATAATTATTCACCTTTGAAAGTGGACGGTGGAAAATGGATCGAAGAACTGAAAGTTGTAACGGATAGTAGGCTGGAAAATATATAATATTGTGCTGTTCAACTTTTTGATGATCTTTGTGTTGAGAAAGGTCTGGATAATAATCTGAGTACCTTCAAAATGAAATTTTAGTTTACATTTTAGCCTACTCTTCGAATGATCATCATAGGAATTACCGGAACATTGGGTGCAGGAAAAGGAACAATTGTGGACTTCCTGGTAAATGAAAAGGGATTTGTCCACTTCTCAGTCAGGGGGTATATCTCTGAAGAGATCAAGCGCAGGGGATTACCGGTAAACCGTGACAGCATGGTGCTGGTAGCGAATGACCTGAGGACAGTACATGGATCTTCCTATATTGTTGACAGGCTTTACATCCGGGCGGTCGAGTCGGGTAAGAATTGCGTGATCGAAAGTGTCCGCACTCCCGGCGAAGTGGAATCGCTCCGCTCAAAAGGCAACTTCCTTTTACTGGCTGTTGATGCCAAACCCGAAACACGGTACGAACGGATCGTCCTCCGCAATTCAGAAACAGACAAGATATCGTTCCTCACTTTTTTGGAGAATGAAAAACGCGAAATGGATTCGGAAGACCCTAATAAACAAAACCTGAGGCGTTGCATCGAAATGTCTGATTTTGTTTTTAATAATGACTCTACAATCAAAAGCCTCATTGCAGTAGTTGCTGGTATGCTTGAGAAATATACTGTCTGACAATCATTGAATAATTTTTTTTCGGCCTGTGATCGGAAGGCTTGTTTTTTAGCTAACTTGGATTTGAAGTATGTATTGGCATTTTCCTGACCAGATGTTCAAATCGAGCCGCAGTTTCAACCTGTTTGTAGCCATCGTCCTCCTGGTTATTATCGGGTTTATTGGGGTCACCGGTTATATGCTGATCGAAGGCTATTCCTTGCTGGATGCAGCCTATATGACTGTTATCACGGTTGCAACAGTAGGGTTTGAGGAAGTCCATGAATTATCTACCGAAGGAAGGATATTCACTATCATCCTCATCATTATGAGTTTTGGAATATTCGCCTACTCTATTTCCACTATCACATCCTACCTCGTTGAAGGCCGGCTCAATACCCTCGTCCTGGGAGGAAGAAGAAATACAGAACTACAAAAGATGAAAGACCATGTCATAATTGTCGGTTTTGGCCGGAATGGCCAGCAAACGGCTCACGACTTGCTCCTGCTAGGAAGGTCAGTGGTGGTGATTGAAAAAAACCACGATCTTATCCTGTCCCACCAGGAAAGTCACGCAATTTTTATTGAAGGCGATGCCACCGAAGATGAAGTTCTTGAGAAAGCAGGAATCCGCAAGGCTAAGGCCCTTATCTCCACCTTGCCCGTGGATGCTGATAACCTATACGTGGTTTTAACTGCAAAATCCCTTTGTTCAGGCCTTTTGATTATTTCAAGGGCATCCCATGAGTCATCCGATAAAAAACTTAAAACTGCCGGGGCCTCCCATGTTGTGATGCCCGAAAAGGTGGGCGGCACCTACATGGCGGGTCTGGTAGCCAAGCCCGATCTTGCGGAGTTCTTCCATCGTCTCTCCTTCGAAGGCAATGAAGGGGTCAACCTGGTGGAGGTGGTTTGCTCAGAACTTCCCCTGGAATTCCAGGGCCGGACGATTCATGATATGAGTATCCGCCGGCTCACAGGTGCCAATATTGTTGGATTTCGAACACCTGAAGGTCAGTATATTATTAACCCCGGGGGCGATACAGTCATGGTCCCCCATGCCAAGCTCTTTGTCCTCGGTACCCCCGACCAGATTGAGAAAGTGAAGGAAATCATTCATCAGGGGAAAAGAGTTTAGAAGAAGCGAAAAGGCGATGGGGAGATTTAGGGAAAGGGAGACAAGGCGAAAGGCAAGTAAACCGCTGAACTAAAAAATTCTTTAAATTATATACTTCGTCTCCATTAAACACCCCTTCCAATTTGTATCGCTTCAACTCTGAAACTTTGAAACTCTGCATCTCTGAAACTTTGAAACTCTACAACCCTGAAACTCTGCCACTCTCAAAACAAATTCACCCTAAAGCAAAATCTATTATGTCCGACACCCCAAAATACATCCGTCCCACCTGGGATGAATACTTCATGGAAGTTTCAAAGACCATTGCCAAACGAGCCACCTGCGACCGGGGCCGGAGCGGGTGTGTGATCGCCAGGAACAAGCAAATCCTCGTGACCGGGTACGTTGGTTCGCCTATCGGTTTGCCACATTGTGACGAAGTAGGGCATTTGTTTAAACAAGTTACTCATGAAGATGGTACCACCACAAATCATTGTATGCGGACTGTCCATGCTGAGCAGAATGCAATTTGCCAGGCTGCCAGGTTGGGGATTTCCTTGCTCGGATCTACCCTCTATTGCCGCATGACTCCTTGTCGGACGTGTGCCATGCTAATTATCAACTGTGGAATAGAGAAGGTAGTTTGTGAATTCCGTTACCATAGCGGAAGCGAATCAGAGGAAATGTTCCGCGAAGCAGGTATTACACTCAATTTTGTGAATGATGATGTTCTGAAATACGATAAACAGTAAATTGGGAATATTCCTCCACTAAAATCCGGTTAACTGTTTTCCCTGTTCTTGATCAGGTGAAAGGACCAGTAGATCATATTCAGAAAGATTCCCATCAATACAGTCATTGCCCATGCCCCCGGATGCTGAATGGGGTCTTTAAGACTTCTACCTACATTGAATAATATGGCAATCGGCTCTGTGAGAATGTCCCAGCTGTTCCACCGGAGGTAACGGCCCATGTAAATTCCATAGCTGCCAAGGAACAACATTGCTACCGCTATTGCCCGGACAAAGAATTTATTCAGGTAATTCCCGAGTATCCTTTCAATATCCCAAAGGCTCATGATTCCAAATAACAGTCCTGTCCAGGCAAAACACAAAATGAGGACTAAATCAAACCAGATCGGCATGCTGGTATGCATTCGTAAATGAAAAAGATCCGTAAGAATATAGGGGGCATTGGGGAAAAACAACAACCAGGATAAAATCAGGATAGTTAATGCCAGCTTCCGTTTCCGAAGGTTGGGATATACCATGATTAAACTGCTGCAGAGCCACGGAATAAAAGCCAGGAACAAATTCCAGTTCAGAAAAAAGAAAATGTAGGTATCGGAATAAATGAGCCTGAATATTGACAAGCTGAAGCAGATGATACTGAGGATAGTGAAGAAAAGGGTTTCTTTATAGCGGTCCGCTTCTTTTATATGTCTAAACATACATGAGGATTTTGGGCAGAAAAATGATTATGCCGATAATTAATGCCGTTATTGCCGTAACCAACACTCCTGCAGCTGATAAATCCTTTGCTTTTTTAATAAGATCATGCTTCCCGGGAGAAGCAAAATCTGAAAGGTTTTCAATTGCAGAATTCAGGATTTCGAAGGCAAAGACAAGGCCTATGGCAAATACAATTGCAATCCATTCATAAGGACTAATCTTCAGGAAGAAACCGGAAACAATTGCAAGGATCGCTGCCAGTAGGTGAATCCGGGAATTATGCTCTTCCCTGAAAAGGATTCGCAAGCCATTAAATGCAAATGGGAAACTCTGAATCCTTTTTTTAAATGAAAAATTTTCCTGTTGCATGATGATCGGTTAGAGTGAATGAAAACCTGTTCATGGAAAATTTCAGCAATAGTTTTTTTCAATGTTGAAAATCGGTGTAAAACTACTCACAATTCCTTTTCCTGATTTAACATTGTGAAATTACGAGGGAACAAGGGTACATTAATAACACTTTTTAACATTCTTATAACAGGAAAGTTGAACCTGACGCTTGAATCAGCACTCATGAGCTGTCACTTTTAAAGATCAACACTCACAAAGATAAGCCGAAAACCGGATGGCTCCTTGGGTATAAACTGCCATCAGTCAATTGCATGAGCAGGATGCATAATGGCAGAATAGATTTAGACATTTGGGCATCCTAACTAGAATCATGCTACCTCACTCCTGTTGCCTTTGAAAGCTGGGATTTCTTTCACGTCTACCTCATTCGATAAGCCTAAGAGTTGCAATAACTGACCGGTGTTGATGGATGTGGGGGCTCCCTCCTTATCCCAGTGTTTCTTGCATCCGCAATGATCAAGGTATACACATTGGGAAGCGATTCCGAGGTTGATCATTTCATATCCTCCCATGAGAAGGTTGAGTACGCAGGCTATGCCAACCAGGGCTATATCTGGCTCATCTCTCCATTGTTTCAGGAACCTCGAGAAGTCGGAACTGTGAGGGATCAGGTATACATCAATGCCGGATTTCCTGAGATGTCCTCTTATCTTGCCAATATTGCATTCCGGGTTACAGTTCGTGCATTTTCGCGCATGTCCGAACTTGGAGGCCTTGCAATCAACTGCCGAAAAAGAGCGCATGCAGGTTGGAAGCAGAACAATTTTTCGTTTTGCATGGATAAATCGGTCGCTAAGTTCCATGTTCAATATTTCTGCGCCAACCATGTTCAGGTGATACTCAACTTCCTTCCGCGTAGCAAGTGCATAGTCTTCCCTGTATTTGTAATCTTTTCGGGCATTTTCCACAAAAGAACCTACATTTTTGGTGTAATCACCCAATATATCCCTGCAGGTATCCTCGAAAAGGCCTGCAAAATTATACGCTTTACTGATCATCTGACTGAACGTTTTTTCATCCATCGATCCTGCATACCTGAACCATCCATTGAGGCGTTTCACTTCTTCCGTGTATTCCCCGGTGGCATCCAGCCAGTTCAGTAACCGGTAGAACGAAGAGTATGAATGATCAAGGTATCCTGGTTCATCTTCGTGATACAGCAGCGAAGAGATCATTTTTCCCCTGAGTGTGTCAATTGCAGGCTTCAGGCATGGGCTTTTCCTGCGCATCAAATAAAGCTGGTGCAGGACTTTGGTGGTCAGGACAGTCGTTTTCCCGGCTTCTTTTTCATTGCTTCTCCATAATACTCCCAGCATTATCAGTTCAAGCATATACTCATTGAATGACCGGCATGATTCCAGTCCTGTGGCATGAACATAGGATTGGTAATCTTCCACATCGTATTGCAGGGATTGATTGGCTTTCAATAAAATCATGCAGGTGGCTCTGTGGATATCGGTATAGGCCTTGCTTGAATTCCCCTTTGTGTCTTTTAATGAATAAGTGATCGGTTGCATTGGAATAACTTCATTATTGAGTATAGCATCTTGAATGTTGTTTTTCAATGGATGCCAAGGCTGTACAGGATTCTCCATTAAAATTATCACAGCAAAAGTATTTCTAATACCTGGCGGAGGGAAGGATTTATCAGTGAACAACGAAACGTAACGGTTGAATGCCGGATTAAGGAGATTAAGGGGATATAATCACAATAGTTTGCCTTTAATAATCTAACTGGGGAAGGCTCTTTCCAGGTTAAATGGGGTCTTTAAAGGTGGGGACTTTTTGTAGGTTCTATATGGTTATATATTCGATTTGGCTGATAGCACCTGGAGTTCCAGGAGAAGTGTCCAGTAATAGGCTTCGCATTGATACCGGAAGCATAAAAATTCACTTTTACCAAGCATCTTCTTTATCAGAATATTGCTTCCTGAAAATGGATTTGCCACAAAAAAATAGAAATTGTCAAAGTCATCCGGGATGTCCTTGAAATCTATTTGAAGGCCGGGTTTCTCATTTAAACGATATAAAGAAGTAAGTAAGAGGACTTTTTCCATGCTTTTATTTGCTTGCGGCAACTTTTTATAAATGTCCCCTATTACTTTTTTACGGATACTATCCAGGTTTTCATTATTTACGACAGCCAGCAAACGCGATAAATGATATAGAATAATTGTACTGTTCCTGTAGTGCGGCGAAATAATTTGCGGGTAGTTGAGATAGTCATTACTGATCACCATCTGGTTTATCAGCCGAATGGTTTCATAATCACATTGATTTAGCTGCTGCCCCTTTTGAAATACAAACAGGAGTGTATTCGACATTACACAGATATCGAAATCCTGCTTCATTTTTTTGCCAAACCAGGTATTATATGCCTTGTATCCTCTGTACCTTTTAAAAATACTGCCAGCTCTTTTGTTTGAAGAATTTATGTACTCTGCCATTTTTTGTTTTAGGAGAACATCTATACTGTCGTTATTTTCAATCGTTAAATAAACGATACTGGTATCATCAAAGTCATCCGACAACCTGGTTTTTTCGTAATTCGACCAAAATTTGCTGTTGGGGAGGGAATTGTCAGGACTGGTTTGCCAGAAATTATAGGTGATATCACTATTCCTGTTCCGGTATCGGGGATAATTGCATCTGGCCCTGAAGGCAATACTGTCGATGATCTGCTGGTTTTTTATTGAAAAATCATGGCGCAATGACTGCAATGTATATAATATAAGAGCTGTAAAAAAAATATTGTTATCGTATTTGTAATTCCCCTTTTTTCCTGCAAATCTCTGCGACACAAACAATCCATCATCAAAAAAGGAATCTCCTTTGCTTTGAAGTGATTGAATGTGATACAGCAGACTATCCTTTGAAAAGGTATATTTCTGTGATAAACAGGCGTTTGAGAAAATAAGAAAAATAAGCAGAGCAATTATTCTCATGAAAACACGAATTGATCTTATAGCATTTCGCTGTCAAACTGATCAAATGTTTGATAGAAAGAAGAAACTTCAATTATTCGCTTTACCCAGCAATGAATCAAGCTGCTATTATAATCTGGTTTTCTTTTAGGCTATTTGTAATGTTGTTACTGTATCACTATTTTTTCTGTTCGCATTTTTTGTCCTGCATAAAATGTTGCAAAATAAATTCCTTTAGGCTGATTCGATAAATCAACTTCAAATTTTTGATTTTTAATTTCCAAATGATAGACTTTTTTACCAAGTAAATTGTAGACTTCAACAATTCCTTTTTCGTTGGAAAGTGTAAATGTAAAATGTCCGTTGCTGGGATTCGGGAAAACAGAAACAATTGGTTGTTCAGAAATTTCATTTAAAGATAACACCGGGCACAACCCGCTAATTTGCAATGGAACATTGCTATTGGTGTTGTTTCCATTTCCAAGTTCACCATTGCTATTGCTTCCCCAAGCCCAGGCAGTACCGTCAATTTTCCGGGCAAGCGAATGTTGCTCTCCTGCTGCAATAGCGTTAACTTCTGTAAGAGAACTTACCTGGACCGGAACATTGCCGCTGGTGTTGGTTCCATTTCCCAGCTGACCACTGTTATTTCTTCCCCAGGCCCATACTATACCATTATTTTTTATGGCAAGTGAATGAGATCTTCCGCATGCAATATTGGTGATTCCGGTGAGAGAATTAACAGCAACCGGAACATTGCTATCAGTGTAGGTGCCATTTCCAAGCTGGCCATTTGCATTATATCCCCAGGCCCACACAGTACCATTATTTTTCAGGGCAAGGGAATGAAAATATCCACCTGATATTGCGATGATGCCGGTGAGAGAACTTACCGGCACTGGGACATTGCTTTTGGTGTTGGTTCCATTTCCAAGTTCTCCCTCGTCATTGAAACCCCAGGCCCAGACTGTACTATCTTTTTTCAGGGCAAGGGAGAAATTTGTACCTGCAGAAATGGCAATGATGCCAGTAAGAAAGCTAACAGGAACTGCAACATTGCTGCTAGTGAATGTTCCGTTTCCAAGAGCACCTTCACCATTAAATCCCCAGGCCCACACAGTGCTGTCGTTTCTCAGGGCAAGGGAATGATAACGTCCGCCTGCAATTGCGGTAATGCCCGTTAGAGAAGTTACAGCAACGGGGACATTGCTGCTGGTGTTGGTTCCATTTCCGATTGCACCATTGCTATTGTCTCCCCAAGCCCATGCAGTACCATTATTTTTTAGAGCAAGTGAATGTCGGTCTCCGCAGGCAACATCAGTAATGCCTGAGAGAGAATTTACTGCAACCGGAACATTGCTATCTGTATTGGTTCCATTTCCCAGTTGACCATTGGCATTATATCCCCATGCCGAGACTGTGTAACTTTCGCATACTGCAAGAGAAAAAGCTCTTCCGGCTGCAAGGGATTGTGCATCTGCAGTCCTGCTCAAGCCGAAAATAGCGAGCAATGTGATCAAGTAAATTGCTTTTTTCATTTTTTTTAGTTTGTAGTAAATATATTCAATTAAATTAACCAAAACACCTGACATTCCAAAGTCACACCATTAAAGTGCTTTCTTTATTTCACCTCGTATTTTTATGTCATAGATACTGCAAGAAGAGTCAAGCATTGATACTGTTTGTTGTACTTTAAATACTTGCCCTTAACTTTCCCCGGCAATTTAGGCAGTTTGGTGATCTGCGCTATTTTCCCTTTAAGGTTTTTTTATAATTCTTGACTATTTTACCGAATTCCTTTTCTTTTTTTCGTCTTTCTTCTAAAGTTGATTCAAAGTACTCTTTTTCTCTCTCCATTTTCAAATAGTTCTCATATGAAGCTTTGTCAATTTCTCCATTTTCAACAGCGTCAACAACCGCACAACCAGATTCAAGAACATGCTTGCAGTCCTTGAATTTACATTTTTTCGAAAACATATGAATCAAATCAAAGGTAAGTTCTATACCACCTGTTGCATCTGCAATTCCAACTTCCCGCATTCCGGGATTATCTATTAAAATTCCTCCATTATCCAGAACAATTAACTCCCGGTGACTCGTGACATGTCTTCCTTTATTTGTACTATCGCTTATTTTATCTGTATGCATTATGATTTTGCCCGATAGATTATTCAATAAAGTTGATTTCCCTACACCAGATGATCCAAGCAAACAATATGATTTTCCTTTTTCGATGAGACTGTTGATTGTTTCATATCCTTTTAGTGATACGTTACTTATCGCAATTACCGGAATATTTTCTATTCGTTCTTTAATACTTGTTTCAATTTCATTAATCCGTTGTTCATTTATTAAATCAGTTTTACTGAGGACTATTATAGGTTTGACCCTGGAAGCATTACAAATAGTCAGATATCTTTCTAACCTGTTAATATTGAAATCTCTATCAACAGCTTGAATTATGAAAGCAAAATCAATATTTGTTGCAATTATTTGTATCTCACCAAATTGACCTACAGATTGTCTCTTTATTGTTGAGAATCTGGGAAAGATGTGATGAATTATGGCAAAATCGGAATCATACGTTGCTAGAGCGACCCAATCTCCCACAGCGGGAAAATCTTCACGACTTCTTGCAGTAAAACGCAAATTACCTGTTATCTCGGCTTCAAATTCGCATTCAACGGCTCTAACGATATATCTTTCTTTATGTTCTGAGATAATCCGTCCAATCTCAAAGTTGCTAAAGTTATTTTCCATTTGGAATTTAGCAAATGCATTATTGTAACCTAATTCTTCCAATCTCATTTTCTATAAATTACGTCAGGAGATTAAAAATCCTTGAGCAAATGTCCCACGGCTGGGCGACGTGGCTGTGTGCATTGGGACAAAGCCCTTGCACAAAGGTGCTGTTGAACTAAATTCCACCTTCGTGGGATAGCTATAAGCAAATGTATTAAAATAGTACTGAGTTGGGAGTAGACGCTCCCCGAAATAAGATTTACACCTTAAAAACTCAGTACCATGAAAAAA
>Ga0079306_1001644_pt1 | contig 14239 bp, 11 predicted proteins | sample Methanotroph_Enr_FD_79181 | JGI IMG/M metagenome (GOLD analysis project Ga0079306, IMG submission 79181) | Enriched soil microbial communities from Old Woman Creek wetland in Ohio, USA - Methanotroph_Enrichment_5 | ecosystem: Environmental > Terrestrial > Soil > Wetlands | place: USA: Ohio...
CAGGAGCTGAAGGTGACGCTTGGGGCACAGATGCCGGGAGAATTACGGATAGTTTCAATAGAGGTGATCGACGGCAAGATATCTCCTCAGCCGCAGGGGGCAAAATACGAAGTGCGCGTATTGGACGACGGGCATGCCAAGATTGGTATTAATAACCTAAATGCAAAAATCGGCGCGGGCGAGCCGTTATTGGTCAAACGGCTGGTGGATGTAAAAAAAGGGATCACGCAAACGCGGGACATTTCGGAATACATCGATTCGGTCACGCTTGACGGGTGCGAACTGTCATGGAAAACAAAAATCAAGCCTACCGGCACTGTTCGTGTGGAGGAGATGCTTGAGCTGCTTGGATTAAAACAGGAGCAGCTTGGCTCGCCGGTGGTGCGGAAAGAAATAGAATGGAAATTTTGAGAACAAAGGAATTGTGATGTCTAGAGAAATGCTTATCAATGTAGCACAGGGGGAGGAGTGCAGGATCGCCGTAGTGGAGAACGGCGTTCTTGAGGAATTGTATGTCGAGCGGACGAGTTTGGCTAGTCATGTAGGGAGTATTTACAAGGGCAAGGTAGTGAATATCGAGCCTGGGATACAGGCGGCGTTCGTGGATTTCGGCAGCGGTAAGAATGGGTTCCTGCATATATCCGATATTCATCCGCGTTACTTCACAAAGAACGCGGTTGAGGATATCGAGCCGATCGGAAGACGCAAGGCGCTGAGAGACAGGCCTTCCATTCAGCAATGTCTTAAGAAGGGCCAGGAGATAATTGTCCAGGTCACAAAGGAAGGCATAAAGACCAAAGGCCCGACGCTTACGACTTACATATCCCTGCCAGGCAAGTACCTGGTGATGATGCCATGGATGAACCGCGTTGGGATTTCGCATAAGATAGAGGATGAAGAGCAGCGGCGGCGGATACGCGATATTTTTGAAGGGCTGAAACTGCCCAAGGGATTCGGGTATATCATTCGCACGGCAGGACAGGAAGCATCGAAGAAGGACTTGCAGAACGATCTTGTTTACCTCAATCGACTGTGGCACGCTCTGGAGGAACAAATAGATTCTAAGCCTGCGCCGACGCAGCTATACGAGGAATCGGATCTTGTGATAAGAACGCTGCGTGATGTATTTACGCCGGAGATAAGCAAGATCATTTGTGATTCGGAAATGGTTTCAAAGCAGATAAAAGAATTTTTCAAGATCGCGATGCCGCGGCTCAAGAACCGCATCACATTTTATGATAATAATGTGCCGGTTTTTCATAAGTACGGTATCGAAAAGGAGATCGCTAAGATACAGTCCAGGCGAGTGGAACTGCCCAGCGGCGGCTCGATAGCGATAGACCAGACCGAGGCGATAGTCGCGATTGATGTAAACAGCGGCAGGAGTATGGCCGCAAACGCTGAACAGACGGCTTATAAGATCAATATCGAGGCGGCGGATGAAATCGCCAGGCAGCTTAGGCTTAGAGATCTTGGCGGGCTTATAATCTGCGATTTTATCGACATGCGGGAAGAAAAGCATCGCAGAGAAGTGGAAAAAAGATTCCGCAACGCGACCAAGATAGACCGCGCACGGTCGCGGATACTCAAGATCAGCCGATTCGGGATAATAGAAATGACTCGTCAGCGGATGCGTCCGTCGCTGGAATTGAGTACATACCTGGAGTGTCCGCATTGCTCGGGCAGAGGTATTATCAAGAGCCATGAATCGCTTTCTCTTGAACTGATCAGGATGATAAATCTCGCCATGGCAAACAAGGAAATTATTCGCCTTGAATTGGTGGTATCGCCGGAAGTCGCCAGCTACCTGCTCAATATAAAGCGAATGGCACTTGCGAATATAGAGCAGAATTCAGGCAAGCAGGTAGTTGTGCTTGCTGACCCGGTAATATTCGGCGAGAAGCACAAATTTATATGTTATAATGACCGCGGCAGCGTGGTAAAGTTTTGATATAAAAGGAGTTTGACCGTGCAGTTTGATCTTGCATATGCGAGAAATGTAATAAAGTCTGAAGCGGCGGCAATCGCTTCAATGGAGCATATTGTCGACGAATCGTTTGTGAAGGCGGCGGGAATGCTTTTCAATTGCCGGGGCTCGGTGATATTGACCGGTATAGGAAAGGCTGGGATCATCGGCAGGAAGATAAGTGCGACGCTTGCATCGACCGGTACGCCGAGTCATTTTCTTCACCCTGCTGAGGCGATCCACGGTGATCTTGGGCGGCTTCGAAAAGAAGACATCGTGCTGGTACTCAGCTACGGAGGCGAGACGGAAGAGGTAAGCAGGCTTATTAACCTTGTCAAGCAGCTGGATATCAGGATGGTTGCGCTTACGGGTAAAAAAGCATCGGTGTTGGCCAAGTACAGCGATGTGGTATTGTGCATGGGCGAGCTTGCAGAAGCTTGTCCCCTGGGAGTTGCGCCAAGCGTAACGACAGCATGTATGCTGGCGGTGGGCGATGCGCTTGCGTTTACGGTTATGAAGGCCAGGGAATTCGGCGTGGAAGATTTCGCCAGGTTCCATCCGGGCGGCTCTCTTGGAGCAAAACTCATCACGGTCGAGCAGTCCATGATGTTCAGGCCAGGCGAAAAACTGCCGCTTGCAAAGACGACGGATACAATGGAGGCGGTGCTTAAGTCCACAGAGGAACTCAAACGGCACGGCGCGATAATGGTTGTAGATGGCGACGGCAGGCTTGCCGGCATTATAACCGACGGAGATATGCGGCGCCTGATGACCAAACATGGCAGCGGGGCTTTTTCGCTTACGGCAGGCGAGGCGATGACAAGCCCATGCAAGCGTATAGCGCTTAAATCACTTGCTGCCGAGGCTATGGCGATCTTCCATAAACACAGGATTGATGAACTGCCGGTGGTGGATGAAGACAACAGGCCGGCGGGTTTGATAGATGTACAGGATATTGTTGCAATCAAGATTGTGAATTGATAATGGCTGCACCTGTAAAATTTGATAAAATAAAGCTGATGATACTCGATGTTGACGGGGTGCTCACGGATGGCGGCATAATCATCAATGCCGACGGAAGCGAAAGCAAGATATTCAGTGTGCTTGACGGCCACGGGATCCGGATGTGGCACAGGGCGGGTTTTCAAAGCGCGATTATAAGCGGCAGGACGACCGAGGCGACGGCGCACCGCGCAAAGCAGCTTGAAATTACCTATGTGTACCAGCAGTGCGTTGAGAAACTGCCTACATTCGAGCAGCTTTTGAATCAGACAGGAATAAAATCCAATGAGGTGGCTTATATAGGCGACGACATCATGGACATACCGATAATCCGTCGTGTGGGCTTTGGTGTGGCGGTAGCAAACGCCGTGAGCGAATGCAAGGCGGCTGCGCATTATGTTACGACGAACACGGGCGGTCGCGGGGCCGTTCGCGAGACGGTTGAATATATTTTAAAAAATACAGGAAAATGGGACGAGCTGATGAAGCGATATCTCGTCTAAAGGCTAATATGAATTCACGCAAAATATTTATCGCGATACTTACTATAGCAGTGCTGATGGGTGCGTATCTTGTGTATGTCAAATTTGCCGCCACGCCGGAATTTGATAGCGGCTCTCACACAGGAACTGGCGTCTATGATAAATCAGCAATAGACGGCAATATGGGGAATATCGGGGCTGCCAGACTGGGTACCGTAAGAACAGCGGTTTACAAGACTGCCGAGCGTGAATTCGGCTTCGAAAAGCTCCTGCATGAGAGCGGCAAGGAATGGACTCTCGAAAAACCATACATGAAGCTGTTTGAGAAGAATTTTGTGTGCGGCATTACGGCTGATAATGGTAAGGTGCAGATCGAGATAGTTACCAATCAGCCCAGTCCGCGAGACGCCAAGCTCACAGGGAACGTGGTGATCCATATAGTTCCTGATAACAATGACCGTGTCAAAGAAAGTTTCCTTTACCTTGATTCGATTGATTACTCAAGCGAGAAATCGCTTTTCAGTACCGATGGGCCGGTGCATTTTATATCTGCCGACGGCGAGATGGTCGGCAAGGGCCTGGAAGTTATCTTTAACCGTCAAAAGCAGCGGCTCGAATTGCTGCACATATTGCATGTCGATTTTATGCATTTAAAGACATATAAGGAATCAAGCCCGATAGGTCAGAAGAATGCTAAAGCTGATAAACCAGAGTCTGCCGACGATTCTAAACCAGCCGGCAAGCCAAAAGTAGCAAAGAAAGCGGCACCGGTTAATTATTACCAGTGCCTCATCGAAAAGAACGTTGTTATTTCCTACGGCCCGCAAACGATATACGCCGACAAGGTATCGATCAGCAATCTGTTCTGGGCGGCATCAAAGAAAAAGCAAACGGTTGATTCCAATGCCGCAGTTGCAGCCAAGGAGCCTGCCAAATCGGAGACAAAGGCCCAAAACTCGGCTCAAACGGCGGATGCCGGAGAAGTCATCGAGATCGATGTAAAGTGCGATGGAGGAATTACCGTACGGCCGATAGTGGATGAAGTAAGAGGCATGGCTTCCAACCGAATGGTAGAGGTCAATGGCAGCCCGGTGATAATAACCAAAGATACAGTCGGCCAGGATGGCAAGGCGGACCAGGTGGAGATGGCCAAATGCGCTCTGCTCAAATATAACCTCGACAGGGGTCTGCTGGATATGTTTGCCGATGAGAACGGGAATTTTGTGGCGCTCAACCTTGGCCAGTATGGCTCGACATTGCAGACTTCCAAATCGGTTTTCTGGAATGTAAAAGATAATAAGGCGGTGATAAATGGGCCCGGTACGCTTTATATGCCCTCCGATAACAGCGGCAAGACGGGGCCTGCTCAAATGGATTTTGCGGGAACAATGCGGGTTTCGTTTGCCGACGCCAATTCGCCGCAGAAATCATCCGGGCCGGTGTCGATAAAATCCATAGCGATGGACGGGGGCCTCAAGGGTTCGATGCAAAAGGATAATTCGCGATTCGAAGCTGATTCGGCAAACATTGCGTTTGAAAAAGGCAATTCACTTTCGCGTGCCGATCTCAACGGTAATGTGGCTTTTGATTCCAACAGCGGCGGCATGAAGGCACAGAAGGCAAAGATCACGTTCGATAAAGATCCCAACGGCAACGTATATGCGAAGAATGTGACAGGTACGGGCAATGTTGAAATGAAACCCGGCAACAACGCCGCACAGGGTGCCACAGTATTCAAGGCGCAAAATATAGATTACGATCTGCCCAACGGCTATGCGGTGGCATCCGGGCCTGTCGAGCTTAAGATCATATCGGTTGACAAGGTCACCAATAAGGAACTGCCCGTTACGATAACCGCCAGGGACAATGCGGAATATTTTCAGCAGACAAACAAGGTGGTATTCAACGGTGCCGTTAACGGCACGATCGTGCAAAAGGGTGCTGTTTACGATGACGTGAGTACTTTTAGTTCCGACAAGCTTGTGGCCATGATCGCCGGCAAGCCGAGTATCGGTGCCGACAGCGGCGGCCAGAAGACAGGTATTGAGCATCTTTCGCTTCTGGGCAAGGTTGTAAAATTCGTGAGCTGTCAGCAGGAAGGTGAAAAGGTGCTCAACGGCCTTCAGCTTAAATGCGTGCAGGTGGATTATAACTCTGTAAATGAGTCGATCTGGGCCACCGGGCCGGGAGAAATTGTTGTAGATAATTCCAAAACGCAGCCGGCAGCAAATAATGGCGATGGCGTAAATTTCAAAGGGCCATGCTGGGTTTATGTGAACAATTTCCGCAAGCTTACATTCTTCAAAAACGAAAACCGCATACTCGGCGAAGGTGTACCGTCAGGGCTGCATATCGGTTATTCCCCTATCAAGAACGGAAGTGCATCCGGCGAGGATATGCTCATCGATGCGGGACAACTGGAATTGCTGCTTACTGCCGACAGGAAAATATCCGCTATAAACGCCAAAGAAGGAATTATTTTTGATCAGCCCGGTAAATACTATGCACAGGGTAATGAGCTGCACTATGTAAGCGATAGCAACAGCTTGAATATCAAAGACAACTGTGTTGTAAATGGGGTAAGCGCAGAGCAGTTTATTTTAAATACTGCTACTCTTGAAGGCAAGATAGTGAATTTCAAGGGCGCAATGGTTCCGCTGCCGGCAAAGAACAAGAAGTAATCAAGAGTATAACAGCATGAACGAAACCTTGAAAACGATACATAGCAGGCACAGTATCCGTGAATTCAGAGAAGAGCCTGTTTCAGATGATATTATAACGACACTGCTCGATGCTGCCAATACGGCTCCTTCGGCACATAACCAGCAGTCTTGGCGTTTCATAGTCATACGACATGAAAAAAAACAGCAGCTTGCCGATCTCATCTATGCCAGGTCTTATGATTTTCCCAAGCCAGCCAGTGTGCTGTTGCGCATGGCTTGCAGGACTATAACAATGGCCCCATTAGTTGTTGCGATTTCTAATACCGGCGACTTGATAAGGCACGGGACAGAATTATTTTCGATAGACAGCAGTATGGCGGCCGACTTCTTCCGGGTGATGGAAATACAGAGTTCGGCTGCGGCAGTGGAAAACCTGCTCCTTGCGGCTAAAAGCGTTGGGCTTGATTCGGTTTGGCTGGGGATAATGGTGCTTATTAAGGATGAGGTGCTAAAACTGCTCGGCGAGCCTGAGGGGGAGTTTATGGCCATAGTGCCGATTGGATACGCATTGCGGCAAAGCAAAGGGCCTACAAAGCGGCCCCTCGGAGTGACAGTCAAGTATCTGGACTAAGTCAGAGGCTCATACACTTTTATGTAGCCGTCGTTAAGATATTTTGGTACTCGGAGATTTGCTTGTTTTAGAATAAGAAACATTAAAAAAACTTGAACGCCATAACAAGGCGCGCTACTATCTGATTTTAGATCGAGCTCATGGGGGTTGAATATGAAACACGTCATAACAATCTGGGCGGTTTTAGTTTCTTGTGCCTGGACCTATGCCATTGAGGGTACTTCGGCTGCGCCTGTTGGGACTGTGCCTTTAAAGAAGGGCCATTTCGGTACAGGGTTAGAATATGTTTTTGCCGAGGATGATGTTAAAACTGAGGAGGCGTTCTTTGGGGGTGTACGGCTGCCGGCTGACAAGATCAAGAAGGTTCAACTCGATAGAATCGTTTTTGTACCGTCTTATGCACTGTTGGACAATATCATTCTTTTAGGCAGGTTTGGCGGCAGTCGGATGGATATCGACGAGAATGCCAACAAAGGCACCCTGGCAGGTCAGCAGGGTACAAGCGACTGGGGTTTTACGGCAGGTGGCGGCGTAAGGGCTGTCATTTACAAAAAAGAGAGGTTTACCTGGGCGATTTCAGGCCTGATAACTTGGTGTGAGCTTGATGGTTTTGACCCGTGGAGCGGGGTTTTCAATGGTATACCTATATCAGACGGCAAAATGAAAATTAATCTCACCGACTACCAGTTTTCTACGGGCCCAGCTTATGAATTTGTCGACGGATGGATACTATCTGCGGGTCCGTATGCTCGATTTATCAATGCCGACGCGAAGGTAAGTGCGCCAGTTTTTGGAGAGACGGTAAAAACAAATATAAACATAAAGGAACAGGATTACCTCGGGGGGTATATATCGAGCCAGTTAATGATAACAGATACTCTGGGATGGAATGTACGTTTTGCCGCGACAGCGTCAAGTTATTTGATAGGAACCAATGTGTCACGGGCATTCTGAAAGCGTTCTGAAAGCGGAATATGATATCAGACCGGGAAAAAGAGCTGGAGCGACAGTTAAAGGAAAGCGAGGAGAAATTCCGCAACCTGGCTGAAAACGCAAACCTGCTGATCGTTATAGTCATAGGCACACGGCTCATCTATGCCAATCCCCAGTTCGTAAAGGCCGTAAAATATAGTATGGATGAATTGCTGTCGATGGATATCGGTGAGATCATCCACCCGGACTTTCGCGAGATGGTGCTTGACCGGTCGCGGAGGCGGCTTCGCGACGAGTTAGTGACATCACGCTACGAATTCAAGATAGTTGCAAAGGACGGCAGTGAGCTGTGGCTTGATTTTTCGGCAGCGAGGATGACTTATTTCGGCGAGCCGGCGGTGATAGGAACAGGATTCAATGAAACACAGCGCAAAGCCGTGGAGCAGTACCTGCGCGAAAGCGAGGAGAAGTTCCGGCTTTTAGCCGAAAACGCAAATGCGATTATAGGCATTATCCAGGATACAAACTTTGTTTATGTAAATCCTTATTTCGAAGAGGTGAGTGAATATACTCGCGACGAGCTTTTGGGAATAGGTCTTAGTAAAATGCTCCACCCGGATTATCGACAGCTGGTGGTTGGGAGAGCTTTGAAAAGGCAGATGGGGCAGGATGTGTCATCCAAATACCAGTTCATCATGATCACCAAATCGGGCAAAGAGCGGTGGATGGATTTCTGTGTGGCGAGGATTTTATACAAGGGCAGGCCGGCGATTGTGGGAATCGGTATCGATATTACAGAGTCCAAACATTATGAGCAACAACTCACGAAATTAAAAGATGATCTTGAAAACAAGAATAAAGAACTTGAATCAATTATCGGAATAGTTTCACACGATCTGCGATCACCGCTGGTGAATATCAAAGGTTTCACAGAAGAGATACAAAAGGATTGCGTTGATTTGAGGAAAGTGCTGGCAAAAGAAAGTATCAGCGAAATGTCCAGAAAAGTCATTGATCCGATCGTAAGTGAAAGTTTGCCGGAATCACTGGATTATATCCAGAAGAGTGCAGCAGCGATGAGTCGGCTTATCGAGGCGCTTATAAAGGTTGCGCGGGCCGGAATCGCAGTGATCAAAGCCGAGAAGCTGGACATAAATGCCGTGATTGCGGAGGTTGTTTCAGGGCTTGAGTTTAAAATCAAGCAGAAGCATATTGATGTGATAATTGAAGAGTTGCCGGCGTGCACCGCTGATAAGATGCAGACATCGCAGATATTTACTAATCTGATCGATAACGCTATAAAATATCTTGAGCCGTCTCGTCCTGGGAGAATCAGAGTTTCAGGTGAAATCAAAAACGACAGGGCAATCTACTGTGTGGAAGACAACGGTATTGGAATTCCTGGAAACAAGCAACAACAGATATTCGGTTTTTTTATCAGATTGGAAACAAGTCTGGCGGGTGGCGAAGGGATCGGGCTCGCAATGGTAAAGCGAATGGTACAGCGAAACGGCGGCAGTGTACGCCTGGATTCCGAACCTGGAAAAGGAAGCAAATTTTTTATTGAATTACCCTTATAAGGCATTTTGACAAAGCTATTTGTGCCGCATGAATTGCAGGAATTCCAGAATTATCAGCGCCAGCCACCCAATCTGCAGAAAGAAGAATACGATTATCTGTGCCCATTCGGCGCGGTGTTTGCCTGAGACAGTGAAATTTTCGACGACAACGGAATAGGCGTCTTCGAGCGAATCCAGCTTGGTGTTGATGCTCTTACGCCAGTCCTCAATTCGAAATTTCGTGCCGGCAAGGTTATAGAAACGGGCAGAGTACCAGTCGCCGATCATTTTTATTTCACGGTCGAGCCGCTGGAGCTCGGCTATTGATGTCATTCTTACTCGTATGACCTCACGGAGATCGTCTGCCAGTTCGCGGGAGGTAAAGAGCTTTCGCCTTGTCGGTATCATGGAAGCAATTCTGGCAAGTCGCTGGTCGAGGGTTCTGTCGAGTATTCTGTGCCGCAGCAACTGCAGGTTGGCAAGGGTAAGTATTTCAATCTCTTCGGCTACATCGCCGGTGGGATCGAAAAGAAATGCACCATCCCAGTCGATTATGCTCAGGTCGTTTTTGGCATACTTCAAAGAGGCATCAAGGGTATATTTGATCTCCTTGGGGTCGAGTTCAAGGCGTTCGGATTTGAGCAGGGAGGCGATAATTTGGCCATGAGACAAAAATTGTTCCGGATCGGTATCGTAACCGCTGACTACAAATATCGAATAAGTTTCGGTGAATTCGCTCGAGCCGCCATGCTCTTCAAGTATGCGGTTGGCATGGGCGAAAATTTTCTCTTCGATCGTGAAGATTTCCTTGTGAAAAATGTTTTCCACATCCATTGTGCACTGAATAAGCAGGACATCGGGCTGGTAACTCTTTAAAATAAACGGAACTACGCGGCCGTTTATGTCTGCGAGTTCCTGGCCGATGACTACCTGGCGCGGAATGGATAATTCGGAATATGCAGGGGCGCTTTTGGTTGGCGGTGCTTTGAAAAACTCGCCGCTGATGGGTTTTTGGGCTTCGCCAAGTAATAGTGTTACAAGTTGCTGCTTCATAAGTATATTATAACTTTTACACGGTCGCAAATACATTGAAAAGCGGCTGTTGTGCTGTAAGTAGTTTAAATCGTGAGAGTTATGGTTTTGGAAAGGCGGGCAAATGGCTAAGCTTGTGCTGTTGCGTCATGGAGAAAGTATCTGGAATCTTGAGAATCGCTTTACAGGATGGACAGATGTGGGGCTCAGCGATAGAGGTGTGGAGGAATCGCATCGGGCTGCTGCGATGATGATGGAAGCGGGATTAATTTTTGATCTGTGCTTTACCTCTGTGCTCAAACGGGCTATTAAGACGCTGTGGATAGTGCTTGAGGATATGGATCTGATGTGGGTTAGGGTAGAGAACAGTTGGCGATTAAATGAGCGGCATTACGGGGCTTTGCAGGGTTTAAATAAGGCCGAGACGGCGGTTAAGTATGGCGATGAGCAGGTGCATATCTGGAGGCGGAGCTATGATGTAAGGCCGCCGGCGCTGGACAGGGCCGACCCGCGGTATCCAGGTTTTGAGACGAAGTATGCGGCAATGAAAGCATCCGAACTGCCCATTTGCGAAAGTCTTGCCGATACTATCGCAAGGGTCATGCCTTACTGGGATAACGTTATTGCAGACCGGATACGCGCCGGAAAAACTATTCTTATATCCGCCCACGGCAATAGTCTAAGAGGCCTTGTAAAATACCTCGACAATATGTCCGATGAGAAGATCGCAGCACTTAATATCCCAACGGGCATACCGCTGGTGTATGATCTTGATGAGAATTTGAGAGTACTTACAAAGCGTTATCTCGGCAGCGATGCGGCACTTGAAGACGCGATAAAAAAGGTGCAGGCCCAGGGCAGGGCCAAATAAATCTTATGTTTCCTCGGATAAGACGGCAGACGCAAGAGAGCCGAAAAACGGGAGCTTGGTAATTTGGGAGCACCAGCCCCATCTCGTCAGCTAAGACGAAGAGGAGGTTACCGTTACTGACGGCAGTAGTAATTCTTGATATGGTCAGCCGCGGGGATGGAATTTTTTGTGGACTGAGCGGAGGCGGTCGGCATCGACGTGGGTGTAGATCTGTGTGGTGGCGATGTCGACGTGGCCGAGCATGTCCTGGACTGCGCGGAGGTCTGCGCCGCCTGATAGGAGATGGGTGGCGAACGAGTGGCGGAGGGTGTGGACTGTGACCCTATCGCCGAGGCCTGCGCGGAGGGCGTATTTTTTTACAAGACGCCAGAGTTCTATGCGGCCGAGCTTTCTGCCGGTGCGTGAAAGAAGAAGGTAGTCCTGGCTGAAGGTTTTTTCGAGATTGGGCCGCTGGTCGGCGAGGTATTGGCCGATTGCTTCAATAGCGGCCTTACCGATGGGGACGATGCGTTCCTTGTTGCCTTTGCCGAAGAGGCGGAGATAGCCGACGTTTAGATTACAATCCTTGATCTTTAAGCCTGCGAGTTCGCTGGCGCGCATGCCGGCGGCATAGAGGAGTTCGAGCATGGCTTTGTCGCGGAGGTAGTAGGGTTCATCGGGCTGGGGAGCTTCGAGGAGTTTAAAGACGTGGTGGCGCGAGCAGACGATGGGGAGCCGCTGCCAGAGTTTTGGGCCTTCCAGAATGGCGGTGCAATCATCTTCTATATGGCCCATGAGTCGCTCGAATCGGAGCAACATTTTTATTGCCACCAGGCCGCGTTTGATCGAGGCCTCAGCTTTATCATCCTGGGTCAGTACCTTAAGGTATTTGTGCACCACCGGCGGGGTGATCTGGGCGGGTGTGGATATATTGTTTTCGCCGCAATATTCGCTAAAGGCCTTGAGGTCGCGGCCGTAGCCGAGGATTGTGTTTGGGCTTAGGCCTGCCTCGATTGCGAGGTAATCGAGAAAGGCTTTTACCGAGTTGCCAAGGGGCAATTCTTTTAATTTTGCAGCTAGAGATTGAGTTTGGATTTTGGACATGTTTTAAAATAGTTATAGTTAATAAGGAACAAGGAACATTAAGCACTAAGCACGAAATCCGAAACAAATTCTAAATTACAAAAGTCAAATTACAAACAAATTCTAAAAGAAGCAAGAGAGGAAGTCATAAGTCACAAGCAAGAGGCAACAGGCAAGAGGCATTAGACAACAGGGCAAAATCATGTGGGGAGGGTTATGCAAAATTTGGTTCCTTTGCCTAATTGGGACTGGACACGGATTTGGCCTTTATTTAGTTCCACTAGTTTTTTGACGATAGCTAGGCCGAGGCCATCGCCTTTTTGGCTGCCTGTGGATCTGAAGAACATGGTAAATATTCTGGATTGATCTTGCTGAGAAATTCCGATGCCGTTATCTGTGAAACAATAAGTGCTGAGCTCGCTGGTGGTGCGGCCGGTTATCGAAAGTACGAGGGGCTTTGTGCTGTCCCTGTATTTTATGGCGTTGTCGATGAGGTTGGAGAAAACCTGGTTAAGATGGCTCGCGTCGGCGGTGCAGGGGGGCACGTCTTCCAGTTCAATACTGATATTGTTTTCCTTGATCGTGAATTCGTAATTTTTGATAATCTCGGCGAGCATGGCTGAGACATTTACTTTAGCAGGTGAAACGGGCTGTTTGCCGGTTCTTGCCACCTTTACAAGGGTCTCGATTAGGCTGCTCATGGACAGGGCACTTGATTGTATGAATCCTATGGATTCAGATACCTCGCTATAAAGTTTTGTGGCCTGCGGTGCTTTGTCCGGCTTGACCATAGCTAAAATTTCACTGACATCTCGTTTCAGCTCATTGGAAAACCCTTTGATATTTACGAGCGGGGATCGCAGGTCATGTGATACCGTCGAAATGACAGATTCAAGCTCGTTGTTCTTTTCCTCAAGCATGAGGTGGAGGTCATGAGCCTCTTCGAGAAGGCGTTTTCTTATAGACGCATATCGCATGAGCATAATAAGGGAAGAAACGATCATTACAAGTGCGGCAGCTACAAAAATACTAATGTGAAAATTTGTATTCTGGGCTGCCTGCAAGATAGCGCTGTTGTGCTGGTCATACCATGAAACGTTCAGATGTTTGAGTCTGAGTATTTCCATCAAGGTGGTATTGAGCTGCTCTACCTTGATGAACCTGGGTATGTTCTTGCGGGCGACTTCGAAACCCTGTTTCTGTGCGAGATTTACAATTGCCTGCAACTGCGACGTGAATGTTTTTGAGTTTTTGATAATCTCATCGACCGCGGCGCTATCTCCTATGTCGGATTCGGTAGAACGGATTTGTCCTATCAGCTTATCTGTGTTGCTTACCAGTGTGTTGAAATTATCAAGATGTTTTTTGTCTTCGAAAAGCAGGTAGTTAACGCTTTCTCTTCGCATATCGCCAAGGTTTGAAGAGAAAGTCTGGAGAATATCGAGGTGTTTGACTGTTTCCTTTTCTCGGTAGATACTGGCCACAAGGGCGTTCTTCTGCTGGTAAGCCATTGTGGCTATCACAACGAGAATCATAAGGCCGCAAAACAGTATGCTGATGGATATTTTTTCTTTTACCTGCTGCATTTCCTACCTTTTTGAATACAACAAAGCTTTGTTTAAGTATACGCGGCTAGTAGGAAAATGTTAAACACTTCAAATTTAAAAAAGAGTGTGGAATAAAATTCATAGTTTTATCTTGACCAAATCCTGAAGGCTTGTATAAATATGCGGGTTTTTTTGGACTTAGAATGCTTGAAACATGATGACGGAGAAGTTGGGACTATGAAGATCAGCAAAAGAGCGATGGCGGTAATCGATTCACCTACTATGGCAGTTGCGACAAAGGCAATGGAACTCAAGGCCAAGGGTGTGGATGTTGTGAGTTTCGGAGCCGGTGAGCCGGATTTTGATACGCCGGATTATATAAAGGAAGCTGCGATATCTGCCTTGAAAGCAGGCCAGACGAAGTATACCGCAACGACTGGTATTGCCGATCTTCGCAAAGCGATCTGTGCCAAGCTTGAAAAGGAAAACAA
>Ga0079306_1001647_pt1 | contig 14205 bp, 11 predicted proteins | sample Methanotroph_Enr_FD_79181 | JGI IMG/M metagenome (GOLD analysis project Ga0079306, IMG submission 79181) | Enriched soil microbial communities from Old Woman Creek wetland in Ohio, USA - Methanotroph_Enrichment_5 | ecosystem: Environmental > Terrestrial > Soil > Wetlands | place: USA: Ohio...
CGGCGCATACTCCTCCATCTGGGCCACAAGCGGCATCCCTATGTTGTGTCGCAACACCTCGTCGGGAAGCGATTCCCCGAGCACTTTCTTTGTGGCGTAGCGCGCAGAAGCCATGATCATCTCGATCGTGTCGATGATCGTGCCGTCAAGGTCGAACAGTACGACCTCGATGTCCGCTACGCTAGCTGCGCCACTGGGAGCCCGCATCTATTCGTCGGCCTCAGCGGCGGCCGCATCATCTGCGTCCTCGAACTCCTCGGCCATGAGGTCCTCTGTCTCCGCCTCAAGCAGGTCTTCCGGCGCCACTTCAGCGCTTGCCGGCTCGGCCGTCTGCTCGAGCAGGTTGCCTTGGCCCTCGGCGATGCCGCGCGGTGCTTTCTTCTTGTTGCCCCCGCTGACTCTCGCGATCGCCGTGACGTGGTCCGTCTCGGCGACGTTCATCACCTTGACCCCCTGCGTCGAGCGCCCGAGCTTGGAGATGTCCTCAGCCTTGACGCGGATGACCACGCCTTCCTCGGAGATCAGCATCAACTCGTGCGCCGCCGAGACAATCTTCATGCCGACAAGCGGCCCCTTCTTGGGCGTCACCTGTATCGTGCGCACTCCCTGCCCGCCACGATGGTGCTGCGGGTAGTCGGCAATCGCCGTCCGCTTGCCGTAACCGCGTTCCGTCACGACGAACAGCTCCCTGCCTGCCTCCTGCGCGATCTCCATGCCGAGCATCGATTCGCCCTGCTTGATGGTCATGCCCTTCACGCCCATGGTGTCTCGGCCCATCGGGCGAGCCTCGGACTCGTCCCACTTGATCGCCTTGCCCGCCGAGGAGACCATGACGACCTTCATGCCCGGCTTCACGCGGCGAACCGAGATGAGTTCGTCGTCGTCACGCAGATTGATTGCGATGATGCCGTCGCGGCGCGACCTGTCGTAGGCCCCGATAGCGGTCTTCTTGACCATGCCGTGCTTGGTCGCGAACATCAGGAACTCGTCAGCTGCGAACACCTTGGTGTTGATGACGGCGGCGATCTTCTCGGTCTGCTCGAATGGCAGCAGGTTCACGACGGCCATACCCCGCGCGTGGCGCGAGCCGACGGGCAGCTCGTGCACCTTCATGCGGTAGACCTTGCCGCGTGTCGAGAAGATCAGCACGTAGTCATGCGTGCTCGCGATGAAGAGGTGCTCGACGAAGTCGTTGTCGCGCAGGTTGACCCCCTGCAGCCCCTTGCCGCCACGCTTCTGCTGGCGGTATGTGGCGACGGGCAGCCGCTTGATGTAGCCGGCCTTGGTGATCGTGACGACCATGTCTTCTTCGGCGATGAGGTCCTCGACATCAAGGTCCTTCGCTGCATTGGTGATCTGGGTGCGTCGCTTGTCGGCGAACTTCTCGCGAACTTCGGCCATCTCGTCCTTGATGATCTGCAGCACCAAACCCACGTCTGCAAGGACCTTCTGATACCACGCGATCTTCTCGCGCAGCTCGGCGAGTTCCTCTTGGATCTTGTGGCGCTCGAGGCCCGTGAGGCGACGCAGGCGCATCTCGAGGATTGCATCGGTCTGAATGACCGAGAGCCCAAAGCGCTCGATCAGTCTGGCTTTGGCTTCCTGGTCATCGTTGCTGGCACGAATGATCTTGATGACCTCGTCGATGTTGTCCAGTGCGATGACCAGGCCATCGAGTATGTGGGCGCGCTCCTCGGCCTTCCGCAACTCGTAGCGCGTGCGCCTGGTGATGACGTCCTTCTGGTGCTCGATGTAGTAGTGGAGCATCTCTTTCACGTTCAAGGTGCGGGGCACGCCGTCCACGAGCGACAGCATGATGATGCCGAAGCCCTGCTGCAGCTGGGTGTGCTTATACAGCTTGTTCAGGACGACCTGCGGGATGCAGTTGTTCTTGAGTTCTACTACGACCCGCATACCTTTGCGGTCCGACTCGTCGCGCAGGTCAGACACTTCGGTCAGCTTCTTCTCGCGCACGAGTTCGGCGATCTTGCTGACCAGTTTCGACTTGTTCACCTGGTACGGGATCTCGGTGATGATGATCCGTGTACGACCGGTCGAGGTCTGCTCGATGTGGGCTTGTCCTCGAACGGTAAGCGAGCCGCGCCCCGTCTCGAAAGCCGACCGGATGCCATCGCGACCCATGATCGTGCCGCCTGTTGGGAAGTCGGGCCCCGGCAGCACAGTCATGAGCTCCTCGACCGTAACGTCCGGGTTATCAATCAGCATGAATGTTGCGTCGACAACCTCCCCCAGGTTGTGAGGCGGTATGTTCGTGGCCATACCTACGGCGATACCCGCGGAGCCGTTCACCAACAGGTTGGGGTAGCGGGCAGGCAGCACGAGTGGCTCAAGCAGGGACTCGTCGTAGTTCGGGCCGAAGTCGACGGTCTCTTTGTCCAGGTCCCGCAGCAGCTCCATCGCAAGTCTTTGCAGTCGGGACTCCGTGTACCGCATGGCGGCCGCACGGTCTCCGTCGACCGACCCGAAGTTGCCGTGTCCGTCGACGAGCGGCGCCCGCATCGCGAACGGCTGGGCCATCCGCACCATGGTGTCGTAGACGGCCGTGTCGCCGTGCGGGTGGTACTTGCCGATGACTTCGCCGACCGTCCAAGCGGACTTCTTGTAGGCCCGCGTGGGAGTGAGGCCCGACTCATTCATTGCGTACAGGATCCGCCGATGGACCGGCTTGAGTCCGTCGCGAACATCAGGAAGCGCTCTCGATACGATGACGCTCATCGAGTATTCGAGGAACGAGTTGCGCAACTCGGTCTGAATCTCGATCGGCAGCGTCGTCGTGCCGGTGGTATCTATCATCCCACTCTCGTCTGACACTAGAGCACTCCTCGCTGTCGCAGAGTCCTATACATCATCCACACGCCAACACAGGCGAATACGAGTCCAAAGACAATCAAGACAACCCCTCCGAGGGAGCCGGTAACCCCCGCGCCTCGCGTTTCCGCAAGTGCCACAATTCCCCACACTACGAAGACCGTCCCTATCGCGGCCAGCACAGCTCCCGCGCCAACCTCTACCTTCCAGATGTCCTGACCAAAGGGCGGTTCTTCCTCCTTCAGCCGGCGCATCATCGCTTCTATGCGGGGATCGTCTCCACCCGCCGTACCCGTGCTGGCCACCGGTCCTTGCTCGGCCGGGGCTGCCTGCTTCACCGACGAGGCAGGAGCCTCCGGCTGTGCCGCGGCGGGCTGTGCCGTCTCGGGCTGCACAGGCCGAGCTGCCGCCGCCGCCAAGGCGGCCGCGGCAACCCTCTCGGCCTCCTTGCGCTGGGCAAGCTCGTCGAACTGTTCCTTCTCCCAGGGGGGCGGCTCGAAAGCCTTCTTCGCCTCACGCCGAGGCGGCTGGTTGAAGTTGAAGCCCTGGTCGCTCACGGCTTGTCCGTGTTTCCTTCCGCCAGCGTCAGATGTCCAGGAACCGGACGTCCTTCGCATGCCGCTGGATGAACTCCTTGCGCGGCTCCACTTGATCGCCCATCAAGTCGGTGACCGCCTTCTCGGCCGCCAGCCCGTCATCGATCGTCACCTGCATCAACGTCCGGGTGGAGGGATCCATGGTCGTGTCCCAGAGCTGTTGAGGATTCATCTCGCCGAGACCTTTGTACCGCTGAATCGAGTACTTGGTGCCCTCAGCCAGCTTGCCAAGCGCCTCTTGGAGCTGCAGGTCGTTGTATGCGTACTCGTGCTTCTTCCCGACGGAGATCTTGTAGAGCGGCGGCTGCGCGATGTAGATGTAGCCGTTCTCGATCATTTCGGGCATGAAGCGGAAGAAGAATGTAAGGATGAGGCAGCGGATGTGGGCCCCGTCCACGTCCGCGTCGGTCATGATGATCGCCTTGTGGTACCGGGCAGCCCCTATGTCGAATTCTTCGCCGATGTTCGTTCCGATGGCCGTGATCATGGCCTGAATCTCTTCGCTCGATAGCGCGCGGTTCATGCCGGCCCGCTCGACGTTCAGGATCTTGCCGCGTAGCGGCAGGATTGCCTGGAAGCTCCTGTCACGAGCCTGCTTGGCGGACCCACCTGCCGAGTCACCCTCCACGAGATAGATCTCCGCGAACGCGGCGTCCCGGATCGAGCAGTCCGCAAGCTTGCCGGGAAGCGTCGAGGATTCGAGCAACCCTTTGCGCCGAGTGAGTTCCCGCGCTTTTCGGGCCGCTGCACGAGCCTTGGCCGCCTGGGCAGACTTGGTGACGATCTGCCGAGCCGGTCCCGGATGCTCCTCGAGGTACTCCGACAACCCCTGGGTGACGACGGACTGTACCAGCCCGCGCATCTCGGTGTTGCCCAGCTTGGTCTTCGTCTGGCCCTCGAATTGGGGGTCTGTCAATTTCACCGAGATGACGGCGGCCAGCCCTTCTCGGATGTCCTCGCCGGAGAGGTTCTCGTCCTTCTCCTTGAGGATTCCCTGCCGCCGCGCATACTCGTTGATCGTTCGCGTGAGCGCGTTCTTGAAACCGTCGAGGTGAGTACCCCCCTCGTGGGTGTTGATGTTGTTCGCGAAGGCGAGCACCGCGTCCGAGTAACCCGAGTTCCACTGCATCGCGATCTCGACTGCACCCTCGGGTCCCTGAGCCTCGAAATAGATTGGCTTCGAGTTGACGGTTTCCTTGTTCTCGTTGAGGTACTTCACAAAATCGACGATGCCGCCCGCGTACCGGAACTCCTCCTTGCGGGGCTCCAGTTCTCTCTCGTCCGTGAGAGTGATGCGAAGGTTCTTGTTCAGGAACGCCGTCTCGCGGAACCTTGAGGCAAGGGTGTCGTAGTCATAGACGGTCGTCTCGAAGATCGCGGAATCGGCCCAGAACGTCACCGTTGTGCCGGTAGCCTTGGACTTGCCGCCCTTCGCAAGCGGCGCGGCCGGCTTGCCGTAATCGTAGGCCTGAGTCCAAATCGCCCCGTCCCGCTTGATCTCCACCTCGAGCCTGCTCGACAAGGCGTTGACGACGGAGACCCCGACGCCGTGCAAGCCACCGGAGACCTTGTATCCCTTTCCGCCGAACTTCCCTCCCGCGTGGAGGACCGTGAGGATGACCTCGACGGCCGGCTTCTTGAGTTTCGGGTGCTTGTCGACGGGCATACCTCGCCCGTCGTCGGTGACACTGACGGAGTTGTCTGCATGGATCACGACGTTGATGAGGGTGCAGTGCCCTGCCAGCGCCTCATCCACAGAGTTGTCGACTACCTCGTAGACCAGATGGTGAAGGCCTTTTGGACCAGTCGTTCCGATATACATACCGGGGCGCTTGCGAACAGCCTCGAGCCCCTCAAGAACCTGAATGTCCTTGGCTGAGTATCCCGCGTCTACTGACACACCGTCTCCTCACTGAAACGCGTGCTGCGGCGCATCCACCCGCGTGCAATTCCGGGGGACTACGACATGTTGTGGTTTCGTGCCCAATGTTACCACAAACTGTTGTGCTTACAGGCCAGGAAAGCACTCCTAGAGGCCTTCTCGCGGCTCCTCACGGGAGTTGCGGGCCGCGATACCCTTTTTCCACTCCAAGTCCTTGACTGTGGCCGCAAGAACGGCCTCTCGGAGTTCCGGGTCCTTGATGGAGGCTACTGATTCGGTGACTTGGGCGAGCTCAGTGGGAGTCAAGGGGATAGAGGGTACGTCGTCTTCCTTGTAGAAGTCGTCCGTTTCCTTCTGTTCCTGGACTATGCGATGCGCTTCGGAGACTCGCCTGGACACAGTGAACCGAATGGCCCCTACCAGTTCCTGACCGATTTCTTCATTGATGGCTGTCCTGTAGCGCTCGGCCATCGCAGTGAGTTCGGTCGCCCACGCGGGGCTGTCCACATACACGATCAGGAGGCCGTCTCTCATGTACGCCCCGGTGGTGTGGTTCTGTACCGAACGCCCCACGATCCTGAACCAAGCCGCTCCCACTCTTGCCGAGACGGCCGCGCCTGGATTCCTTCTGTCGAGCCTGCCAAGAGCCGCCGCCAGAGAGTTTCCGAGTTGAGCCGGCTTTCCTCTTCTCTTCATCACAGGCTCACGACTCTCGCTCTGTCTATCATCGCCGGTTCGAAGTATCCGATGTTGGTCGTGGTGACGAACGTCTGCGCGACCTCTCCCACGAACGACGCAAGCGCGTGACGGCGGTCCTCATCAAGTTCTGACATGACGTCGTCGAGCAACAGAAGCGGAGGTTGCCCTCCGATGTCGGTGATGACGGCGACCTCAGCCAGTTTCCACGTTAGCGCGATGGTCCTTTGCTGCCCCTGGGAAGCGAAAGCCCGGACATCTCTTCCGTCGAGAAGGAATCGGATCTCATCCCGATGCGGTCCCGTCAACGTCGTGCCGCGGGCTCTCTCTTCTCCCGCGGTCAGCCGCAGGGCATCTTCGAAGCCTGTCTTGCTTTCCTCTTCGAAGCCTCTTCTCGCCCATGACGATTCGTAGACGGCTTCCAGCCGCTCTCCGGCGACCAGAGACGCGTAGGTGTCAGTCAGTTTCTCCGACAGGCGGTTGAAGAGTCTCTTTCTGTGTCCCGAGAATGCTACCCCTCGATCGACGAGTCTCTCTGTGAGGGCCCCCAGCACGTGGTCATCGATATTCGGTCCGCGCAGTACCGCGTTTCTCTGCTTGACCGTCTTCTCATATTCACTTCTGAGAGCGCCATAGGCTTTTGAAAGCTGATCGCCTACTCCATCTATGGCGGCCCGCCGCTTGTCGGCTGAGTCTTTGACCATCCGTAGATCGTCCGGCGTGAAGACTACACACGGAAGGCGCCCGGCCACATCGGCCATCCTCTTCTTCACGTTTCCGTTCACCGAATACGTTCTCTTGCCAGCCGCCGAGATGGTCAGGCTGGTCTCCAGCCTACGCCCGTCTCCCTCAGCCTCAAGAGAGAGAACCGCTTCCGGCGCACCCCATCTCACACACTCTCCCCATGACGGATTGCGAAACGAAGACGCAGCCGACAGGAGCTGAAGGGCTTCTATGATGTTTGTCTTGCCGACCGCATTGGCTCCGACCACGATCGTTATCATCTCGCCAGGCTCCAACTCGAGCGATTCGTAGCTCCTGAAATCCTTGAGTTTGAGTCGTGTAGCGCGAAGAGACACTCGGTCTTCCTAGCTGACTCTGACGGGCATCAGCAGGTAGAGGAACCCTTCGTCTCCGACGGTCCTTAGGACGCCAGGCTTCAGCGCGCTTTGCACCTCAAGACGCAAGGACTCAGCGGTAGCAGAGTTCAACCCGTCCATCAGAAACGCGTGATTGAACGCAATCTCAACGTCACTTCCCTCGGCTTTCACCATCAGATCCTCTGAGGCGTCCCCAACATCTTGTGTGGTGGCCGATAGAGACAGGGTTTGGTCGGCCACGCTGATGCTGATCTTGAGCGGTGTGTTGTGAAGAGCCATCAACGAGACTCTCTTGACCGCAGCCGTGAACTCCTCTGCCGAGATAACCGCGTTGGTTTCAGTCTCTTTTGGGATGAGCTGTTTGTAGTTCGGAAAAGTCCCTTCGATCTTTCGTGTGACAAAGGTGGTGTCGCCGAACTCGAAGACGATCTGATTCTCTGAGACCCCCAGGGAGACTTCCTCGTTGTCTCCTAGGAGCTTGGAGACTTCCTCCAGCGCCCTACCGGGAATCACTACTTCCACGTCTTCTCCGGCTACCGTTTCAAGGACTAGTTCCCTGACCGCCAGACGGTATGAGTCTGTGGCCACCATCCGAACCGTCGGCCCCTCGACCACAAAGAGGACACCCGTGAGCGTCGCCCTGGTTTCGTCTCGGCTGACAGCCCTCGATACTTGCCGGACCATCGAAATCATAGTTGACGAAGAAAGAACGACCTTCTTGTCCACTGAGACCTCTGGGAACTTCGGGAAGTCGGCGGGGTTCAATATCTTCACGGTGAAAGAGGAGTGCTGACACCGAACCAGCGCCACCTCCCCTTCTACCTCTATCGTCACTGCCGCTTCAGGAAGGCTGCGAACGATGTCCGTCAGGAGTTTGCCTGGGAGAACAACCTTGCCGTCTTCTTCGACCAGGGCCGGGGAGGTATGGCGGACGGATACTTCGAGGTCCGTGGCCTGCATCTGGATCGAGCCAGATGCAGCGGAGAAGAGTATTCCCGAAAGGATCGGAAGAGTTGAACGAGCGGACATCCCTTTGCCTACGACCGAAAGAGCATTAAGTAGTTCGCTTCGAGCGATAGTGATCTTCATGTATTGATCCTTTCTTGTTTAAACCTAGTAGTAGAGATAGTAAGCCTTGTGGACATGTGTACAGCGCTTGTTTTCGCAGGTCATCTCAGGAGTGTCTCCCATATTTCGCTTGTGGAGCATTTGTTCTTCTCACCCACACAACCCACAAGGGGACTGGACGGTCCACAAGAACGGACGTTGTCCCCAACACAAAGCACAACTTCTCAACAGCCTTATGAACAAGACCTAGCTGTTCTTGGATCAACTCTTCTGCTTGATAACGTTCGTAAGCTGCTGAATCTGGTTGTAGACCTCACGCTGGGCCCCCATGAGCTTTTGTATCTTGGCCTGCGCGTGCATGACAGTCGTATGATCTCGCCCTCCGAACTCCGCCCCTATCTTTGGCAGAGAAAGATCGGTGAGTTCTCGAGACAAGTACATCGCCACCTGCCGGGGATAGACGATGGACTGAGACCTCTTGCTGCCCACGAGGTCTGAATGAGTCACGCCAAAGAAGCGTTCGGCCTCTCGTTGGATTGTGGCCACTGAGATGGGGCGTGTAGAACGCTCAGGGAAGATGTCTTTGACCACGTCGCGCACCATAGGCAGGTCGGCAACAGGTCTGTTGGAGAGATCCATATACGCGCCGATCCGTATCATCGCGCCTTCCATCTCTCGGATGTTTGGAGACGCGATTTCGGCGACATACGTCAAGACGTCTTGCTGGACGGTGATTCCCTGAGATTCGGCGAACTGTCTAAGGATAGCCAGGCGGGTCTCGAAATTCGGGGGTTGGATATCGGCGGGAAGACCCATCGCGAACCGGCTTTGATATCGCTCCTCCATATTGATGTCCTTTGGAGGACGATCAGAAGCGAGAACAATAGCCTTACCCCGGCGCTGCAACTCATTGAACGTATTGAAGAACTGCTCTTGGATGCCTTCCTTGCTCTCAAGGAATTGAATGTCGTCGATCAGAAGGACATCCGCGGAACGGTACTTCTGCTTGAAGTTGTCCACTCTCTTGGCGCGAAGGGAATTGACGAAATCGTCGGTGAATTGCTCGGAGGTCACGAAGATGACCTTCTTGTGAGGGAAATTCTCCGTAACGTAGTGGCCGATCGCCTGGAGAAGATGTGTCTTCCCCAAACCGGGACCACCCCAGATGAAGAGAGGGTTGTACTTCATCCCAGGCTGCTCAGCCACAGCCAAAGCAGCGTTGCGCGCGAAACTGTTGGACTCTCCAACCACAAACAGGTCGAAGGTGTACTTGGGGTCGAACTCCTTGAAGGGGGCTGCCTCCTTCAGAGAACCGGTATCCGTGACGTCAGACGGGTTGACTGTGACGGCCGGCTCGAGCAACAGATCCTCGGCCGAGGAAGCGTCACGATCCACGACGATCTGGATCCTTAAGCCAACTCCGGTCACCTGCTCCAGGGCCGCACTGAGCCTTTGTGAATAGCGATCCTCGAGCCACGCTCGGGCAAAATCGTTCTGTACACCGATGACGAAGGCACCGTCATCGGTGATCTCGAGCGGGGCGGTGTGCTCGAACCAGGTCTTGAAACTCGGCGTGTTGAGTTCTGCTCGGACTATGTCGAGGACTTGGGACCACACGGTGGCGATATCCGTGGCAATTGCCATAGGGTGAGCGTCCTTGTCGGAGAGAGGTGTCATCGGGCGGCCAGTTCATCGAGAAAGAGCAGACCCTGCTTCGTGACTGTTCGCTTACCCCCGTCAGCGGCGATCAGATCCAGCTCCTCCAGAAGGGCCAGATCACGATAGGCGGTAGACAGGGCGACGGAGAGCTCCTTTGCCACGAGGCTGGGTCCGGCCGAGCCCGACTCAAGCACAAGCGCGAGGACCTGCGTCTGGCGGGTGCTGAGCCGCGGACGGACAGCCTTCGCCGGCTCTGCAAAAGGAAGCGAGACCGAAACCGACGCTGTGTCAGCACCGTACTTGGGTGAGGGACGGCCGGCAGGACGTACTTCGTCCGGGGTGGGTCGCGAACTGATCGTCACAACAGACCCGTGGCCAAGGTTGTCCTCGATGGTGAGAGCTCCGCCCGAGAGAACCAGGAAGTCCCGAACGATAGGAAGACCGGAGCCGACGCCTCGGATGTAAGCCTTCATTGCACCGCTTGCGGTCGTGTAGCCAGGGAGAATGGCGTGGGCCTTCTGTGGAATGCCCGGTCCCTGGTCCGCAAAGCGCACCGTAGCGCCACCGTCGAGTATGGAGATCACGGGTTCGGCGAAGCCGGCGTGAATGAGGTTCTCGGCCACCTCGCGTACTACTGTATAGGGTAGGTTGCCCCCCGCCTCGCCGGAGAGGCGGTGCACTCGCGTCGCGATGGCCTCGATGAAGTCAGCCACAGGAGCCGGTGGAACCTCCTCGACACAAGGAGCGGCTCCAGGGGCCTCGTAGACGGCGATACGGGCGGAAGAAGATACGGAGACGGACGGCGCCGAAAACGCAAGCAACCCGTCACCCCCGGCCGAATTCGATGCGGGGTGCCCGACATCAGAATAGAAAGCCTTCATTCTCCCCCGTCTTTCATGTTTTCCACGGACCCCGGAGTAATCCACAGGGGTCCCGCCACAACTCGCCGTCAATAACGCCAGAACACACGCGTATCCACCAGCTGCAACCCGCGTGGCCAAGTCAATAAACACGGTCCCTATCTGGGCTTTTCTAGTCTATCCACATAAGTTTCCACATCTGTGGAGAGAACTTTCCAGCCCACCCTTACCCTTCAACGAATTACCCTGATAAAACCGCGCGTTCGCTGTGGAAAGCGTGGACGAACCTGTCAGATCAGGGAGCCCGGCAACCGGAGCGAGGCCAGAATCTTCCATACCGATAACGGTCCGGGTCGATCTCACCACGCGTCTGGGGGTGTCCGAAGGAGCGGTTACACCAGATGGCGTCACAAAAACGACGGACGGTCGCATTCCAAGGACAAAAGGTAGATATCGAGATCGTGAAGGTGCATATCACGCTTCGTAAGGCGCGGGGCAGCATAGCAGAGGCCCACCAGGGCAACAACGTCCCAGCCAATGTTATCCACAGGCGATGGAATCGTCAGTCCTGCGTTTTCCACAGTATCCACAGATTCTCGAGCGTTTTGACAAAGGCAAGGATTAACGCCACTACCTGCGGTTATATGGAACAAGAACGCATGTTCGCGCCCTAGGGGTTCTGAATTCTTTCATCAGGCCGCAAGATGGGGAGTGCGCGCTTGTGCACTGCCCGCGGTTTGACACCAGGAGAGCCCCGCCCATATAATCGTCGGGCTTTGCCCCAAAACAGTCGGGGCGCAACGAGGAGGAGCACTGTGAAACGTACATACCAGCCTAATAACCGGAAGCGTGCGAAGTCGCACGGGTTCCGCGCCCGCATGGCCACCCGTGGAGGTCGCGCGGTTCTCGCCGCTCGCCGCCGCAAGGGACGCAAGGTTCTCTGCCCGTCGACGTGACGGCCGTGACCGGTGCGTGAAGGAATGGGCACCATCAAGTCCTCGAGGGAGATCGATTCAGTCTTCCGGGAAGCAAAGAGGTCGGCCCACCCACTCATCATAGTGCTGGCGGCACAGACGCCTGAAGGACGCGGCCGAACAGGCCGCGTCGCGTTTATCGCGGGAAAGAAGCTTGGCAACGCGGTAGTCCGGAACCGTTCTAAGAGGGTCCTACGCGAGAGCGCGAGACGCTGCGGGGGAACCTGGGAGGGGTATGACATCCTCCTTATCGCGAGGCCGGCCACGAGGGAAGCACCAGAAGTGGCGCTGGACAGCGCCCTTCAGAAGCAACTCGCCAAGCTAGGCGTGACGCAATGAACGAAGTAATCCGGATGATAGTGCTGATGCCGCGAAGAGGAGTCATGCTCCTGATACGCGGCTACCAGCTCCTCATCTCCCCCGCTTTCCCGCCATCCTGCCGGTTCACGCCGACATGCTCAGCATATGCGCTAACATCAGTCGAACGGCACGGGTTGTTTCGAGGCGGATGGCTTGCGCTCAAGCGGATCGCACGCTGCCACCCATGGAATCCCGGAGGACACGATCCTGTCCCCTGACGGGCAGGTCAACGAGGAGGTCCCACAGCGTGCAACTATTCGCCGCTTCCTGGCCCATTTGGGACCAGTTCAAGAACTTGATCTTCATGGCCCTCGTCCAGCTGCACGCGTACACCGGTGACTGGGGTGTGGCAATCATTCTGTTGACCGTGGCCATCAGGATCCTGATCCTGCCACTCACGATCAAGCAGACGAGCTCGATGTATGAGATGCAGAAGATCCAGCCCAAGATCAAGGCACTCCAAGAGAAATACAAGGACGACAAAGAGAAGCTGCAGGAAGAGACGCTCAAGTTCTACTCGGAGAACAAGGTTAACCCGCTCGGAGGATGTCTTCCGCTCCTGCTCCAGATGCCGGTATTCATCGCGCTCTTCGCGGTTCTGCGGAACCAGCTGCCACAGGGTGCGACATTTCTGGGAATTATTCCCAATCTTGGGGAGGCCCCCAAGGCCGTCTATGCGGCTCATGCCGCCGCCGGCCCCATGGCGGGTGTCATCGCCGCTCTCCCCTACATCGTGCTCGTGATCCTCTTCTCAGTCAGCATCTGGCTTCCTCAGGCGCTGATGCCGGGCGACAAACAGCAGAAGATGATCGGGGCATACATGGCGATCGCGATGCTCTGGTTCGGCTGGACGAGCCCGGCCGGAGTCCTTCTCTACTGGGACGTCTCCAGCATCTGGGGCGTTGCCCAGCAGCAGCTGACGATGACCTGGATGAATCGGAAGAAGGCGGCAGACGAGCTTGCCGACAAGGCCGCCAAAGACCTGGAGAAAGCGGCAAACGCGCAGGTCTCATCCAAGAAGCCTTCGAACAAGCAGTCCAAGAAGAGCTAGTTCCGCGCCGGCAGGCGCTGTGGCAAAGGATGGTGGAAGGCATGGAGCGAGAGTGCACCAAAGAGGCGCCGACGGTCGCTGAGGCCGTCGACGCCGCGCTCGAGGAGCTGGGCGTCCAGCAGGACGCCGTCGGATACGAGATACTCGAGGAGCCAGGAAAGAAGATCTTCGGCATCGGCAGCGAACGGGCGGCCCGCGTGCGCGTGTGGGTCAAGGAGGAGCGGCTCGGCGACTTGCAGCCGTCGGCAATCCAGGGGCAGGAAAGCGATGAGGAGACAGACGAGTCTCTCGAAGTGCTTCCCGCTGAACTAAGGGCTGACGAGGCTGCGGAACTCACCGACGAGGAACTTGATCAGGTCGCCGATACGGCGGTCAAGTCGCTCAAGACAATTCTCGAGGCGTTCGGCATTGAAGGCGCGTCAGTCGAGGAGTACGAGGGCGACGAGGGAGAGATCATTCTCGACGTGGTCGGTGGCGATCTCGCCATCCTGATCGGGCGTCACGGCCGTACGCTTGATGCCCTTCAGACACTGGTCTCGGCGATCACGAGCCGAGAGCTGGGATTCCGACACCCGGTTATCATCGACGTCGAGGGCTATCGTCACCGGCGCCGCCAGAAGCTTGAGGACATCGCGCGGCGCTCTGCAGATCGCGCAGCCCATCAACACACTCCGGTTCGCCTGCGGCCGATGACGGCATATGAGAGGCGAGTCGTACACGTCGCGCTGCGTGACGATCGCAGAGTCACAACGCAAAGCGAAGGCGAAGATCCGTTCCGGGTTGTTGTGGTGAAGCCGAAGTAGCCAACCAGCAGCTCGTCGTGTAATCCGAAGGGCGCCCACGGGCGCCCTTCGTGCATCAGTGTCCGCAGAGTGCTGCCGTAGTCGTACAACGAACTGAGTGCGCACGGAATGCGGCCGGCTGGAGACCTGGGTGCGCAGCTGCCCACCGACCGCTTAACGGAATCCGGTGGAGCATCTGCCTGGACCGAGGCCCTTGGTGAACTCCTCATGAAGGTAAAGTGTCCTGGCTTGACCCGTTCCAGCCTCCGGCTCGGAAATGCCGGAAGTGCTGACTGGGAGTCGCGAAACAAGAAGTTCAGTCGGCGGAGGCGCCGGACGCCCGCTGCA
>Ga0079306_1001648_pt1 | contig 14204 bp, 12 predicted proteins | sample Methanotroph_Enr_FD_79181 | JGI IMG/M metagenome (GOLD analysis project Ga0079306, IMG submission 79181) | Enriched soil microbial communities from Old Woman Creek wetland in Ohio, USA - Methanotroph_Enrichment_5 | ecosystem: Environmental > Terrestrial > Soil > Wetlands | place: USA: Ohio...
ATCCTCGACGCACAAGCTGCAACGAATGAACTTAAGGTCTATCCGAATCCTTCATCTGGTCCGGTAACCTTTGAATTCAGGGTCAGCGAAAATGCGAAGGTAACGCTCGATCTTACATCAACGACAGGTCAGCGTATTGCAAGAATTTTTGATGCTGATGTTGAAGCAGATAATACACAAACCGTCATCTTCAACAAATCTCTTGCTCCGGGTGTTTATCTCTATGAATTAAGATGGAAGGATCAAATGATCACGGGTAAGTTAATACGAACGAAGTAGTTTATATTTATTAATCATTAGAATGCGAGGCCGTTTCAAAGAAATTTGGAATGGCTTCGCTTTTAATACTCTACTTAATACTCCGGAAAAATTCAGGGTTGGTATAAGTCCCATTTCCGTTATCACTTTGCAGTTGCTAAGCATTGGAATACATTGCAATAAGCAGGAACAAGAAAAGTATAGAAATTTTCATTAATGATTCATTTTCAGTCCACTTACTTTATCGGTTATTTGCACTGTAATAAAGGCCAAATCTTTTCCATCAGCATGAATCTGGGTTCGGTCGGCTGTTGACCGTAGTTGTGTTGTTTCTCCTGTTATTTTCACTACTTCTTCAGCCCACTATTTTAAACTTAGACTCATTCCCAGGTAAATCATCCGCCCGAAATCAGGATAGCCAATTACCGTGAAGTACCGCTTATCCGTTAAATTTTTCACTTTGAAATAACACCTCACAGGAATTTTGCCTCTAAAACTATAGCCACCTGTCATATCCACACTTACAAAGTCGCCAAGAGGCTGCGGACCGGCAGTTACACTGGCAAAGCGCTGATTTTCGAACCGTGAAACATACTTACAGAGAATATTTAAATCAATCCCTTTTTTATCCAGGTAGAGTCCTGCACTTGAAATAAACACGGGATTCTCAAGATTGCGAATCATGCTCCCGTCCTTTTTCATCTCCGACTTCATCAGGGTAAAATTAACAAAGGGATTTACCAGGTTGAAAAGCCGGGGTGTCACCAGTTCATATTCTATTCCTGCCTGGTTCTGCCCCCTGTTTACATATAACTCCCTGATTATTTCGGTTACCATATCCTTATTTGTCTTTCCGCTCAGTGCAATAGCGTCTTCCTGCAAAATTCCGAAGGCGGTAACCGACATTTTCCCCGTCAGGCCGATTTTCCGTATTGCACTTATATCAATCTTGATGCGGGTTTCATTTTTAAGTTCCTCAAGATCTTCATTAAGTGCACCACGCCGGGGTTTAATCTCTCCTGCCGCGGCATTGAAATAAAAAGAGAGTTTGTTCCCGGGACGCCAGGTTATTCCAAGATTGCTTTGAAAAATGCCGGGTTCCCAGGTATCGGTGATCGGTGTTACATTTTTGAACTGTCCGCCCTCTCCTTCGATATTAAAGGCAGCATAATCATTCAGATAAGCTTTTGTCCAGCGGATTCCGGCATCGAAAGTAAAATGTCCCAATTGATGCTCATCCACAATCACTCCCGAAAAAGTTTCCGTATCACAACGCTTGCCCAAGTAAAACCGTTTGCCTTCAGGTGCTATCCAACGGTTGTATAATCCACCAAAACGAAGGGTATTTGATTGGGATAACATTACGGACTGCATAAAATTTACGCCTGCCTCATAATCACGTTCGTTCGATGTTGTCCCCTTTGCTTCATCATTAAAAGTAGGGTTGCGGTACGAATAGAATAACTGGATTTCAGAAGAAAGTTTGTCCGTTGGCCTGTAAGCAATCTTGATATTCGAGATCAAAGCCTTGTATGGATCAAAGCTTTGTAACAGATCGATGTATTTTTTATCTGCAGGTGCTTCAGCTATTCTTAATTGCCGGCTCCCGTCGAGATAGAATAAAGTAGCTTTAATTCCAAGTTTGGCCGATAATTGCCAGTCAAAACCAGTATTGAAATTGGCCATGCTCTCCTTTGCATGCTTACCTTCGGGACCATCGGTATTGTCGTAGCCTATCCCCGCGCGGTAACCCAATTTCCCAATTCTTCCTCCGTGTGAAATATGACTGTGAAAGCTGTTGAAAGTACCATATTCAACGTCGGCGTTCAATTCTGGTGTGGTATAATCCTTAGTTTTAATGTTGATAAGTCCGGCCATACCAGATAATCCGGTTAACAATGCAGCACTTGACCGTACAATCTCAATCTCTTCGATGTCTGAAGCCGAAAAGAAGTAGGGAAGTTCCTGAAATTCCTGTTGCCATACCCCGTTAACCGCATAATCGGGATAGGGATATTTCTGGCCCCTTACCGAAAAAAATTGTTTTACCTGTCGCCCCCTGGTTTCTGTTAAACCACCGGGTACATGATTTAATGCTTCAATTACCGTGATGGCACCTTGCCTGCGGATATCTTCAGATTTGATAATGGTAATGGCCGGTGAAAGCGAAGAAGGTTCGGTATAGGGCGCTTTCAGCAGATTTCGTATCTGTCGTTGAGCGGTGATAGTTACTGAATCAATCTCGTATGTTTGTGCCTCAAGATTGAATATCACCGGTAAATTGTCGCCAGCATTGATTGTGATTTTTCTTCTTTCGGTCTGGTAACCGGTCATTGAAGCTTTTAACGTGTAATTGCCTTCCTTTACTCCTGCAATACTAAACCTGCCGTCATTATCTGTAACTGCACCCTGCGATGTCTCGGTGATGATCACGTTGATACCTTTCAACGGAATTAATGATCCGGCATCCTTGACGATTCCGGCGATGTTGGTCTGAGCGTTTATATCTGTGAAACCAGTAAATAGAAAAATCAAAAGAAACAACGATAAAACATGATAGCCGGATTTGATTCTATAATTCACGAAACGTTCTGATAAAGGCATAGTTATTTAAGGTTTACCTGGCGAGCCAGCTTAATGAAATTTAAAATAAAACAATTATTTTACCTTTTTCAATCGTGATAATTCGGTCCGCGTATTTCACAATATCGTGATTATGCGAGACCATGATCACCGTTCCGCCATTCCCGTGAAATGCGCCGATAAGATCCATTAAAATTTTACTGTTGCCCGGGTCAAGGTTTCCCGTAGGTTCATCCGCAAGCAAAACTTCAGGATTTGAGATAATTGCGCGTATAAAAGCGGTTCTCTGTTTCTCTCCCACACTGAGTTCCGAAGGAAACTTATCTTTAAGGTCAGTGAGTGAACATTTCTCAAGATAGGAATCAATATTTTCAAAATGACTTTTTTCGTAGCAAGCCAGCCTGATGTTATCAAGTACACTAAGGTATGGCATCAGGTGGAATTGCTGGAATACAAATCCAATCTCTTTTTTCCTGTACGCATCCTTTTCCCTGCGGGATTGATCGTAGATGTTCCTGTCCCTGAAAAGGACTGATCCTGTATCAGGATGTATAAGGCCACCGATTACATAGAGTAAGGTCGACTTTCCCGCACCACTTTTCCCCGTAACTGCTAAATATTCGCCCTTGCTGACAGTTAAACTGACCGTGTCAAGCGCCGTAAATTCATGGCTGTTTGTATAATATTTTTTGCTAACCGTCTTTATTTCTATCATTTTACAACCTTTTGTCTTAAAATTTTCAATTGCTTATTCTTCACTAAGTGTCCGGGCAGCATCTATTCTTGCGGCAAGGAGGGCAGGAATCCAACTGCTTAACATCCACAATACAGGGAATATCACAATACAGCCATAAAAAAGAGACCAAATGGGTTTGATACTCTGTGAGGTAAACAAAAATATCTCCTTGCCGAAATATCCCGCTGTTGCGCTGCCCACGAAGAATCCGATAATGCCTCCTGCCAATCCAAGTATAAAAGCTTTTAACAGGATAATGTATAAAATGCTATAAATGCTGCGTCCCATCGCTTTTAATAACCCTATCTCGCGACGTCGTGCATTGATATTCTGATAGAATAGAAGCCCCGTAATAAGCAGGCACGAAAGGATTACAAATGGAATAATAAAAGCACCATACTTATTCATCATTACCCGCTGGTTTTCGCGTGCATCGGCAATACTGCTGATCTCGGTTACCTCAAGATCGGCAAATATATTCTGGACCTGGGTTCGTGCATTTTTAATCCGGCCATCCTTGCATACACAACCTAAAGCTTCAATTTTATTGATTTGCCCCGGTATGCCAAGAACCTGCTGTAAATCTTCGAGATTAAACGATACGCCCTGGTCCATTAATCCTTTTCCTTCACTGAGCCTTTTAGCGACCTCGTAGGTATACTCCTTGCCGTCTTCACCTGTTATGATAAAAGGATCCCCGGATTTTATATTTTTACTGATCAGTGAACCCAGCACAACCGTTCCTTTTGCTACGTCAAAACCCATGGTTTCCTGTGCCTGAAGGTATTTTTGAATGGCCTCATCCTTATATCCGAATAACATTATCTGGTGCGCGGAACCATTTGGATCCTTCCAATCGGGAAACCGGACCTGCAAAATACCCGTTAAGTGCCTCACCGCATCAAATGTTTTTGACGTAGCCAGTACATCCACATAACTTTCAGGAAATGTACCTGTATTGTTTACGGTATAGAAATCGATGAGATTGGTTCCTTTGGGATAGATATACAGGTTAAGACCCTGTTCCCGCATTATTTTCCGGGTTTCGTTTTCACTGGCTTTACTCAGTGAGAAGATCGAAACAGCTACAGAACTCGCGACAATCACCGTAATCAGGATCACGACAGAATTAATCCTGCGGTAGAATATCTCTTTGATAACTAATTTTAATGGATTCATAACGGATTCTTATGTTTTCTATGAATGTATAAAGTAAGAATTGCAACCACAAGCAGGACAAAAATTCCGGTTACGGCAAATGAGATATTCAGTGAGTTATCTTTTTTGATGACAATTTTCGGAGGTTGTGAGGTATTTATGCCTGTTTTCTGATCAGTTAACCATTTCGGCAAAGGTCTCGCCGCTACAGAATCGTATGTCAAAGTATCTTCCTGCCTCATTTTCCAAGCGAAGGATTTAGGTCAATCATTTTATTCAGGAGCGCAGGCTTCGGATTTTCCCATATACCTGAATACAGGATATCTGTCCCGGGGAGATCATCTTTGATCAGACAACTGCATTCAGCAATCAGGAATTTAATCATAAGGTTGATATTCTCCTCCGAGATGCCCCCTGCAAGTAAAGGCTCGAGAGCCTTAAATTTTCCGAATATGCCAAAAAGCATTGGCTCATTTATATTTTTCAGATCGTCCTCAACATTGAGCAACAAAGAGGTGAAATGCGTCTCAGCCCTGTTTTTCCGGTCAAGTTCGACAATTGATATAATATCTTTAAAGGGCGAATTTTTGATTGCATTCTGAAGAATTAGCAAGCGGTTTTTGTCTTTTACATCATCCCCTGTTTTAAGATAGAGCATCACGCAAAGCTTGCCACCGAGAAGTTCATCAGCAATTTTCTCCCGCATCGGAGAAGTCGCTATATGTTTGATATCCTCGTAATTATTGAATTTTTCGAGGAGTCTGTTCTTATAAAAGAGGGCATAATACGGCTGTTTGATGTCTTCCTTCAATACCCGTGAGACATTCAGATTAGCCAGCTTAAAGTTATCTGTCAGGATGCTGTTTTGTTTTTTTGCAGCATCACTCATGGGAGAATTGTCATAGCAAATCAATGTGTATTTTTCGGGGGATGCATTCAACAAGACCCATTCCGAAACCCGGGTTGAGCATGCAAGACTTATCATGCCTAACAAAATGATAACCCTCACCGAAACAAAGGTCCTGCCCGGTGAAAATATTTTATGTAAGATTCTATTTATAACAATCAGCATTTATTCAAAATCAAAGAATTATAGTTCCATAATCAATTCAACACCTGAGAGTATCGTATTTCCCCTGACCGGATCAAGATTGATCTTTAACGTTTTGCCTGCCTTTACCCCTGTGAATGTCCTGACCACTTCCTTATCCGTACGTCCCGACTCATTTACAATGTCAACATTCGCTGCTACTTTTTTGTCCTGTAACCGGATGTCAAAAATACGCTCCCCCGGTTTTTTATTTTCGAGTTCAGCGAAATAGAGATTGACTTTATAAGAGGCCTCAGGTACCACAATTTCTTTTGATAAGGTTATTTCCATCGATCGGATTCCGCCAATCGCGCTTGAGCTTATCCATGGGGTAGCTTCCGATTGAACAGAGATAGGATCTTTACGGATCTGATAATAGTTCACGGAATCGATCTTTACTGTTATGCCGGTTGCATTTCCACCGACATTGGGGTAATCAAACCACAGGATATTGTCAGCCGAAGTCCTGTCTCCAGGTGCATTCAGGTTAAGGCCGAGATTTCGTATCTGTTTTCCGCCCCAGGTGTAATTACTGTTTGTCCAGTAGTTCATCCACGGCATATTTATTAATGCCAGTGAGGTCTGATTCTGATACGCACACTGACAGGTACGGGTATAATCCGGAGAATTAAGCACTCCGTCAGCAACGATCAGGTTTGCCGAGCACCCGGCCTTAAATCCGCCAAGACTGCCTGTTCCTTCAATAACATCAAGGTTGATAAACCCTGCCGATGCCGATCGGAATGTAAGCAGGTGTTCGCTCGCGACAACATAACCGCAGCCATATTCACGTTTGAATTTCCATTTCAATTCCTCCCCTGTCACCTGGTCCTTTTCCAGGATAGGCTCGCCGGTCAGCAAATGAAAGCCTTCGCCGTTGGTATAAATCCTGTCATTCGAAATAATCGGGGGATTGGAATAGCTTATTGCTTTATCCCACAGCACCTCCCGGGTAGTTGCATTATACACAATCATTCTTTTGCCGTCTTCCCCGTTCAGCATATCGCTGGAGGGTCGCGTTGCCTGCAACAAGAGTTTGTGTTCGGAGGAATAACCCAGCCATGTTCCGAATATATTCCGGGTTTCTTCATGTATTTTTTTACCCGTATTTATGTCGAGGTACAAAAGCCTTGTTCCTGAAGGAAGGGCTTCTCCCCTTCTCCTAAGCCGGGTTTCGAGATTTTGCGGAAGTTTATCGAGGCAGAAAAGAACATCATCACCCACGATGACCGAATTGTGAATAAATCCGTGATTCGAACTGATGCTCCATTTCTTATCACCCGTGAATCTGTTAAGGATCAGCAACCCGCTGCTGGCGGTAACATCCACATTATCAAATTTTGCATTGCTCTTTTCACCCTCACTCAACGGTATTTTCGGGTATTTTGTGAAGTTACAGCCCAGGATCAGGTAATTTTTATAGACGCCGATGTAGCCGAATTTCTCCGTATTTCCATCACCGGATGTAAACGTTCTGACCTGTTCACCTGTATTAATATCAATCAGATGACATTTATTTCCTTCGATAACATAAACAAATTCCTTTGTGGCAATAAAATTTGTACCCCGCGCATTCGCACCCGGGAGATGGATCTGGTTGTATTTGGTATCGAGCGGATGCTCTTCATCGTATGATTCATCATAGTAAATCAGCCATGTATCATCTTTAAGCGTTTCGAATACTTTTTTCCAAAGCAACCTCCCGGTATATACATCACGGGCCGTTATGCTGTTAATACCCTGAATAATAAGGCGACCATCGATGACCTGCTCCGAAGGGCCATGCCCATGACGGGGCAATACATCCAAATTTGAGTTTCCACCAAACCACAGAATACCAAGAGGAGCCTTAACTATATCATCATTTGATTTTACCGTATTCGCAATATCTCCGTAGTTATGGGTCCAGCTTGCAGATCCCTCCAGCGAACCTGAACGTGTAATCATCGCATGTGCTTTTCCTGTTACCACTTCGGCTCCATAAAGCTTTAACTGATCTTTTGATTTTAAGGCAATTGGAAGGTCTTTTTCATCCGATTGGATCCAGATTTTTCCCCCGTACGGACGAGTCGACTCAAAGATTCTATTTATAATCGTGCTGTCAAAATTATTGAGCCAGGCCGGGTCATTAATGATTGTCAGGGAAGCAAAATATTTTGGAATTGTCATAAAAGTTGAATCGTAACGAAGGAAAGATATTCTTTCAGCTGAGATGCCTGCCTGATTAAAATACTTTCTCAGAAATTCAATCCTTTTGGGATCTTTCCCGAATGCTACAATTTTCAACGTAGTTTTTAAACAGAGTGTTTTGAAAATATCAGTATCCATCGTTCCATATACAACGGCATATCCATCGGTTATATTGGTGGCTTTTATAATCTCATCGGCCAGGTGAGATTTCACCTTGATTTTTGCTGCCTTGTTTCGGACAGTGAGCACCCTTTTTACCGGAACATCCCCATACACCAATATTGCTCCATCGGAAGTAACTGCAATCAGTTTTCCGTTCGAAGCCAGGAGACGTTCGATAGTCTTCTCATTTTTTATGGTCCAGGTTTTTTGTGGTTTTCCACCTTTAATATTTACCGCAGTAATACCGATACTATCGGCAGCATAAAGATAATTGCCGGCCCTGATCAGATCGTTGGTAGCCGCGATATCTGAATTCCAAAGCGTTTCAAGTTTATTCGAATCGTTGAGCGCCGATGCGCTAATTTTATTTCCCGAAAAATAAATGGTATTACCATCGACAGCCGGGTACTCGCCGGCATCTGATTTTAATTTCTCTCCCGTTTTTGTATTATACATATAGGTCATCCGTCCGCGGTGATGATTGAAATACACGCGTTCGTTAGCACAAGTAAAAGCGCCACCTGTTTTGCCGCTCGCAGCAAGCGGATAATAAAGCTCCTCTCCCGTTTTGAGATCGAATGCGGCGGGCACGGTGCGTCCCCCGGCAACGAGTAACTTATCGCCACTTATTGTAAAGCTTCCCTGCGGAGCAACATCGGCGAATGCGGGAGATTTGTGTGGCTGAAGAATATAGTTACTTCCCGTACCTTCATTCTTCCAGACGACTTCACCTGTTTCGGCGTTAAGCGCGTAAATAAAAGTCCCCATCATCGGGAAAATACTTGCTGAGGTATATAAAATATCATCCTTAATCACAATGCCACCCCTTGCCGGCCACATTGAAATGAGACGTTTGTTCCCAAGTAGTTTATTTGATGCAGGGGCAAGAAGTTTTTGCCATTCCGGCAATCCTGTATTCGCATTGAGACAATAACAGGATCCATCATCGCTTGTAAAATAGATTTTCCCCTTATTTGCAGCCAACGGTAAACGCACTGGTCCATCGGCATAAAAATGCCACAGTTCTTTTCCTGAATTGATATCGAGTGCAATAACCTTATCCTGATCATTAAATCCCAGGAATATTTTGCCGTCAGCCACGATCGGCTCAAAAATCCTGTCAAACTGCATCAGATTCTGGTTAAGCGGATCATCCCATACAGGTGTCCTGGCAGAGAACTGAACCTGCCATTGCAGATAAAGCTGATCAGCAAGTTGTTCCGGCGTTGAAGCGGAACGGTGATGGTCATACCTCCACATGGGCCAGTCGTGAAACTGAGCATGAAGGTTGCTGAATAGAAATATCAATACGAAAACTGCAATAAATCGCTTCATATTGCCTGACAGAATTGGAAATTTAAGTTTATAAATATACAGAAATTCTACACCTTCAGAAATTTTTTGTTTTTATACATGATCAACAGGATAAGAAAGGTGATCGAAACATTTCCCAGCTTCATGAGCACGGGGTAATAATCACCAAGGAATTGTTGAGTGCCGTGAAACAACGATTGTGAAACACTTGTGAAATTGATCAATTCATAGAGCAGGTATGCCAGGATTGAGTTCATCCCATAAATTTTCAGCCAGTTCAGGTATTTTCCATAGTCTTTGTAATCGACCATATAATAAAACAGCGCCATTAACAGGAAACAAATACCACTGCTGAAAAGTGTCATCGAACTTGTCCAGATATGTTTGATGATCGGCATATGTAAACCCCAAAGCATTCCTGTTACAATCATCAGAACTCCTCCGATTGCAAGCCACTGCATTTTTTTGATTTTATTCAGGCTGCCTTTCATAATTTGCCCGGCAAATACCCCTGTCATTACGGTTACTCCAAAATTCAGGCTGCTAACAATCCAGGTATAACGGTACTTTCCGAAATCAAGTCCCGCATCAGTAACTTTTACGCCATCCCGAAATCTGCCAAGAATCATACGATCGACATATTCTGCAAGATTATGGTCCTGGGTAAAATCACCTCCTCCGGATCCACCCATACGGACGAAGGTCAGAAGCAGCCAATAGAACACCAGTAATCCAGCCGTGATGATGATCTGCCAGCGCTGTTTAAAATTAATCAGCAAAATTGAGGCAATCAGGTAACCGATGGCTATAGCCTGAAGGGTGTTCGAATACAGGTATATTTTCTGCGGATTAAAAGCAAGCAGGTTACCCTGGCACATCATTCCCAGCAGGAAAAGAAGCAGTACCCGTTTGAGTATTCGCTGGTACAATTGTGATTTGCTTCCTGTCCTTAGATATTTGGCAAAGGCAAATGGCATTGAGGCGCCGGCCATAAACATAAACAAGGGCATAATAATATCCCAGAAAACAAATCCTTCCCAGATGACATGTTCAAACTGTATATTAATTGTATCCATCCAGGGTGTGTTTACCGCACTCACTAATACGGCAAAGACAGGTTGGAAAAATACCAGTAAAAAAAGGTCAAATCCGCGTAATACATCGAGAGATCCTAAACGTTCCGATTGTTGATGTTCCATAATAGTTTGTTAAATTAGTTTGTTTTTAATTCAATATCTCAAAATAGCCTTCCGGCAACTTTCTAAAACTAAGCTGTTCAATTGCTTCTATAGTTTTACATTCGTAAAATAACGGTCTGCATTTTTATGGAAAATTTTATCGACAACACGCTTAGGAAGATGCAATCCCTTTACCTTTCCGGGAAGGTATTTGATCTGTTGCGTTGAATCAGTTGCCAGGTAAATCCAGTTAGATCTCCATTTTTCAGCGAGGTCGCGTGATTTGGACTCAAATTCAGGTTCTTCTTCCGGAATGGTAACATCGGTACCATATAAAATCCGGTCCTGGTATTTAATCATAAAGTGTCGGTCATTTCTTCAAAGGGGAGCCAGCAATTTTTTGGTTCACCAAGATGACCCAGTACGGGAATCTTATTATCAACAATATATTTAAAAACAGGATCAAAACCTGGGTCATCGGCCATCACATAACGTCCATCCTTATCCTTTAAAACCATACCGATGTTTTTCCATATTTTTATTCCGGAAGCCCCTGCCTTCATACATTGTTCGATCCGTGCTATGGTACTTTCAGCAAATCCTTTTGTTCCAAAACTGTCAACAGAGAAAGTGCCGAAAAATGAAAACTTTCCGGGATAAGCCTGCCTCAGTGCAGCGGCAGTATTTAATTGTTTATCAATTGAAATCCTTGAGTCAACATTGGGTGAAAGCAGTCTGAAGTTAAATCCGGAAGCCAGCTCAAAATATTGCATACTGGTGCTGTTGTAATGAAAATGGGCATCTGTCTTTGGCGCTTTCTCAAAATCCCCGGCAGTATAATATTCCGGTTTTTCCTGGCAGGCACTGAAATTAATGCACAGGAAACCTGCGATAAAAATTATTGTGAGACAGCGCCTGATTTGATTGAATTTTTTCATAATTACTGGTTCTAAAGTTTAATGGTCAACATGCAGGGATGGTTAACATATCTCTGGTTATCATTAAATATTATCGATTAAAATAAAATATTTTTCTCCGGCACCCAGATTCAGTTCAATTCCATTTCTTAGCTCCGCTCCCTTTACCCGGTTTTTTGTTTTTTTAGTATAATCAGTGAGGTTATACTCCGTGTCACTGCTTACGGTGAACCATTCAGGAAATTGATTAATACGGGGGTAATCGATCGGAAGATGCAATATTTCCTTATGACGGTTGTAATCGAAAGTCAGTTTACCCTGCCATGCTTTTTCTGATGAAACGGCAATATACAAATTTCCATCCCTGAGATCGGCACCAATTTTCACATCTTCACGCCAGGGAGTACAATGCGCTCCGCACGATTTCCATAAGGCATACATGATTGCAGTACGTTCAAAGTTCCCGTCAGGATGAGCTCCGCCGATAATGCCATTTGCCTGCTGCATTCCCCACATCACCTTCATCTCGCTGTCGATCCAGCTTTTCAATGCAGGGACAGGTTCACGGTTGTACAGGTTGATGCCGCTTTCCAGCGCATCGGCATAACCATCATGGCTTTTGCCTTCCCATGCATAGTTACGGTATTTTTCGTTCAGATTTTTAATCCCGTCAAGGAAAGCCTGCCTGTATTCTTTTTTATGATCGACCAGGTAAACCGAATAATACGCATCAAAAATATAGCCCCAGTTATCCACCACAGCACTGTCGACCGGCTGCCCCGTCAAGGCGTTTACAGCATTATAAAATAGCCCGTTTTTGTTTCTCCCTACTTCGAGTACCCTGTCGAGCACTTTATAAAATGGTTCCTGGTATTGCTTTTTCTTTTCGGGCAGGGCGTAATTTACGGTGACATATAACTCGCTTAATCCACCAATAATTTCGCATCCGTGGTCTCTCAAACGGAGGTATTCCACCTGACTTAAATCGCGCTCCCCGGACAGGTAATAGTCCCCGATTTTAACCGCGCCATCGAGGTATTTTTTATTCCCTGTCATCCAGTAAACACGGCACAAAGACTGAAGCATAGACCCGTTAACCTCCTCCGAGACAGCCTTATAGGATTCAACCTGGTTTATATCTTTGAATACGGTATAATGTTCCATAAGTTCATCCAGCATTTCCATCATCCGTTCCTGCCAGGGCGAAGGACCGATATATTCGGTCAGCGGGATCAAGCCGTCCTTAATATATTCGGAAGTACCGAAAATGATCCAAGTCGTATCAACCCTGGGGTTAAGAAAACTCTGTGTAGAAAACTTGTACACATCGGGCAACACCTTAATTCTTGAAGTAAGTTTTTTCTCGGAATGCAGCATATCGGTCATCGGCCCCTTATACAATTCCTGATCCAGCAAATAAGCGGTAAGCACCATAAAGGCATAATTATCGGCTGCTGAATTGAATGGTTCCCATAGGTCTTTTTTTCCTGTCAGGTTTGTAGGAATCAATCCGCTGATACTATCCCTTCTGTCCATCCAGGCTTTCACGCAGTTCAGTGACCGGACATAGGATTCATTGGCCAGGCTTCCGTTTTCGACGGCAACAGCAAAATCCTGGTTTTTATAGGTGACTGATTTACAGCCCATCAACAAAATAAAAACAACAAGAATTGATGAATAAATTTTCATAATCCCAACAGATTTGTGGTTTGATATTAAATTATAATTCAGGTTCTATTATCCGTTCAAAATGATTAAATCAAATCTCTGGTTTGTATAAGAATTAGCTATTTCAGGACGTGTCTACACAAATTTAGGATGGCCAAATCTAACAATTAATTATATATACTGTATACAATGGTTTGGTAAATTTTAATATAAATAATTGAATATCAGTAAAATAAACAAAAAATAAGTATGGATTTATCAGGTTAAGATATTAGAAATCAGTAATTTAAAAGATTATTCCGTAATATTTTAAAAATGATTCCTAAGGCCAACAAATCGGTTAGCAGCTTAATAATCATGCCAGGCAAGAAGTAAAAACAAATTGGATTTTCAAAAACTACTGGATTACGGCAAAATTACCGTTTAAAATTTACCGAAGTATTGTATAGGAAAAATTGAATTTAAACAGGTTCTAAATAGTATACCTCTTGTCAGGGTAAAATCCAGTTAACCGGTTTTAGATACAAGAAAAGAAATCCGGATTAAAAGTAAAGGTTCTTGGCACCCGATTGTAAAAATTATGGACCAGTTCCTTTGTTTTGTTCATGTCGGGTATATGCTTCATCCTTTTAGCTGCATTTTACTGGATTATCGATGTAAAAGGATACAGCAAATGGGCCTATCCGTTTAAGGTGATTGGCATGAATGCAATTAGCGCCTCAGGATTATTTGCTTAAAAATGTACGGATTTTCCGGGGAGACATATTACAACTCAAACTCCTTTGTCCCGGAGATTCTTATTCGAAAATAGAATATTTTAATGGGAAAAAATTATACGATGAAGATAGTTGTGGTAGATTATTAAGTAATAAGAATTAAATAATGTCGTATTTAATATTGGTCAAATATCATGACTCACCCCCATCACACCTTCGGTGTTCTGCCCCCTC
>Ga0079306_1001650_pt1 | contig 14194 bp, 9 predicted proteins | sample Methanotroph_Enr_FD_79181 | JGI IMG/M metagenome (GOLD analysis project Ga0079306, IMG submission 79181) | Enriched soil microbial communities from Old Woman Creek wetland in Ohio, USA - Methanotroph_Enrichment_5 | ecosystem: Environmental > Terrestrial > Soil > Wetlands | place: USA: Ohio...
ACGGCAATTATTGGCCTTTAAAATTAAGAGAACTGCCGCTGTTTTCCAAATCAAAACTTTCATTAAGTTCCGCATCCTTTTCAACTGGGCGTGACACATTGTATTCGCCCATGTCGGTTTTAACCCCATTTGGATGTAAAATCAACACGGCTACTTGCTGCCGATAGAGTCCATAGAATGTGCTGACAACAGATCGTAGTTTCGAAGCCCTGGATTCCGCTGCGCTTCATCCAGGCTACTTGCTGAGCGTGCCGAAGGAATCGCCGTTGCTAAAGCCGATATTCATCGCGTTTGTCGGGAGTTAACGGCATTCCCGATAGCCGCAGTTCGTGGGTAAAGTTGGATTTGATCGCCCGCCAGCGTCCCGAGTAATCGGCATCGCCGTTAGGCAACGTCCAAACAGCATGTAAGTAATCCGGCAGAATAACAATGGCGTCGATGGTGAAAGGCCGTTCCGCCCGCACCGTGCAAAATGCGTTTTGCAGTAGCCCGATGTGTCGCACCAGAGCATCGGAACAACGATCCCGCAACGTCACCGTAAAGAAATACGTCCCTCCAGCAACCCGGTTCCGCCGATATAACACCATGCCGCACCATCATAGGTTTGAAAAATTACGTAGCCCGTATGTAGCGTAGCGGAATACGGGATGATCGTAGCTCCGAAGTCCCGGATTCCCGGATTCCGCAAGCTCCATCCAGGCTACTTGCTACGTTTCATCCAGGCACTTACTACGTGAAAAGCTTATTGCCTGTATATAGTGTTACGACGATCCCAATTACGGCCAAAAGCGGTTCTATATAGCGAAAGATGTTGGCACGCATTTGGCTGGCATAGCGAAAATCATTGTATTTAAGCCGGAGACGATAGATATATCCGCCTAGACCAAGATCGCCGTGTGCGCTCGTGACCGCGCAATACCGAAAGTACGTTGCAAAATAACTCCGAATATCTTTTGCCGATACACTGCTAGCGCAGCTGTGACGAGCAAGAATGATGTTGTCTTCATTCACACTCATTGCTTTTGATTTGTACGGTGCTATGAACACCATGATCGAGCCTGAAGCATTTTGAGAAAACCACAATGTAGCTCCACTTTCGGCAAGGTGTTCTGCTCGCGATTCCTCGTCCTTAATAATAGCATGGCTCACATTGAGTAGGCGCCACCCTGCGTGAATCTGAATCTGGTTTGTGATATTGAATACATTAAACCCCGGCTTGTTAAAAGGCGGATAGTCTCGATTTTTCGTTAGATAGAGATTACCTAGCTCAGCCGTATCTTCAACGTTTTCAATAGCTTAATTAAAAGCGGACGAGACCAAGCGCTCAAGATCAAGCCACGCCACTCGGCTGACGTACGCACGACATCGACCTTTCGCTAAAACACTTGCAGCTGCTTTGAGTGAGCGCTTCATGCGGCACAACTAAAATTAAACACTCTCATAAATACAAAACTTTGCGTCGTTCGTTTGCTTAATATGTAATAAAGATTAGAAACCATTGTTTCTCCATTCGGTTGGATAACTAAGTGAGTCTTAAAATAAATATAGACCGCCTCATAAAAGACACCTGCAAGCTGCCGCGTAAATATTCACGACAAAAAATACTAACTTCAAATTCTAGACCACACAAACCTACGTCTCTTTCAAGCATAAAAACAACCTGCATTGTGGCAAGCAATGCAGGTTGCCCAAATCAGTTTATCAACCCAGAACGACATCCACCCGCCGGAATTGGCCGAGGCGTAGCGCTTCAGCGGTTTGCCCCTCCAACTGCTGACCTTCCACGGTCTGCATGCTACCGTCTCGCCCATGTAACTGATAGCAGCGTGGCTTTACGGCGGCGTGGCCGAAGGTATCTTGGCGCTTTGGATTGATGTAGACCAACAAAGTTGCCCCCAATAAAGCGCAAGCCGCGCTGCCCGCTGGCAATGTTTCTTCAATACCGAACGGGCTGACGCATTGCTCGTTCGTGGAGAAAAACGTCTTCGACAACACCGGCGCGGGCCTGAACAACAACTTTTCTTCCTCGAACACAAAGGGGGCAGGCCCCAGAAAAAGATGAGTCCAAAGATGCAAGAATTCCACCGTGGAACCCGAAAGGCGGGCCACGCAACCCCGTCCGTGCTGCCGTGGATCGATGGCAAAACCGCTGCTGACCAGGAAGCTGGAGTTTTCGACCGGATTGCGTCCATATTCCATCGGGTCACGAAAAGCCACCAGCAGCTGTTCGATTTGGCCGTAAAACTCCTCGATTAATCCGGCCCGAACCATTTCCAGTACGAACTTGTAATGCATGTGCAGGAAGATGGAGCCGTTCTCCAGCCAGCCGTAGTTGAAAACCCCGATCCGTCCCAGTTCCAGGGCGTTTTCCCCCAACGGTTCATTGACGCGGTACATGCCCAATTTACGGTCGAACAGTTCGGAGTTGCGCGCGGCATCGTAAAGCCGCCGGACTTCCTCCGGTTCGGCGATGCGCAGGGCATGGACGAAGCCTTCCAGAAACAGCGGTATCGGTTTTTGCTTGAAGCGGGTCACAGCCGCTTTGCCGTCCGCGATTTCCTGATACTGCTCGGCCTCATAGGAGAAATAGGTGACGATGCCTTCGGGCGTCCGAGCTTTGTCGATTGCAGCATCCAGATAGATCGAAACCGTCGCCAGGAAGTTTTGCACCGCGGCAACGGAGAGTACTTGTTCGGCACCGTCAAAGCCCATGAACACCTTTTTCCGATAGGCTTCCTTTTGGGCTCCGCTTTCCTGCCAGAATAGCTCGGGGGTCAAGTTGGGGCGATTTAACAGCGCTTCCAAGCCGGATATAAAATACGCCAACTCGACGGGCAGTGAAAATTCTCCATCGACATCGGCCAGGGCTTTCGAAGTGAAGTCCACCAGGCGCTTGAGCTCGATAGTTTCATTGACCGAGGAGCCGAAAATGCCGGGCAGGCCGTTCAACGCATCGCACCAGCCTGGGCGGTCCGCCTCCATTTCTATGCCTACGCCGAACGGGTCCAGCGTGGCCAGTTTGTTGGCGACCAGGGTGAGGATTTTTCCGAGCAGCGTGGTGTAAACGATGTCGCCGTGACCACCTTGCGAGCGAACTTGATGGCGCCGATGGCTGCGGGAATTGATTAGGGCGTCCTTCTCAGAACTGCCCTGCACTGCGCCGTATTGGCGAACGCCGTTGGGTGTCACCACGTATTTTTGCGAGCGCGGCACGACAAAATGGGTGGAATCAAAGAAGGTGTAGGTTTTTTCCTTGAACAAGCCGGACAGCCGATCCGGGAAAATCGTCGCATAGCTGATCAGCAAATCCACCAAATAAGTCCAGTGATCCGACCAATAGCCCCGGTCGAATTCGGCATCCTCCACTTCCTGCGCTTGCGCCAGAATTTCCTTGATGATCGGCTCCGGGTTTTCCGCGTTTTGAAGCACCTGCCATAGTTCAGCATATTTAAACTCATGGGACAGCAGTTGTTCCAAACCAGCAAACTGAGCGAAATGATGCGCAAGGGTTAGCGGCGTGTCCACGACAAAACGCGAGTTCCGCAAAGAACAGGGATTGCAGCCGTCCGCCTGAATCAGGTTGAAGAAATAGCGGATGTTTTTGTCATCCAGCGCAGGATCGAAGAACACGTCCATCCGGCGGTTTTGCAGTACATCACGGAAATCGCCGTTGCCTTCGGAATACGGCGTATCCTGCAACAGAAAGTCGTTGTAATCCCTTTCCAAATCGCCGTGCTTGCGTCCGAACAAATACAATTGCGCGCCTCCCGGCACTTGCATCGAAAATCCGCCGCGCAAACCGTTGTCCAGATAACATTGCCGGGCATGGGCATCGAACAGAGGCTTGGCTGTCGCGGTGAAGATCCGTTGCATGATGCCTACGACCAATTGGCGGTTTATCTCCCGCTTGGTCTCGAAATAATCTTTTTTATCAGCCTCGGCTATGAATTGCTCAAACACAGACTGCGATTCTGCATGGCCGTAAAAGCCGTAAAAGACTTGGCTTTCTCCCGGCTGGAGTTCTAGGCTCATGGCCTGGAAAGCTGAGGGCGTTTGGTTGCCCGCCACTTGATTAGCAAAATCCAGACTCTCACTGCAAAAAAACCGTTCCGGCCTGGAAAAATCCCCAGCCAAGCCGAAAATCCTCTCCGCGTCCACGACTACGCGGGTGCGCCCACCATTCAAAAAACCGGCGAAGAAATTACAGGCTATCACCGGCTCCACTTGCGGCGAGTCGGTCGGCCATACTTTCAGCCGGTAAAAAGGCAGATTTTCTTCCACGCCTTCGACACGCATGAAAGCTTCCGAGGTTCGGCTCATGAATTTCAGAATCCATTGATTCATGCCGAAGGGCAGCACCTGCGGCAAACCGTCGACGATCTCTATCTTTCTGGCCTGCCCGGATGTATTGACGATCTCGACCCGCCGCAGCAAACCGGCCACCGTGGCTTCGGGCAAGGTGAACATTTCGGCCCGGATGCTGAACCCCAACTGCGGATTGGTCTCTTCGACGCCGACTTCATGGGGCGTGACGTAAAGGCGTTGTTTGACCTCCGCTCCCGCCCCGCGCTGGAAAGGCTCGTAGTTTAGGATTCGGTCGCCATCGTCGATTTTCAGGAAAGTCCTAAAACCTCGGGACGGCGTCAGTTGATAAGCTTTGTCGGCAGGGAAAAATTCCAAAAAGGCGCCGTCTTTGTTGCGCACCCCAAAACTGGCTACGGCCTGCCCCCGGTTGACATAAAATGCCCAGGCCGGGCGACCCATCGTACCGGCGATGCCGGGCAAAAAACTGGCGAAAAGGGCAAGGTCGTTATACTGCTCAATGACGAAGCGATTACCGCCATCTAAGGCATAGTAGTTTTGGTTCATGGGGGTTATACCTTTTTATTTTAATATTGGGTCGGCGGTTTTGAGCGTAAATCAACGCCTAAATTTACGTTCAACTTGTCTGGGTAAACGTAATCACCCAAAAGTAGAACCGTTCCAACCCCAGAACTCGGCAGGGCAACTGCTAAACTCTATATAAATACGCTCCGCTGAAAGCTGTAACTCGCCGGCTAGCAATTCGGGGATAGCAGCCGAAAGCGACTTGGCTTGCTGTGCGCTAAGACCGATGCTTTTACATTCGACATAAGCCAACGGTTCGCTGCTGCCGCCGAACAGCATGTCTTTGTCACCCGTCAGCTCAACCATGACATAGCGCTCGGGTTTACCGGTTTCTTTGGCTAGCAGTTGCGAAAATTGGCTTAATAATTTTGGCGACTGCTCTTTGCTGATTGCAAGATTGGTTGTTAGTTTTAGATACGGCATAAAATCCTCTCTTCTACGTGGCTAATTTAACAATGTGCTATTAGAGCGGTATCTGCTTTAAATTCCAGGGCATTGGGAGCCGCGACTTTAGTCGCGGTGATCGCTCAATCATCACGGCTTACGCATGATCGCTCATGCGCGACTAAAGTCGCGTCTCCGTTCGTGATTCTCCCTGCTTTCTGAAGTTGATACTGAACACGTTTAGTGTAACGTCGGCCGCCCTTGTAGTTCCAACAAAAAGTCACCAATATAGGCTTATTCGTGAACAGTTTGTTGCATAAAAATAGGCAAATCATTTTAAGGTACTGTATTTAAAAAATATTCATTATAAATAGCCACATAGCTGATATTAGTTAAAACACTTACATTTTTTATCCGTTTTATAGCATTTTTACAGCCAAAATATCTTGTGCTATGCTACCCGACACACTTAAATACGCAACAGTCAGGAACTGCCGTTGTTTTAATCCGGATGGATTCCCCATATTGAGATGACCATGACAGAATCAGGCTCTACGCAAACAACCGTGCAAGAAATAATCGCCGCACTTAAAGACAAGCCCGGCGCACTTTTACCTATTCTGCATGGCGTACAAGATGCTTTAGGTTATATTCCTGCCGACAGCGTTCCGGACATCGCATCAGCGCTGAGCCTTTCTCGCGCCGAAGTGCATGGCGTCATCAGCTTTTACCATTATTTCAGGGATACGCCTCCGGGCAAACAAACCATTCATCTTTGCCGCGCTGAATCCTGTCAAGCAATGGGCGCAAGACGGCTGGAAGAGCATGTTAAAGCCAAGCTGGGCATTGATTTTCATGAAACGACTGCGGACGGCAAATTCTCCCTGGAACCTGTTTACTGTTTGGGCAACTGCGCCTGTTCACCGGCTATGCAAATCGGCAAAAAAATATACGGCCGTGTAACAGCAGACAGCTTTGACGCCATCATCACTAATCCAGAGGCATCAGCATGAGTATTACTATTTATGTTCCATGCGATTCCAGCGCCGTATCACTGGGCGCTGAGCGCGTTGCCAAGGCCATTGCCCAGGAAGCGGCAAAGCGCAACATTAATATTAATCTGGTTCGCAACGGATCAAGAGGCATGTACTGGCTGGAACCGCTGGTTGAAGTGGCGACCGCTAAAGGACGCATGGCCTACGGCCCTGTCCAGCCCGGCGACGTGTCCGGCTTGTTCGATGCAGGCTTTACGGAAGGCGGTGCGCACGCCCTAGGTTTGGGCCTGACTGAAGAACTTGATTACTTCAAAAAACAGCAACGCCTGACCTTTGCCCGTATCGGCAAAACCGATCCCGCCAGCTTAACTGACTATATTGAAAATGACGGCTATCGCGGCCTGAAAAATGCGCTGGCTATGAGTCAGGAACAAATCGTCCAGGCGGTTACCGATTCAGGTTTGCGCGGCCGCGGCGGCGCGGCCTTTCCAACCGGCATTAAATGGAAGACGGTGCTCAACACCGCATCACTGCAAAAATACATTATCTGCAATGCCGATGAAGGCGATTCCGGCACATTTTCCGACCGCATGGTCATGGAAGGCGATCCGTTCGTGCTAATCGAAGGTATGACGATTGCTGGTTTGGCGGTCGACGCGACACAAGGCTATATCTACCTGCGTGTTGAATATCCTCATGCTTTAGAAGTGCTCAATGCCGCGATTGCGACCGCTTACAAGGAAGGTTACCTGGGCGACAATATCCAAGGCAGCGGCAAAACTTTTAATCTGGAAGTCAGACTGGGCGCTGGCGCTTATGTCTGCGGCGAAGAAACTTCGTTAATGGAAAGCCTGGAAGGCAAACGCGGCTTGGTTCGCTTTAAACCGCCCTTGCCTGCCATTAGCGGTTTGTTCGGCCAACCCACCGTCGTCAACAACGTTATTTCGCTGGCTTCAGTGCCGGTTATCCTGGATAAAGGCGGCGATTATTACCGCGATTTCGGCATGGGACGCTCGCGCGGCACATTGCCTGTGCAATTGGCAGGCAACATCAAGCGTCCCGGCTTGGTCGAACTGGGCTTTGGTTTGACCTTGCGCGAATTGCTTTACGATTTCGGCGGCGGCTCAGCTTCCGGACGACCGATTCGCGCAGTCCAGGTTGGCGGCCCGCTCGGCGCTTACCTGCCCGAATCGCAATTCGACACCCCCTTGGATTATGAAGCCTTTGCCGCCATCTGGGCGGTAGTAGGACATGGCGGCATTGTCGTTTTTGACGATACGGTCAATATGGCGAAAATGGCTCGCTACAGCATGGAATTTTGCAAAATCGAATCTTGCGGCAAATGCACACCTTGCCGTATTGGCTCCACCCGTGGCGTAGAAGTCATGGACGACATTATCAACGGTCGCAACCTCGATAAAAACATCCCTTTGTTACGTGATCTTTGCGACACCTTACTCAACGGCTCCCTCTGTGCATTAGGCGGTATGACGCCCTACCCTGTACTGAGCGCTTTAAATCATTTTCCCGAAGATTTCGGGATAAATGCCAAAGCTACAGCCGCCTGATAATGATTAGAGGAGATTACAATGTCGATTAATAAAGAAAAAGATTTTGGCACACCAGCCGCTACCAGCGAAAACATGGTTACGCTGGAAATTGATGGTTTTCAAGTTACCGCACCGGCAGGGACATCGGTTATGCGAGCTGCGGCAAGCATCGGCATTGAAATCCCCAAATTATGCGCAACTGACAGCATCGAACCGTTCGGTTCCTGTCGACTATGCGTAGTGCAAATAGAAGGTGGCAGAGGTATGCCTGCTTCATGCACAACGCCGGTCGCTGAAGGCTTGAAAATAGTCACCCAAAATAAAAAACTGGCTGATGTGCGCCGCGGCATCATGGAACTGTATATTTCCGATCACCCGCTGGACTGCCTGACCTGTTCGGCCAATGGTGATTGCGAACTGCAGGACATGGCAGGCGCCGTCGGTTTGCGCGAAGTGCGTTACAACCCGATTGAAACGCACCTGAACGCCGAAAAGGACCACAGCAACCCCTACTTCAGCTTCGACCCCACCAAATGCATCGTTTGCTCGCGTTGCGTACGAGCCTGTGAAGAAACCCAAGGCACGTTTGCGTTAACCATTGATGGCCGCGGCTTCGATTCCAAAGTGTCGCCCAGCCAGAACCAGCCGTTCATGGATTCGGAATGCGTCTCCTGCGGCGCTTGCGTCCAGGCCTGCCCCACCGCGACGCTGATGGAAAAATCGGTAATCGACAACGGCCAGCCTGAACATGCGATAGTGACAACCTGCGCTTATTGCGGCGTCGGCTGCTCGTTCAGGGCGGAAATGAAGGGCGAACAAGTCATCCGCATGGTACCTTCCAAAGACGGCAAGGCCAATCACGGCCACTCCTGCGTCAAAGGCCGTTTTGCATTCGGTTATGCCACGCACAAAGACCGCATCACCAAGCCGATGATCCGCGCCAGCATTAAAGACGCATGGCAGGAAGTCAGCTGGGAAGAAGCGATCAATCATGCCGCGTCGGAATTAAAACGCATCCAGGCGAAATACGGCAAAGACTCGATCGGCGGCATCACTTCTTCTCGTTGCACCAACGAAGAAGTCTACATCATGCAAAAACTGATACGCGCGGGCTTCGGCAATAACAATGTCGACACTTGTGCGCGGGTTTGCCATTCGCCGACCGGTTACGGATTGAAACAAACTTTTGGCGAATCATCCGGCACCCAGGATTTCGACTCGGTCATGAAAGCCGATGTCATTTTAGTGATGGGCGCTAACCCTACCGACGGGCATCCTGTATTCGGCTCGCAAATGAAAAAACGCCTGCGTCAGGGCGCAAAGCTGATCGTCATTGATCCGCGCGAAATTGATTTGATCAAATCGCCCCATGTCAAAGCCAGCCATCATCTGAAATTGCGCCCCAGTACCAATGTCGCTTTGATCAATGCGCTCGGCCATGTCGTGGTGACCGAAAACTTGCTTGACGAAGCCTTTGTTAATGAGCGCTGCGATGTAGCCTCTTTCGCTAAATGGAAAACCTTTGTTGCGCAGGAACATAATTCACCGGAAGCTTCCGAGTCCATTACCGGCGTTCCAGCCGCTGAACTCAGAGCCGCCGCACGGCTTTATGCTACTGCCAAAAACGGCGCGATTTATTACGGATTGGGCGTAACCGAGCACAGCCAGGGTTCCACCACCGTAATCGGCATTGCCAATCTGGCCATGGCAACGGGCAATTTGGGCCACGACGGCGCGGGCGTCAATCCGTTACGCGGGCAAAATAACGTGCAGGGCTCTTGCGACATGGGTTCGTTCCCGCATGAGTTCCCCGGTTACCGTCATGTCTCCGATCCGGTAACTCACCAACTGTTTGAACATGCATGGCAAACCAAGCTCAGCTCAGAACCGGGCCTTCGTATTCCCAACATGTTCGAAGCGGCATTGGACGGCAGTTTTATGGGTCTGTACTGCGAAGGCGAGGACATTGCCCAATCCGACCCTGACATTAAACATGTTCATGCCGCGTTACGGTCTATGGAATGCGTGATCGTTCAGGACATTTTCCTGAACGAAACCGCCAAGTTTGCCCACGTTTTCCTCCCTGGATCATCTTTCCTGGAAAAGAACGGCACCTTTACCAATGCCGAACGTCGTATTTCACCGGTGCGTAAAGTCATGTCGCCATTGGCAGGTTATCAGGATTGGGAAGTCACCCAGATGCTGGCCAATGCGCTGGGCTTCCCGATGAATTACAGCCATCCGTCAGAAATCATGGATGAAATAGCACGGCTTACACCCAGCTTTGCCGGTGTCAGTTATGAAAAAATTGACCGCCTCGGCAGCGTGCAATGGCCTTGCAATGACGAAGCTCCGGAAGGCACGCCGATTATGCACACAGAGCACTTCCTGCGTGAAAACGGCAAAGGCTTGTTCATGTTGACCGAATATGTGCCAACTATCGAAAAAGTCACACCGATGTTCCCGTTGATCTTGACTACTGGGCGGATTTTGTCGCAATACAACGTCGGCGCACAAACACGCCGCACCGAAAATGTTGCTTTCTACAATGAAGACCGCCTGGAAATTCATCCGCACGATGCCGAAGACCGTGGCGTGAAAACCGGCGATTGGGTCGGCATTAAGAGCCGTGCCGGCGAGACGGTATTGCGTGCCTTGGTCAGTGATCGCGTGCAGCCTGGGGTTGTTTACACCACGTTCCATTTCCCTGAATCCGGCGCCAATGTGATTACCACCGACAATTCCGACTGGGCGACCAACTGCCCGGAATACAAAGTGACGGCCGTGCAAATCACCAAAGTCAGCCAGCCTTCGGAATGGCAACAGGAATACAGCGCGTTTACAGAAAAACAACTTGATCTGCTGGAGCAGGGAATGAGTCATGACTAACGACACTGCCGTCGCAGTGTTATTGTCAAGCGCCGTCCGCCGACGACTGCATGGACGCAGGAGGTAGCGCAATGCAGGGAGCGATTGCCGAGTCCTTATCGTTAGATTTGGGTTGGCCCAGCTATCAACAATACACCGTTGATCGCTGGCAAGGCGGACAGCACGAACAACTGCAAGACTTCATTGCCGAAGAAGTGCCGGTTTCCCTGATTTATAATGGGACGCCGCATGTCGTCATGCTGGCAAGCCCGACCAATCTTGAAGAATTCGCGTTGGGTTTTAGCATTACTGAGGGCATCATTAAAAACCCGAAGGAATTGTTATCGGCGCGGGTTTATAACCGCTCGAACGGTATCGAAGTTCAGATCAAAATTCCCGAACAACGTTTTCAATGCATGGCGGACAAAGGCCGCAATCTAACCGGTCGTACCGGCTGCGGACTATGCGGCGCCAGCACCTTAAAGCAAGCTATCCGCGAACCGAGTCCGGTCAACGGGGAATTGTCCCTGTCCGCCGACCAGCTCCAATCCGCGTTAACCGGCATCAAGCAGCACCAAAAACTCAACCGATTAACCGGAGCCGTGCATGCGGCTGCTTGGGCGGTTCCTGGACTGGGCATTTTAGATGTCAGGGAAGATGTAGGACGGCACAACGCGCTGGATAAATTAATCGGTTTTTTATTGCGCACCGACAAGGATTTATCCGCAGGCTTCGTCATTGTTACCAGCCGCGCCAGTTATGAAATGGTACAAAAAACCGCATGGGTCGGCATTACGCTGCTTGCGGCTATTTCCGCGCCTACCGGGTTAGCCATACGCTTGGCTAATGAAGCAGGACTTACCTTAATCGGTTTTGCCCGTGATGACCAACATGTAGTTTATACTCATCCGCAACGCTTAACCCATAGCAACTCTCTGTGTGATTAATAATGAAAATAGAACGACTGATCAAAATGGCCAACGATATAGGCAATTTCTTTAACTCGGAAACCGATAAAGAAATCGCAGCGGAAGGCATAAAAAATCACATTTTAAGATCATGGGATCCAAGAATGCGTAAAGCGATTATTGCCTATTGCCAGGAAGACGGCTCTGAATTAAGTGGTCTGGTTAAAACGGCTATCACCAAGCTTGCCGCTTAAAAACAATCGTAACTACTCAAGACGTAGGCCGGAATAAGACCACCCAAGCGTAGCGTGAGGTAGCGTTTCCGGCTTATGCGCTTCATCCCCAATACGTCTATGGACGACGTGCACAACTAAACCGCTCCCCCCAATAGCGATTCTTTAAGCTGGACACCAAAACTTTGCCGGTGCGCTGGCTGGGGGCATGGATAAAATTATCATTACTGACATAAATACCGACATGGGAAAACGGCTTGCCGTTGGTATTGAAGAAAACCAGGTCGCCGGAATGAAGATCATCTTTAGGGACTTGGCTTAGCGACTGGGCCATACCCTGAACTGTACGCGGTAACGCTATGCCTTGATGCTTATAGACATGCTGCACAAAGCCGCTGCAATCGAAACCTTCCCCCGGCGAGCTTTTACCGTAATGATAAGGCGTACCCTGCAAGCTTAGCGCATAGCTAACCATCGGCGAATAATTCGCAGCAGACTCGTTTTCCGGGACGCTGGCGCAACCGGCAAACAAAATTACCGTAATGAGTAAAACACCCCGGATAAAAAAACAATGATAGCTTTTAGTGGCGGATGTATTCACAAATTCATAACCCGTTTGAGATTGAGTGGACATTTCCTATAAGAATAGGCTATTGCTCGTTAAATGACCATGGGTAGAGACTGATAGCCGTTTAAGTGCGCATGTTTTTTAATTGCTCAGGGCTAAAATCATCCACGCTAATGGCCGCAAATCTGGCTTTTTCGGCGACCGCTATCAACTCAGCTTCTTTCTTGCTGATAATAGCCTTGCTTAACGCTGCATCCAGCACATCCAAGATCGCGCCTTTCGGCAGCTGTTTTTGCTTTTGCGCGGCCTGGATTTTGGCTTCCACGGCGGTTGCGGCAAGTACGGCCTGGAAGGCGACTTCAATCCTGCCGGTCACGTCATCGGGCTTATGGTTGAAGTAAATGCCGTGAGTCAGGCGGTCTCGGGCCGGTGAGTTTTTCAGCAGCAGCGCCGCCGTCTGGTGTACCAAATGATCGGCGGGGGGCGAGTAGGGTTTGCCTCCGGGGAACAGCACGGCTCTTAACAGATAAGCCGGGATACGCATCGGCAAGGTATGGAAAATAGCCAGCAACGATTGCTGGGCACGGTGCAGAGTTTGCTGGCAGGCCCAATGCAATAGCGGCAAGTCGTCTTTGGGGCTGCCTTGATCCCGGTAATTTTTAAGCACGCAAGAACACAAATAAAGATTGCTCAGCACATCGGCAAAGCGCCCGGAGATACGTTCCTTGCGTTTAAGCGAACCGCCCAGCGTCAGCAGCGCAAAATCCGCAACCAGCGCAAAGCCGACGCTGAGCCGGGCAATCTGCCGGAAATAAGCTTGGCTATCCTGATCGCCCGGCACATCGATAAAACGGGCGTTAGTTAATCCCAACCAAAAACCTGCCGCCAGATTGTGCAGCGCCGAACCGATATGTTCGAACAGCACTTCATCAAACTGCTGCAATGCCAATTCGGGATTTTCCTGGCCCAAGGCTTCCATTTCCCGCTGGATATAGGGATGGCAACGCACCGCGCCCTGGCCGAAAATCATCATGGTGCGGGTCAGGATGTTGGCTCCTTCGACGGTGATGCTGACCGGAATCACCTGGTACATCCGGCCGAGGTAGTTTTTAGGCCCCATGCAAATACCGGAACCGCCTTGGATGTCCATGCCGTCGTTAACGACGCGGCGCATCCGCTCGGTGAGTTCGTATTTGATAATCGCTGAAATGACTGACGGCTTTTGCCCGTCATCAAGCGCGGCGGCAGTCACTTTGCGCGCGGCATCGATGATATAGGTTTGTCCTGCGATGCGCGACAGCGGCTCTTCAATGCCTTCAAACTCGCCGATCGGCAGGTTGAACTGCTTGCGGATACGGGCGTAAGCGCCGGTATTGCGGCTGACCATTTTCGACGCACCGGTGCTGAGCGCAGGCAAAGACACCGCCCGGCCGGTAGCGAGGCATTGCATCAGCATCTTCCAACCGTTGCCGACCTGCTCGACGCCCCCGATAATCCAGTCCATCGGGATGAACACGTCTTTGCCCCAGTTAGGGCCATTCTGGAATGCCGAATCCAGCGGGAAGTGGCGTCTGCCGATAGAGACGCCTTGGGTATCGGTCGGAATCAGCGCGACGGTGATACCGATGTTTTTCTTGTCGCCGATCAAATGTTCCGGATCGTAGAGCTTGAATGCCAATCCCAACACTGTCGCGACCGGGCCCAAGGTAATATAACGCTTGTCCCAGTTAAGGCGTATGCCCAACACCTTGTCCTTGCCACTGGTTCCCAAGCTCGAGCTTGGGAACCAGCCGTAACAGAC
>Ga0079306_1001651_pt1 | contig 14189 bp, 8 predicted proteins | sample Methanotroph_Enr_FD_79181 | JGI IMG/M metagenome (GOLD analysis project Ga0079306, IMG submission 79181) | Enriched soil microbial communities from Old Woman Creek wetland in Ohio, USA - Methanotroph_Enrichment_5 | ecosystem: Environmental > Terrestrial > Soil > Wetlands | place: USA: Ohio...
GGTGAAACAAATCCTGCATTCGATTGTGGCAGAGCTTTACTGGCGGTATTATCAGAATAATCGCTGGCAGATACACGAACGCAGCGGAACCTCTAACTTTCTGCCTGGCGATATCAAAACCTGGGATTTAAAAAAGATCGTAGCTGCTTGCATGGAAAACTACGATTTATCGCTGAAAGATATAGATTTGCTCAAGAACACACCTTTATCTGATTATTCTGAAATACTGATCAAACAAGATGATTCGCAGAAATTCAGGCCAACTTTATTTGATTTACTGGCGCACCGGGCCATCGATTTTTATTCGTCGTCGGATGCCGGACTAACTAAACCAGCAATTACTTTTTTAATGGATAACGGCGATTATTTTGACGCTTTCACCGAATTTGCCGCACTGAATATGATTTCGCCTGATGCCTTTTCGTTTGAATTTCAAGCATTGAAACTTTATCTGGAAGCAATCAAACTGCATCTAAATGATACTGATCCAACAGCTTTGATTGATGCAGATCTGGAACGGCTTTCGTTTGTTCACCAAAAAAGTACGCTTCCTGAAAAGGATAGTCTTTACCTGGCGGCATTGCATCAGTTAGAGAAACAATTTATAAATCATCCATCGTCAACTGAAGTTGCCTGGCAGATTGCTGTACAGTTAAATGCTGACAATGAGCAGGTTATTCCTTACAACGATGAATCATCAACTTCTCAACCTATTTCTGCCGCAAAGAAGTGGAATAAAAAGCAGGCGCTCGAAATCTGTAATGCAGCTATTGCCCGTTTTCCTGAAAGTTTTGGTGCCAACAATTGCCGCTCCTTGATTGAAAGTATCAAACAACCTACCTTATCGATAACGACCAATTACGCCAACCTTATCGGGAAACCCTCTCTGGCTCTGGTAAATTATCAGAATGTTCCTAAAGTTTACTTTCGCCTCTTGAAAATTGATCCTGAAGTAAATGGCAAACTTCGGGATGAAATTGCGGATTCCCTTCTCGAAAAATATCGCAACATGAAACCCAAAGTAAGCTGGGAACAGGCACTTCCCGATGATGGTGATTACCGGAATCATTCAGCAGAAATTAAAATTCCGGCTATGCCAGCGGGGTATTACGTTTTGTTGGCAAACAATGATGCTTCATTTCCGGCCAAGTCAGCAGTTGTAACTTCAAACGGGTTCTGGGTAAGCAACATTAGTTACCTCAACCATACTGATAATAAAGGAAAGACAGAAATTGCTGTCCTTCACCGCGAATCAGGAAAGCCACTTGCCGGAGTTAAAGTGCAGCCATTTTATCGTAATTATAACTCCAGTTCTCGTAAGCTTGAGACTATTGCTGGTGCTGTTTCTATAAGCGATCAATCAGGAATGGTGAGTATTTCGCCGAAAAGTGACAACCGCAGGAACAATAATTTCTACTTGGTATTTAGTTCAAAAGATGACCAATTAATTACTGAAAGTGACTTTTGGTCCAACTCAAATCAAGACTATGAACCAAATTCAGTTATTCAAACCCATTTTTTCACCGATCGCACCATTTACCGCCCTGGACAAACCATTTATTTCAAAGGAATTGTACTTGAACGAAAGGGAGAAGATGTAAAAATAAAGACCCGGTTCAAGACTGAGGTCACTTTGTATGACACAAACAGTCAGGTGGTTTCGAAACAAACCCTGACAACCAACGATTTTGGCTCAATTTCAGGAAGTTTCACTGCCCCACAGGGTGGATTAACAGGAGAAATGTCCATTAGGAACGGCACCGGAAACGTTTCAGTACGCGTTGAAGAATACAAACGGCCCAAATTTGAAGTCGCGTTCGAACCGGTAAAAGGGTCATATAAATTGGGCGAAGCCGTTACTGCCAGAGGGAAAGCAACAGCCTACGTCGGAAGTACGGTTTCCGATGCTAAAGTTCATTACCGCGTGGTTCGGCAGGTTCATTTTCCAATCTTCTGGCGCGATATGCCAAGAGGTGAAATGGAAATTACCAATGGCGATACGGTTACGGGCAACGATGGCTCATTTGCAGTAACTTTCAAGGCCATTCCTGATCTTTCGATTGACCGCCAGACCAATCCGGTATTTTCATACACAGTTTATGCCGATGTAGCCGACATCAATGGTGAAAGCCACAGCGCTGAAACCGCTGTTTCGGTTGGATACCAGGCGCTCCTGATAAAAACAGACTTGGCAGATGATATGAACCTCGAAAAAGGCTTTCAGTTTTCACTTACAACCACCAATCTGAACGGCGAAAAAGAAAATGCCTCCGGAAACATCAGCATTTATAAACTCAGGAAACCAAACCAGGTGCTGTTTGCACGTAAATGGCAACGTCCGGACAGGTACACGATGACCAAAAAAGAATTTGAAAAAGACTTTCCGGACGAGGTTTACGATAATGAAAACGACGTGACCATCTGGCCAAAAGAGAGTGTTTATTCTGCTAATTTCAAAACTCCGGCCGATTCACTTTTCAAACCTGCAAATGAGTTGCAGACAGGAATGTACCTGATTGAAATTAAAACCAAAGATGCTTTTGGCGAAGAGGTTATCTATCAAAAACAGTTCACTGCTTTTCAGCCAAAATCTACCAAACCCGAGACTGTCTCGCCTGCTTCCTTTACCTTGTTAACGCCAATTGCGGAACCAGGTCAGGATGTTCGGTTCTTAATCGGAACACCGGCTAAAAAAGTGAATGTTATCTACGAAATCAGTCAGAATGATAAGGTTCTGCACCGGGAAATTCTTAGTCTAAACCAGGAACAGAAGCTTATCAGCATTCCGGTGAAAGAAGAATACCGGGGCAACTTCTCCATCAATCTGGCTCTGGTGAAAAACAACCGCTCATTTCTGATTAACAAACAGATCAATGTTCCATATACCAACAAAAAACTGGATATTCAATTTGCGACTTTCCGGAATAAATTACTGCCGGGTCAGGAAGAAGAATGGCAGATTACCTTAAGAGACAACAAAGGCGAAAAAGCTGTTGCCGAAATGCTTGCCGGAATGTACGATGCTTCGCTCGATGCTTTTGTTCCGCACAACTGGTCGTTTAATATTTTCAACTCTTATTACGGATCGCGACCATGGAGAGACAATCAATGCTTTGGATCCAGAAGCGGCGAACAGTTTAATTATCCTGAGATAAATTTTCCGGCAAGTTCGCGGGAATACGACCAATTGAACTGGTTTGGTTTTGAAAATGGATATTCCGGAAGTTATAAGAGAATGTTAAAGAGTGGCATGGTCATGGAAGAAGAGGAAAGTCCTGCATTCATGATAGTTGAAGATAGTTCATCTGCAGCGCAGAGCAAATTATCTGATGTGAAAGTTGCACATAAACTTGTTCTCGCAACTGTTAGTGGTATTTCAATAGAGAAAAATGAAACGGGTTTGAACCCTAAACCTGTGGAGCCTCAACCCATTCAAATTCGCAAAAACTTTAATGAAACTGCCTTTTTCTATCCGCAATTGGCAACCAACGAAAACGGTGAAATTGTAATCAAATTTAAAGCTCCGGAAGCTCTTACCCGCTGGAAAATGATGGGACTGGGTTACACCAAAGACTTGAAATACGGACAAATCGAAAAAACACTGGTCACACAAAAAGACCTGATGATCTTCACCAATGCACCGCGGTTTATGCGCGAAGGTGATACGATAGATTTTGCGGCCAAGGTCTCAAACATCAGCGATCGCGATCTTTCGGGAACTGCCGAACTGCATTTCTTCGACGCGCTGACGATGAAGCCAATTGATGATCTCCTGGGTTTGACTTCGGCAAGTATTCCGTTCGCTGCAAATAAAGGGAACAGTTCACCGATCAGCTGGAAAATCAGTATTCCTGAAGGTTTGCAAGCAGTTACTTATCGCATTACCGCCACTTCCGGAGATTTCAGCGATGGCGAAGAAGCAGCCATTCCGGTATTGACCAACCGGATGTTGGTAACCGAATCGATGCCTTTGCCGGTTAACGGGATGCAGCAAAAGAAATTCAATTTCGATAAATTAGTCAATTCAGGAACAATTGGCTCAACACTCCGGAATTACCGGCTGACTTTGGAATATACTTCGAACCCGGCCTGGTATGCAGTTCAGGCATTGCCTTACCTGATGGAATTTCCGTACGAATGTGCTGAGCAGCTTTTCAGCAGGTATTATGCCAACAGTCTGGCAACCCACATTGCCAACAGCGATCCGAAAATCAAGCTGGTATTCGAAAGCTGGAAAACAATTTCTCCGGATGCGCTGAAATCGAATCTTGAAAAGAACGAGGAACTGAAATCGGTGCTTTTGCAGGAAAGTCCCTGGGTGCGCGAAGCGACCAGCGAAAGTGAACGGAAACAGCGCATCGCCTTACTTTTCGACCTGAACCGGATGGCTTCTGAACAATCTCAGGCCGCCAAAAAACTGCTGGATATGCAGAACCCAAATGGCGGTTGGCCCTGGTTCGCCGGAATGCCTGAAAGCCGCTACATCACCCAGCACATTGTAACTGGTCTTGGTCATTTATATTCCCTGAAAGTGCTGAACCCGCTTGAAAACAGCGAAATCAGCGGAATGCTGAAAAAGGCAATTGACTACCTTGACGAAACTTTGAAAATCGATTTTGAAAAGCTCAAAAAAGACGACAAAGACTACCTGAAAAACAACCATCTGGGTTACGACGACATTCAGTATTTATATGCCAGAACTTATTTCAGCAAAGAATTCCCAATTGGCAAGGATTACAGCGAGGTGATCGACTATTACAAAACCCAATCGGTAAAGTACTGGAAATTTGAAAATAATTACATGAAAGCCATGATGGCTTTGTACATGAACCGTTTCGGTGATGTGAAAACGGCGTCGCTGATTATGCGTTCGCTGAAAGAAACGGCTTTGCACAGTGAAGAAATGGGAATGTACTGGCGAAACGATCAGCGCGGCTGGTACTGGTATCAGGCGCCGGTTGAAACACAGGCGCTTTTGATCGAGGCTTTCGATGAAGTCAGTCATGATCAGAAATCGGTGGAAGAAATGAAAATCTGGTTGCTGAAACAAAAACAAACGCAGGACTGGAAAACCACCAAAGCCACTACCGAAGCGGTTTATGCGTTGTTGATGCGTGGCGCGTCATTACTGGCCTCCGACAAGCAAGTTGAAATCACGGTTGGTAACGAAAAAGTTGATCCGTACAAACAAGATGGAACGAAACCCGAAGCTGGAACAGGTTATTTTAAAACCAGTTGGGACGCAGCTTCCATTAAACCAGAAATGGGAAAAGTAACGGTGAACAATCCAAATCCGACTGTTGCCTGGGGCGCTCTGTACTGGCAGTATTTCGAACAACTGGATCACATTACTCCGGCACAAACACCGCTAAGCCTGAGCAAAAAGCTTTTTCGCGAAATGAATACGCCTACCGGCCCGGTTATTGAACCAATTACTGAAAAGTCATCCATTAAAGTTGGCGATAAAATTGTGGTTCGTGTTGAACTTCGTTCCGATCGCGATATGGAATACATTCATCTGAAAGACATGCGGGCATCAGCATTCGAGCCGGTCAATGTACTTTCAGGATACCATTGGCAGGATGGACTTGGCTATTACGAATCGACACGCGATGCTTCGACCAACTTTTTCATTTCGTGGTTGCCAAAAGGAACCTACATTTTCGAATACAAGCTGGTTGCCACACAGAAAGGTGATTTTTCGAACGGAATAACTACGGTTCAATGCATGTATGCGCCGGAATTCGAGGCACATTCGGAAGGAATACGGGTTAAGGTGGAATGATGGGAAAATTCTTATCTTCTTTTACCTTATAAATTTTAACTTTATCTGGCAATTGCAACATTTAATTCTGGAGGAAAAACCATGATAAACGCCATTATTCTCATCAACGCCGAACGCACAAAGATTAATTCAGTAGCCGAACAACTGGTAAGTTTGCCGGGTATTACTGAAGTTTATTCGGTTAGCGGACGGTTCGACCTGGTTGCTGTAATCCGGCTTCCTCATGCTGACGATCTGGCCGAACTGATTACCGAAAAAGTAACCAAAGTGGATGGAATTACCAAAACTGAATCGATGGTAGCCTTTAAAGCATTTTCAAAAGGCGACATGGCAAGCATGTTTGAACTGGGCAACTAATCGAAATCAGAAAATTGTCATTTGGGGAATTACCGAAAAGCGACTTTTTCATCTTCTTTTCTGAATTCTAAACAAATAGAAATCCCAACTGTTTCTAATACTACAATTAGTAGGAACGAAAATCAGTTTTAACTCCTCAATTCAGAAAATATGAAACGTAGAAATTTTATCGCCCTGGTTGGAACCTCGATTGCTTCCGCACCATTATGGGCCAATGGTATTACCGGTAAAATGCCTGCACCAAAGGCAATCGACAGTGTATTCCCTGAACTTCCATACGCCTTCAATGCTCTGGAACCATCCATTGATGCGAAAACCATGGAAATCCATTACACCAAACACCACAAAGCATATTACACCAATTTTATGGCTGCCATCAAAGATAGCCCGGCAGCTCAACTTGACCTAAAAAGTCTATTTGCTGAAATCAGCAAATATCCGCCTGCTGTCAGGAACAATGGGGGAGGTTTTTACAACCACTCCTTATTTTGGGAAAATATGACTGCTTCCAAAACCAGTCCTTCAGCTGCTTTAGCTGCTGCAATCGAAAAAGACTTTGGTTCAATGGACAAGTTTAAAGAGGAATTTTCGAATGCTGCCAAAAAACACTTCGGAAGCGGCTGGGCCTGGCTGGTTGCCGGAAAGGATGGTAAACTTTTCGTGAGCGATACACTGAATCAGGACAACCCGTTGATGGATTTGGCTGAAAAGAAAGGCACTCCGCTCTTGTGTATCGATGTTTGGGAACATGCCTACTACCTGAATTACCAGAACAGGCGTCCTGAATATGTCGATAATTTCTGGAAAGTGGTCAACTGGGATACAGTTAACAAGCGCTACGAAAACAGATAGTTTTGATTAACCATATTTTAGTGAGGGGGTGACTTTAAGTCGTCCCCTCACTTGCTTTGAGAGCCACTTCTTCAGCAGTTTTTTATACCTTTCCATCTCAAAATTTTGAACCATGATTAAAAATGTAGTTATCATCGGAGCTGGCAATCTTGCGACTCAACTGGCACTGACTTTCCAGAAAAATGGAATTTTGGTGAAACAGATTTTTAGCAGGACTGCCGAATCGGCCAGGGAACTTGCCGGGAAATTAAATTGTGATTTTACCAGTGACTTGTCGAAACTTCAGGCTGAGGCTGACTTGTACCTGATTGCAGTAAAAGACTCAGCGATTCGGGAAGTACTGGAAAACATTTCGCTGGACGAAAATCGGTTGATTGTGCATACTGCCGGAAGTGTGCCGATGAATATACTTGACGGATTCACAAGAAATTATGGTGTGTTTTATCCTCTTCAAACATTTTCAAAAAACCGGGAAGTTGATTTTTCAATCATACCAATCTGTATCGAGGCCAATCATCCTTCCAACCTGATGAAACTTCAGGAATTGGCAGATAAACTTTCCCGATCAGTGCATCAAATCAATACCGACGATCGAAAAACACTGCATCTGGCAGCTATATTTGCCAACAATTTCGTGAACCATTTTTATACCATCGGAGAAAATCTTCTTCAGGAAAAAAAGCTGAATTTTGATTTGTTAAAACCGATAATCCTCGAAACTGCTGCTAAAATTGAAACCCTTCGCCCGGCTGATGCCCAGACCGGGCCGGCAAAACGTAACGATCAAACCATTATCAACGCTCAATTAAAAATGCTTCAGAATAAACCTGAACTTCAGAAAATCTATAGCTTTGTGACCGAAAGTATATTTCAGGTTCACCAAAAACATAATCATGACCTTCTTTAAAGAGAAACTAAAAAATATCAAAGCGCTCATTTTTGACGTGGATGGCGTTCTGTCGATCGACACCTCGCCGCTCGATGAAAGCGGCGATCCCATGAGAACTGCCAATGTAAAGGACGGATTTGCAATTCGTTATGCAATGCAGAATGGATTTCAGGTTGCCATCATAACCGGGGCAAATACTAACCGCGTCAAGCTCCGGCACCGAAAGCTTGGGGTGGAACATATTTACCTGAATGCGTTCAACAAAACCGAATGCCTGAATGATTTTATCCTGAAAACCGGGACAGCGAAAGATGAAATCCTATACATGGGCGACGATCTGGTCGATTATGAAATCATGAAGGAAGTTGGCATTGCCACCTGTCCGCTGGATGCTGTTCCTGAAATCAAAGCCATTTCGCAATACATATCGGACAAAAAAGGCGGAGAAGGTTGTGTTCGCGACGTGATTGAACAGGTGATGCGCTCGCAGCAAAAATGGTTCGGGCAGGAAATCCGCGATATTAAGGCGGACTAGTATTCAGCAATCAGTTTCAATTGTCAATGAAAATTGTTGCGGGTTCCGTGTTACGGGTTTACCCGCAACTTGTAACCCGCAACAAAACAAACAATGCTTCTACAAAATCTCGAACAATACGAAATCATACTTGCATCCAAATCTCCGCGCCGGCAGGAATTACTCAGCGATTTGGGATTGAAATTCAACGTTCAGTCGATGGATATTCCTGAGGATTATCCTGAAGGATTGGGAATGACGGAAGTGCCGGTATATCTGGCTGAACTAAAAGCCGAGGCATTTTTACCTCAATTAACAGACAATCAATTGGTAATCACAGCCGATACGATCGTTTGGCTCGATGGACATGTACTGAATAAACCAACGGATTATACGGATGGATTCAGGATGTTGAAAGACTTATCAGGCAAAAAGCACCAGGTTTTGACAGGAGTTTGTTTGTTAACAACCAAAAAGAAGATCTCCTTTTATGCTTCCACCGATGTTTGGTTCAAGGAACTTAGCGATGAAGAAATCAATTATTACCTCGAAAACTATCGCCCATACGACAAAGCCGGAGCTTATGGAATTCAGGAGTGGATTGGCTACATCGGCATTTACCACATCGAAGGTTCGTTTTTTAACGTGATGGGATTGCCGGTTCAAAGTTTATATGAACATTTGAAGGTATTCTGATATTGGAAACGAAATCAATAATCCTTGAAATGTATCATCTGCCGGTTGTACCCTGCAAAAATACCAACACCGTTTTCGATGTTTGTAGAAACCTCGATGACTGATGCAAAAGGATTATTTTTGTTTTCCACCTGTTTGATGTATGTTTTCTGGTACTTGTAATAATCTTCGCTCATGCCAACCACTTCGAGCCAGTATTCTTCTTTATAGTCAGTCCGGTCGTTTTTGTTTAAAATTGGTAGGTAATCAACAAAAAGGCTTGCATCCTTAGTGCCGCTGTATTCGCCCAAAACATTGTTAATATCTCTCGAAACATTGCTTAACCAAATGCTGTTAGAGAAGATCAACCGAAGCACAAACGAATCGGTGTAACGGGTTGTTACTCTTATTTCCTTTAATTTTGACGTTATATCAATGCCATTGTAAGGAGGTCCATATTTTCCGGCGATTTCACGGATTATCCTCCAAGATTGATCCCAGTTCATACTCACACCGATCAATTTTTCCAGTTCGCTTAGATAATCCTCGGGAAATTTTTTTTCACGAAGTTCCGATATGGTTTCTTTAGTCACCAAATACCTTTTATATCCCCAATCAGTATTGAAGGTAGATAACTTAAAGCGAACGAAGTTTGTCTGGTCGTTCCCTGAAATCCTGAAATTTAAAGGTAAAACTTGGTAATCGCTGAGGTTGGCGTTCGAGAAATAAATCGTGTTCTGGCTTGAAGGCTTTATTTCGGAAATGATTGGTTTTACCGGGATCGAGCTTTGGGCAGAGATTGTATGCCCTTTGGAATCACGGACAGCCAGTCGGTATTGAATTCCGCTTATTGGTTTCTCATTCGAACCATAAATGCCATCTTTTAAATATTCGAGAGGAATGGTGTCTTTGTTTTCAGGAACGATAGAAACGCGGGCGTCATCAACAAACGAGTCAGATTGGTCGCTATATGATTTTATTCGCGTCAATGTCACTTTCCATGTTTCATCTTCTGAAAAAAGGCAGTTAACCACCATGGTTTGATCTGATTTTTCATAAGACAGCTCCAAATCTTTGGTGCAGGACACCACTAGGAAAAGGAGTATAAGAATTAAATTTCTTTTCATGGCAGGTGAATTAAAAACTGATTCGGTAACTGATTGAAGGTATGATCGGGAATAAGGAGAATTGTTTCAGCCCGGTTGAGCCATCAGGCTTCGTTTTGGCAAAAACAAAGTAAGGATTCTGTCGCGAATACACATTGTAGACACTTAACGATAGCGCCTTCTTCTTTCCGTAAGACTCCCATTCTTTGGTAAACCCAATATCCAGCCGGTGGTAGGTAGGTAGACGTATTTCATTAATTTTTGGATAATATTGAATTCGATCGGTGTTAATTGTCTTGCCTGTAAAAAAATCAGTTGTTTCAGCGTTCAGGTTGCCCGGAAAGCCGGAATAATCGAGTCCGGAATAGGTAGCCGGAGCTCCTGACTGGTAGGTCCATGTGGCAGAACCAGACCAGTCATTTCCTAATTGCATGATGACTCCCAGATCGAGCTTGTGCCGCCTGTCGTATTGATAAGGGAACCAACGGTTTTTATTAATGTCTTCAAATTTCCGCTCATTCCAGGCCAGCGTGTATCCAATCCAGCTTTCTAACTTGGATGTGCTGTACCTTAGTTCTGTTTCCATGCCCCAGGCACGTCCTTTCCCGGAAGTTACTTTTTGTTCCCAATTCTGGTCAACGTCCAGAATACCATCACCTTCGCTAAACGAAATCACATGGTTTAGTCGTTTGTAATAGGCCTCAACCGAAAATTTTAGCTCAGGTCGGACTGTTCTTTTAATACCAATGGAGAAGATGTCGGAAGTTTCAGGCTGTATCAGTTTGGTTGAAGGAACCCAAATGTCAGTAGGTAACCCAACATTGCCGTTTGATAAAAGGTGGATGGCTTGGGTCATTACCGCATACGAGGCCATGTAGCTGGTGTTTTCGTTGGGAGTGAATGTAAGGCCTAAACGGGGTTCAACTTTAAAGTAGTTTTTTTCGTTGTTGATAGAATATAACACGTTGCGTATGCCAGTTGTAAGACTTACCTGTTCACCAAGATTGAATTTTTTATCCAGATAAACTCCGCATTCCAGGCTCGATATTTCCCCGCTCGAGTTTTCATCTGTTCCTTCGTTTCGGTCAACCTGTTGTTTTCCGGGCAAATAATTGTTTGCATTGGCAAACAAACCTATCTGGAAAGGGAGATTGGAATTGCCATAAACATCGAGATCGGTTTTAAGGCCAACCGATCTGATTTGCGATTGATATTCAAGCTTGAAATTAGTTTTAGAAACATCGCTGTTAACAATGGTTTCGGTACTTCCTTTAAATAAATTGCCGTAATTGAATATACTCCCGCTCAAGGTGGTATTCAAAAACAGTTTGGAATTTAGTTGGGAGTTCAGTTTAAGCGCGGTCATCACATTCCCCCAATGCATAGAACCTGATGTTTTTTGAGTTTCTTCTTTCTGCATGGATTTCATATGATCGCTGTAGTTGAAGGACAGTTTGTCATTTCCGGAATAAAAGCTCCAATACAGATGGTTATTTTCATTCAGCTTGAAATTCATTTTGCCGTTAATGTCGTGAAAGCCATAAGAGGGAATTGCTTGCTCATCGAGATCTTTTTGCGCGACCTTGGCCACACCTTTGAAAATGAGATCGAGCAAGGTTCGGCGAACCGAAAAGAAATATGACGACTCCCCTTTTTTGATGGGGCCTTCGGTGGTAAACTGACTCGAAATCAAACCCAGGTTGATGCTGGTTTCACGTTTGAATTTGTTCCCGTCTTTCATCCTAAGGTCGATTACCGATGAGAGTCTGCCACCATAGCGCGCCGGAAAACCGCCTTTGTAAAAGTCGATGCTGTTGATGGCTTCAGGAGTAAAAACCGATACAAACCCAAATAGATGAGAGACGTTGTACAATGGAACATCGTCGAGTAAAATCAGATTTTGATCGGGGCTGCCTCCTCGCACAAAAATACCGGAACTTCCTTCGCTTCCCTGCTGCACGCCGGGTAGGATCATCAGGCTTTTTAACACATCTTTCTCGCCCATCAGCGAAGGCAGCTTTGCCAAAGTTTTAGTCGAAATTCGGATGTGTCCGAGGTCCTTATCACGCGATTGATTTACTTTAATCACAATTTCGTCCAACTTGTTGTCCGATTTCATTGAAATCCTCAGTAAGGTATCGACTTTAAGGCTAATCAATTTGATTTGGGGCTGATAACCTACATACGAAATTTTAAGCGTAACTTTTCCTTCAGGAACACTTAAACTAAAAAAACCGAAACGGTTACTTGTAGTTCCTGCCTGTGAGTTTTGTTCGAAAACAGTTGCCATATACAACTGTTCGCCCGTTTGGGCATCGGTAATATAGCCTGAAACGGTTCGGCGTTGCTGTGCAAACAAGCAGAAAGGCACTAATGAAACAATCAACAAAATGAAATGACGCATGTTATTTCTTTTGCCAAATTGGGTATGAAAGACTCAACTGAAGCATGTTGTTACGGTAAATAGATCCTTTGTAATGGCCGTCAGCTTCCGGCGTGCTATTCCCGAAACCTTGATCTTTAAATCCCTTGATGTAATTGACGGACCAGCTTAACTTGTGCTTATCACTTCCAAACCCTAATGTCCAGTTAAATTCAGGTTTTTCATTCATCATCTCATAATTCAGTAACCATGCCGATTCTATCCCTCCTCTTATAAATAGGCTTTTGGTTAAATGCAATCTTAAATGAATTGGAACAACAATTGAGTGCATCGGCAATTTATCCCAACCTTCAATTAAGGAGGAAGAATACCCGGTTCCACCTCCGTAATTTCCACCAGTATTATCGAACACTTGATAATACTGCTTCATTTCGGTATATCTGTACAATACGCCTGCATCTGCTGAAACGCGCCAGAATAGATTTCTGGATGCATAAACACCTATTCCCGCTCCGAAACCATCTTTTTTTTGAGTTCGGAAATACGGTATGGTTTCTGATGGCATAAACCATGATCCTTCTGTAGTTACTCCGAATTGGATTTTAGGTTGGGCAATAGCTGAACTAGTGAAAAGACAAAGGATTACCAGTAGAAGTGAAAGTTGTTTCATTCTGATTTTTTTAGTTGATTAATTGGGTTTTTGAAACTGTGTGTTTCTATATTTTATTTTTGTTAAACAAATCTAAATATTTATAATGTATTAAGTATGTTAAATGATGTAAAAAATTGACAAAAATAGTTGTGGCTATTTTCAGGCAAACAGTTTTCTCAATTCGATAGAAAAGGAGTATTCAGTAACTCCCACTTGCCTAAGCTAACCAAAGGCAGAAGATATTCATTAGAATGCAAAAAGGTGTAACGAATAAACGCTACACCTTTTCGTATATATGGTCAAGGTTGGTTCTACCACTTATAAACAATCGAATTGATATTCATACCTGCACCCACCGAGCATAAAATGAGGTGGTCTCCGGGGCTGATCGACTGTCCTTCCATCCGGCCTTTAAGTATGGTGTCGAGTAAGGTAGGTACGGTTGCTGTAGATGAATTACCCAGTTTCTCGATGCTCATGGGCATAATTCCTTCAGGGATATTCTTTTCATTGTATACTTTGAAAACATTCTTCAGGATTGCTTCATCCATTTTTTCGTTGGCCTGATGAATCAATACCTTTTTAATATCGCTCAGTTGTAATCCGGCTTTTTCAATGCTATCCTTCACCACGCCCGGAACGTAAGTCAAGGCATATACATACAATTTGTGGCCCGACATTTTAATAAACTGGTCGTTCCCATCAAAGTCTTGATTAAACGATTTTCCGTTGGTCAGCAAGTTCCAGTAATTAACAGCATCAGACCGGCTCGAATGAGAAAGTATTCCGGTTGGTTCGGCGCTTTCTACCGCTTCAACCAAGGTGGCACCTGCCCCGTCAGCATAGATCATTGAGTCCCGGTCGTGCGGATCAGAAATACGTGACAACACATCGGTACCAACAACTACGCCCCTTTTAGCCATTCCGCTCCGGATATAAGCATCGGCAACAATCATTCCCTGAGTCCAACCCGGAC
>Ga0079306_1001655_pt1 | contig 14151 bp, 12 predicted proteins | sample Methanotroph_Enr_FD_79181 | JGI IMG/M metagenome (GOLD analysis project Ga0079306, IMG submission 79181) | Enriched soil microbial communities from Old Woman Creek wetland in Ohio, USA - Methanotroph_Enrichment_5 | ecosystem: Environmental > Terrestrial > Soil > Wetlands | place: USA: Ohio...
GCTCATTTGCTTTCGAGATAGCCCGAAAAATCGGACTTCCGGAAAGTATTCTTCAGGATGCCACCGAAAAAATCGGAAAAGACCACATCAACTTTGACAAGCATCTTCGCGACATTGTGCGCGATAAACGATACTGGGAAACCAAGCGGGAAAAAATCAGGAAGGTAGAAAAGTCGCTGGATGAACTGGCCGGGAAATACGAAACAGATTTGTCTCAGCTGGATAAACAACGCAAGGAAATATTGCTGAAAGCCCGTCAGGAAGCTGATCAGATACTTTCTGAAGCCAATAAACGAATCGAGAATACCATATTCGAAATACGTGAAAGTCAGGCTGATAAAGAAAAAACAAAACAAATTCGGGCGAAACTGGTTGAATTCAAACAGGAAGTTGAGGATTTGGCTACCAATCAGGATGATCTGATCAACCAGAAAATACAAAAGCTGAAGGAAAAGGAATTGCAGCGAAACCAGAAACGGTCTGAGAAGAAACCAGTTGTTGAAAAGGAGAAAGTGACTGAAGCCGACGAATGGAAACCTGGCGACCGGGTTATCATGACAGGAAACCAAAATGTAGGAGAAATTCTGGAATTGAATGAAAAAAATGTGGTGGTTGCTTTTGGGCAACTGCGCACTTCGGTCAGTCGCGATAAATTACAGAAAATTACCAGCAACGAGGCGAAGAAAATACATCGGACTTACAATCAGACGATGCCCAATATCAACAAAGGGTTGAGCGAAAAGCGCCTTAATTTTAAAACTGAAGTAGATGTTCGCGGCCAACGGACCGAGGAAGCCATTCAAATCATCCGAGCCTTTATTGATGATGCCATTATGCTCGATTTCAGTGAATTGAGGATTCTTCACGGGAAAGGAAACGGTATCTTAAAGGAAATGATCAGGAATTATCTGAAATCGGAACCTGCTGTGAAGTCCTGCCGCGACGAACATGTTCAGTTTGGTGGAGCAGGAATTACGGTAGTTGAGATTGGATAGTGGTCAGTTTTCAGTTGCAGGAAACAGAGAAAGTCATTAATGGTCATTTGCTTCGCGTCATTCATGGTAATAATGCAGCTTGAATTGACAATCAATGACGGTTGCACTAAAACCTGGATTAATACCCTAGATAAAATTTACTAACAACACATATACAGATGATTAACGAAAAACTAGATATTGAACTCATTGAAGTCCTGAAAGAAAACGGCTTTACCGAATCTACAGAACTGGAACAGATTTGTATCCCCAAAATAAAAAGTGGCCGCGACCTGCTTTGCGTTGCTCCAAAGGACAGCGGTAAAACAACAACCATTGTTGTGAGTGTTCTTCAACGACTGAAAGCTTCACTGAATGATGTTCCCAGGGCTGTGATCGTAGTTTTGGATAAGGATCGTGCAACTGCAATGAAAGAAGAATTTACCCGGCTGGGCGAATACACCGATTTACGTGTTCATCTGGCTTGCGACGATGGAAAGATTGATGTACAAAAGGACATGATTTATATGGGATCGGATGTGGTAATTGGAACTGCCAAACGTCTGAATAAAATCTATTCGTTGTATGCTCTGAACCTGAGTGGTGTAAAGATTTTTGCCATTGATGATGCTGATAGTGTCGTTAAAATAATGAATTACCAGCAAATCGACCGTCTTTCGGAAAGTATGCCCAAAGCACAGCGGGTTGTTTTTGCAACGCAAATGACCGAATGGCTGGATCGGTTTTCCAACGAGTTTATGAATGTTCAGGAAGTTGTTGAAATTGAAGAAAGAAATGATGAAATAGAACCAATTGAAGAGTAATACTGTTATTTGTCTGTTTCAATCCTTTTTGGTTTTATACTTTCACCTTTTTCCTTGAAATATGCGCAACTTCAGTTTCCTGATCTTTTTCGGCATTGTTCTGTTGATCTATTCATCAGTCAATTATTACCTGTTTGTTCGCGGACTTCAGGTTTTTTCGCTGAGCCAGCCCATGAAGCGATGGTACATCATTCTTTTTTGGACAGTTGTTTCGATGTTTATTGCCGGCTCTGTCCTTGAACGTACGGCTACATCGGCTTTCAGTGAATGGATTTACCGGATTGGCGCATTCTGGCTTGCCTTTATGCTTTACCTTGTAATTGCGGTTGTGCTGATCGATCTGGTCAGGATTTTCAATTATTTTTTTCACTTTTTGCCTGAATTTACAGAAATCATGAAACTCCGGTTAGGAGTGATTGTATTTTCTGTGGTTTCAGTAATTGTAATTGCAGGCCATGTCAATGCGTTGTGGATCAATATAAAAGAAATACCTCTGACTATTCATAAAAAGGTTTCAGGTTCTCCGGATGTTAAAATTCTGATGGCATCGGATATCCATTTGGGGGCGTTAATTGGTGAACGGCGTGAAAAGCGTTTACTCGATATTATCCGGGAGCAAAAACCTGACCTTGTTTTGCTTTGTGGCGACTTGGTAGATGGCGAAATTGCCCCGGTTCTGCGAAAAAATCTGGGACGACATATTCAGGAAATTAAAACTCCGCTTGGCGTTTATGCCATTTTAGGAAACCACGAATACATTGGCGGAATCGACAAAACATTACCCTATTTGACAAGCATCCATATTCGGGTTCTCATCGATGAAACGATCACTTTGCCCAATGGAATTCAATTGGTTGGACGGAACGACCATTCCTCTGGCCGGGGACATCAGGCACCGAAACCGCTTTCGGAATTGCTTTCCGGAATTGATCAGTCCAAACCCATTATTGTTATGAATCATCAGCCTTTCAATCTACAGGAAGCTGCTGATAATAAAGTCGATCTGCATCTTTCGGGACATACTCATAACGGACAACTCTGGCCGTTTAACTATTTGACTGAAGCCATTTTCGAATTGAGCTGGGGATTTCTGAAAAAGGGAGATACCAATTTCTATGTTTCTTCCGGTTTTGGAACCTGGGGACCGACAGTCCGAATCGGAAATAGGCCTGAAGTGGTAGTGTTTAAACTGAAATTTGATTAAAAATTTTTCTGTAATTCAGTTCAATCAATCATTCAATTCTTCCATCCATATCATCCCTTCCATATTCCGGTTCCAATGGAAATTTTACAGGTTTTCCATCGCGTTGTGATCGGTAAATAGCAGTAAATAATTCCACGGTCTTTCGTCCTTCTTCGGCTGTTATCATGGGTTGACGGTCGTTCAGGATCGCATCTTTAAAATCCTCCAGTTGTTGTTTGAAATACCAGGTCATTGAATCAACGGAGTGAAATTCATCGCTGTCGGTTTTATTCCATTCTTCCATCAGGTGTTCTTCGCCCGGCACGGTCCACAATTCGAGTTTTGGGGGTTCGTTGATGATTGTTTTTCCGGGAAGAAACAAGGAACCGCCGTCGGGTTGCGCTCCAACCGAAGCACCATTGCTTCCATGGATGTGAATTTTTCCATAAATGCCTGGTTTTTGAGAATTGCTCACCAGAATGTTCCCCAAACTGCCATTTTTGAATTTAATCAGTGCAACAGCAGTGTCGTCCACCTCAATATACGGATGATTGATGTTGCTCCAATAGCCAAAAACTTCCTCAATATCGCCCATTAGCCATTGCAGCAAATCGAGTTGGTGAGGCGATTGGTTGACTAAAACGCCGCCGCCTTCCTGTTTCCATGATCCTCGCCAGGCGTCGTTTTCAAAATAGGAGCGGTCACGCCATCCGAGCATCTGAATCGTTCCAAGCATTGGAGTTCCAATTTTTCCTTTATCGATGGCTTTTTTCATTCGCTGAACTGGTTGAAACCACCGCTTCTGGCTGACTACTCCTGTCTTTCGTCCGGTTGGGTGCGAAGCCTCAATAATCCGGTCACAATCCTCCAAGGTAGATGCCAGGGGTTTTTCAATCAGAACATGCGCTCCGGCTTCCATTGCCTGAATAGCCACATCGGCATGATACGGATGTGCAGTGCAGATTACTGCCATCTGGATGTTCTCTGCCTGAATCATTTCCGGAATGGAAGAATAAGCTTTCACCGCATAAGCATCAACAAATTTTTGTGCCGATTCAGGAGTCCGGCTCCAAACCGCTTTCAAATTCAGTTCAGTAATTTGTAAAATGGCTTTGGCATGCAGGTGTGCAATTTTCGAGCAGCCAATGATGGCGACATTGAGTTTCATGGTTATTTGCTTGTGTGTTTAAATGGTTAATTATTAGCGGTTTTACGGTTTTTGATTCACTATTCGTAACCTTTACTAAAAACTGCGACTGCCAGCTGTTCTCCTGCCGAAAGGTAAAAAAATCAACAAAGCATTCACTGCAAATCCTGAAATCAGAACATATTGACCGACTTCAGAATGATTGAAAGTCATCATAAGTTTTCCGGATAAAGCCAGAATACCTCCGCAAAGCATGGCTGCAATTCCGAAACGTTTATTAAATGGAAGGTTGAAAAGTGCTGCGACCATCGGAATTATAAATGCTCCGGAATAGAACGAAAGTGCGAGCAAAAGCGATGAAACAATCGATGTAACCTTAAGCGAAATAAGGATGCTCAAGGCACCAACCAGAACAAGAAAAAGCTTGGTTTGCCTGAACGACTTCGGATTGTTGATGTCTTTATGAAACAACTCACTCAAAATCATGGAAGCTGTGAGTAGGGTAGTTGCTGCGGTTGAAAGTACTGCCGAGATTACAGCTGCAACCAGCATTCCGGTGGCCCATTCCGGTAAATACAGGTTGGCCAGATTGACCAATGCTGAACTATTTTCTGCTCCATGGTTCAGCATCGCGGCATAAATTCCTATGTACGAAAGCACAAATCCAAACGGAATCAAAATCAATGCAACAACCAAAACGCTGCGAAATGCAGTTTTTGAATCTTTAGCACAAAATACCCGCGAATAAATGTCGGGGCCAACCACAAAAGTGCTCGAGAAAGTGAGAATCAAAATGAATAAATCGAAAGGCGACAAATGGTTGTTAAACGGGAAAACACTGTTGAATTTTGGCAGTGTCTGTAACTGATGGGCTGGTATCAGAAATGCGGTAAGTATCACTCCGCCAAGAATAAAAAAGGACTGAAATAAGTCGGTTTTCATCACCGAAACCTGACCGCCGATATAAGTATAAATAATGAAAATGATACCAGTTAACATCACTCCGGAAGAATAAGTCAGGTTGAAAAAGCTGACCAGAATTTGTGCCCCGGCAATAATCTGAGCCGCCACAATTCCCAGCCAGGCAATCGGAATTATCAGAGATGTGACTTTTCTTGCAGATTCGCCGTAATACTGGCCAATTAACTCAGGAAGCGTAAATTTTCCCTGAGAATATACTTTTTTGACGATGGGCAATAACCCGAATAAACCTAAACTGGCTGCCAGAATATACCAGGCTGATGCCCACGACTGGCTTTCACTCAGACCTATGGTTCCCAGAATAGCAGATCCTCCAAGAATCGTTGCCAACAGGCTTCCTGAAACCTGCCACACGCCGGTCTTTTTTCCGGCCAGAAAATAATCGAAAGGCGTCTTGATTTTCAGGAACGAATATATTCCAATCAAAAGTAAGATAAGCCCGTAAACAATGAGAATGGTGGTTTTCATTAAATCTGGAAAAAAACAAAAGTAGAAAAACTCAGGGATTCGAAATTCATTTTAATTTCTAATTTTGGTATTCCTTATCATTCAGTGAAATTCTAGGATTAAATCTTAACCGAAGACTAAATGCCATGAACTCAAACCGTCGTAACTTTTTAAAATTATCAGGACTTGGAATAGCTGCAGTTGCCTTGCCAGGTATTGCTCAATCAAAGTCATTACAGGCTAAAAAAGCCAAATTTATGCCTGTTCGTTTGGGCCTCGCCTCTTATACACTCCGGAAAATGAATCTGGACGATGCCTTGGCAGTATGCCAAAGGTTGGACATCAAACATATTTCATTGAAAGATTTCCATTTGAAATTAGATTCAACGGATGTACAAATTGCTGAAGTGGTTAAAAAATGCAAAGATGCCTGTGTTGAACTGGGTTCAGGTGGAGTTATTTACATGAAATCGGAAACCGAAGTGGATGCCGCTTTCGAATATGCCCGCAAAGCCGGTATGAGTATGATCATTGGTGTACCACAACACGACATGCTTCCATATGCCGAAAAGAAAGTCAAAGAATATAACATCCGGCTGGCTATACACAATCACGGCCCGGGTGACAAAGTTTATCCCAGTTGCGAAAGCGCCTATGTGCTGATCAAAAATATGGATCCTCGAATGGGACTTTGTCTGGATATTGGCCATACTCAACGTATACAGCGCAATCCTTCGGCTGATTTGAAAGATTATTTCGAACGTATTTTTGAAATCCACATGAAAGATGTGACCACTTCTGACAAAGAAGGTAAAGCAATTGAAATTGGACGTGGAGTGATTGATATTCCAGGTTTTCTAAAAACGGTGGTGAAAAAGAAATTTTCCGGAATCATTTCATTTGAATATGAAAAAGATGATTCAGATCCGGTTCCAGGACTTGCAGAATCACTGGGCTATGTGAAAGGAGTTCTGGCTGTTATTGACTGATTTGGCTTCGACAAGCTCAGCCACCTGTACGTTGAATGAAATTTATGTATAAATATCAAGAATTTCAGGGGCAAAGCCTCGAAATATTAAAGAATAGGACGCAGTGCAGCGAAGTCCAATGATGCAAAATAAATCCAAAAACCTAAACTAAAATACCATGAGTACAAATCGTCGTGAATTTATTCGAAATGTTGCAGTTGGCGCTGCAGGCATTACCATTGGCGGAGCCGCAACCGGATTCAGTGCAAAAAGTTATGCACGCATTGTTGGTGCAAACGACCGGTTAAACATTGCCCTAATGGGCTGTGGTCGCAGGGTCGGCGCCTATTATGCTTCATTAAAAGATAAAAACAACAATGTTGATGTTGCCTACATCTGCGATGTGATGAAAAAGCAACGCGAAAAAGTTGGTCAGGATTTTGCAGGAAGTGTTTCAGGAAAAGCAAAACTTGTGAATGATATTCATGAAGTTTGGAATGATCAAAGTGTTGATGCTATTTTTAATGCTGCACCCGATCATTGGCACGCACCAGGCACCTGGATGGCCATGCAGGCCGGGAAACATGTTTACATCGAAAAGCCATGCAGTCATAATCCACGTGAAGGTGAATTGCTGGTTGCTTTTCAGAAAAAATATGGAAAAGTAGTTCAAATGGGTAACCAGCAACGGTCAGACAAAGCATCACAGGAGATTATTTCTGAAATTCATAAAGGAGTAATTGGCGATGTTTATAAAGCCGTGGCTTTTTATGCCAACGCGCGCGGAGAAAGTCCTGTTCAGAAAAAAGCACCTGTTCCGGATGGCCTCGATTGGGAAATTTGGCAGGGTCCGGCACCGCATCAGGAATATATGGACAATATTTGGGACTACAACTGGCATTGGTATGGATGGAACTGGGGAACTGCCGAAACCGGCAATAATGCCACACACGAGTTGGATGTTGCACGTTGGGCTTTGCAGGTGAAATACCCTGAACAAGTGGATGTTGAAGCCGCCAAACGTCATTTTCTGAATGACGGCTGGGAGATGTACGACACCATGGATGCCACTTTCCGATTTCCCGGAAATAAAATCATCAAATGGGACGGAAAAAGCCGCAACGGGCATAAAACCTATGGTTCCGACCGCGGTACAGTCATCTATGGAACAGATGGTTCAGTATTTGTAAACCGCGATGGATACTCGCTTTTCGATCGTTCAGGAAAGAAAATTAAAGACAGCAAATCTGCGGGTACAGAAGCCGGTACTGCCCTTGGTGGTGGCGGAGATATGACAGATACTCATGTTGCCAACTTCTTCAATGTGATTCGCGGAAAGGAAAGCAGACTCAATTCTCCAATCGAAGAAGGGGCTGTCAGCCAGATGATGTGCCACTATGCAAACATCTCGTATCGCATCAACAAACCATTTAAAGTAAATTCTGAAAACGGACAAATACTTGACAAAGAGGGAATGAAGTTTTGGGATCGCGAGTATCAAAAAGGATGGGAACCAAAACTATAGGCTAGTGATCATTCTCAGAATTCAGCAAAATGAAATATAGTCAAGTGCAGATTCTGTGGATCAGCAAAAAAGTAAACTCTCTGAAAATTTTTCGGGGAGTTTTCTTTTTCCGGATGAGTTGACCAGATTTGGATTATCAATATTATCTATGACGAAATTTCAATATCTATAATAAAATGGCGAACTAAACTGAAGCCGCTTTGTTTCAATACCCAAACATGAGAAAATGAAAGGTGATAAGGTATTGTGGCTAAAAGTTGTCTTCACCATAATGGGTGCAACCGGTGGTTTTCTTTACTGGAATTTTGTTGGTTGTTCAACAGGTACATGCCCTTTAAAATCGGTTTGGTATTTTTCTACTTTGTGGGGTATGGCCTTGGGATATTTGTTGGGTGATTTACTGGGAAATTTTATCCTGAAACTGAAAGCTAACAATGAATAGACGATTTAATCGGATAGTAAAATCCGGACGACCTGTTTTAGTAGATTTTTATGCAGATTGGTGCATTCCATGCCGAATGATGCCACCCGTTCTGAAGGAAGTGAAAGATCAGTTTAAAGAGCATGTGCGTATTATAAAGGTCAATGTCGATCATTTCCCTGACATTGCCGTATTGTGTGAGGTTAGGAATGTACCAACAGTTGTGGTTTTTCAGCAGGGGAAAATTCAGTGGAGTGGAAAAGGAGTTCAGGCTGTTCATGATATTTCAATTGCACTGAAGGAACTGCTTTAGTTTTCCATTCGTCCCAAAAATATAAAGATTCCAAATCAATTAATTGAACCTTGAAAATATGGCCTTAAAGAAATTAATTGTTGGAGATCGTTTGCCTCATTTTATCATGAACGATGAAAATCATGTACCTGTTGATATTTCATCTTTCACCGGTAAATATTTAATACTCTTCTTTTATCCAAAAGATGAGACTCCCGGTTGTATTAAAGAAGCCTGTAGTTTTCGCGATTCGTATAAGGATTTGGAAGAAGCCGGTGCCATAGTCTTTGGCATCAGTGGCGATAATCCCGATTCGCACATACGGTTTAAAACGAAACATAAACTTCCTTTTTCTTTACTTTCTGATACCGGAAATGAACTTCGGCATTTGCTGGGCGTACCCTTCGACTTATTTGGCCTGATACCAGGTCGTGTAACTTATATATTCGATTCCGAAGCGTATTTGATCCATGTATTTAAATCGCAAATAGCACCTGAAAAACATGTAAAGGAAATGTTGAGGATTATTGGAAGATAAAGGTTTCGGATTTATTTTTGACTTACCTTCTACTGATTGTTTTGGTTTACTTTACCATTCTCGTCTCAGAAAAAATTAATGAGAGGTTTTTTATTAACCTGAAGTTTATCGGATGCCGGTAAATAGTGGTGATGTTTGTTTTATTTACTATTTTTAAAACTTCGAAATCAAGACAATAAAAATAAACCGATTATGTCGTTTAAAATCCTATTTGCCAGCACCTTCGGGTTAATTAAGTCTACTGCTAAAATAGAATCTGCTCATGAAGCATTGCTTTCTGACTATCATGAATTTTGTGAGTTTTTAAAATCGAAGGAGTTGAAGGAATACCACGAGCTTGATTCGTTGGTTAATTCGGCTCCTTTCAGGCAGAAAAAAAAGGAACTTCAGCAGCTGAGCCTGAAAGGCAGCAAGGAGGAGACTCAGTTACACGAACTTAAAAAGTTGAGCAGGAATAGTCGTCTGCTAAAGTTCTATTCAACCCTGAAATCGGAAGAGTTGAAAAAATTTGAAAGAATTTCGTCGTCTGAAGTCTTAACCAAATATAAAGACTTAAAAACTGCAGTTGAACATCATTCGTTTGAGGCTTTAAAGAAAAAAGATAAACAATCGGAGGAATATGCGATTTACAGTGAATACCTGAAGCTTAAAAGTTCTGAAGAAGTCAGGTTTTTTAAGAGTTTCAGGCACTCATCGGCTTTCAGAAACTATGAATCGATGAGTGACTCGTCTGAACGTAAACGTTTTGAAGAACTTCAGAAAATCACTGCAATGGAAGAATTTCTTGCAAGAGTTAGCTATTTGGAGGATAAGCATAAATGGGAAAAGACTGAAGACTATGAAAAAGAAACGCGATTTTCCGAATTGGAGAAATTGCCACAATTGATTAAATATCTGAAATACAGACATTCGGACGATTTTGATTTTTTCAAGAAGTGGCATTTGGTTTTTGAAGATCGTTTTGAAACCGTTCAACTGGATTCGCAGAAATGGATGACTCAGTCGTATCGTGCCAATCAGTCATTGGGCCAGAATTATTCTCAGTCGGGCGATTTGCATGCTTTTACTGATGGTAAAAATATATTGCTTGACGGAAAATCCCTGAAAATTGAAGTTCGTAAAGAAAAAGCGATTGGTATGGAATGGCGAATTCCGTTCGGTTTTGTTGAAAAAGAATTCGATTACACCTCAGGAATCATATCAAATGCTGGTACTGAATGGTGGAAACACGGAATACTGGAAGCCAAGGTTAAATATTCTCCCGACATTAATTTTGTTGATGTACTCTATCTGTTGGGTGAAGAGAATTCTCCTCAAGTCAATCTGGTTGAAATGGGTGCGAAAAACCGGTTGGGTTTATTTTCGAGTTTGGAAAATGGGATTCATGCAGATAGCACTAGTATTTCAGGCTTAAAACCTGGCGAATTCTATATTTTCAGGCTCGAATGGTCGGCTAATTCCCTGGTTTGGAAAATCAACAATAGGGTTGTTTTGACTGTAACCAATCACATTCCTCCTTTTAAAATGCACCTGAATGCAACATCAATTATAGTAGCCGAACCAAACGGTAATTTGCCTCACCGGTTCGAAATCGACTGGGTGCGTTTTTACCAGCATGTCAAAGTATAAAGCCATGAACTGGACCGATGAATTTTTGGGAGCAATCACGGTTTGCGACCGGAATGGGATTGTGGTTTATATGAATAACCGGTCAAAAGAGCAATTTGCAAAATCTGGTGATGGTGATTTATTGGGCAAAAGTCTGATTGATTGTCATCCTGAACCTGCCCGGACCTTCCTGAAAAAAATGTTAGCGGAACCGATACCTAATTCGTACACCATCGAAAAGAAAGGAATTTACAAAATGATTCACCAGACTCCCTGGATGGAAAGGGGCGAATTTAAAGGAGTGGTAGAGATTTCGTATGAAATACCAGCGAAATTACCTCATCATGTACGAGGATAAGTTTATTTGAATGGAATAATTCTTAAATATCTTTAACATATTTTGTCAGTAAATCAGGCCAATATCTTCTACTTTTGATAACCAGACTTCAAAAACCAATCAGGCATGATTTTTCGAATTTTACTTTCCTTGTTTTTTCTCTATTTTTCAATGAGTTCAGCATCTTCCCAAGGTATTCGCGGGCACATCACCAATGATCGGGGACAGCCTGTTCCATTTGCCAATGTTTATATTCCTCAATTATCAACCGGAACCACCTCAAACATTGATGGTCGTTATGAGTTGAAACTTCCGGAGGGAAACTACAAAGTTTTGTTTCAGTACCTTGGTTACCAAACCCAAACTCTTGAACTGACCATCGGAAAAACCTTTCAGGAAATAAATACCCACCTTATCCCTCAGGACTATCAGCTTCCTGAGATTAAAGTGCTGGCTTCGGGCGAAGATCCGGCGTATTATATTATGCGACGGGCAATTGCTTTAGCACCGTATTACCAGAAACAGGTTTCGAAATATTCCTGCAAAGTTTATCTGAAAGGTTCAGGAGTGTTCGACAAAATACCTTTTCTGTTCGAAAAACAAATGAAAAAGGACGGTGTGAAAGAAAAGGAAGCTTTCGTAATGGAGACGGTGAGTAAAATTGATTTTGAATTGCCGGATAAGATCAAACAGCAGGTTTTGGCTATGCGATCTTCAGGCAAAGACAACAATACCTCGCCAATGGGAATGATTACCAATAACCTGTATGATGCAGATAAATACGGAGTTGTTTCACCGGTTGGAAAAAATGCGCTAAAGGTCTACAAATTCAAACTTGATGGTGTTTTTGAAGATCAGGGACGAACCATCAATAAAATACTGGTGATTCCTAAAACTAATGGAAATGATGTGTTTTCGGGCTACATTTATATCGCTGACGTATTCTGGAGCATTCATTCAGCCGATCTAAAACTGCGCATACCAATGACTGATGTTAAGGTGCATCAACTCTATGCTGAAGTCAATAAAAATACATGGATGCCGGTAAGCCTCGATTTCGACATGGACTTTTCGGGCCTGGGTTTTAAAATGAATTTCAGATACGTCGCCTCCATTACCGACTACAAAACTACCTTGAATTCTGCCCTTGACCATACCTTTTTGGACCGGCTTAAAAATCAGCAGCTTCAGGATCAACAGTTCGTGGAGACCATAAAAGCTGACGAGAAAAAAGCTCAGCAAATGGAAAAATCGAAAGCCCAAAAACGAATTGATGCCTTGATGCAGAAACCTGATATGAATAACCGCGAAACAGTGAAGCTGAACCGGATGATAGAAGCAGAAGCAAAGCGAAACAGTCCGCCCGAACCGCTTGAGATTAAATCAACTTTTAAGGTGAGCCAGAAGCAGGTGAAGAACGATTCGGCATACTGGGCAACCCTGAGGCCAATTCCGCTTACAGAAACAGAAAAGGTCAGTTTTAGCAAAAAAGATTCTTTTTTACGGGTTTCTTCCACTCCGGAATATCAGGATTCTGTCCGCGATTCGAAGCGAAAGTTTAAATTAAAACACCTTTTGCTCGGTAAAACCTACGATTATTCGGTTGATTCGATTAAACGATACGAACGGTTTTCGATTCCCAAGCTGACAGATCCGACCTCCCTTGCCTTTAATTCGGTTGACGGATTAAGACTGGAATTGCCTTTTAGTTACTACAAATCTGACAGTACGGGACGAATGAAGCGGCTGAGCCCGACTTTTGCCTATGCCTTTGCCCGACAAAAGCTCGATGCAAAGTTTACTTACCAGCAACGGTTGAATGGCATGACGAACAGTTTGATATTATTCAGTTTAGGGACAACTACAGAAGATTTTAACCGGATTTCAGGATTGTCGCCCATGACCAACGATTTCTATACCCTGTGGCTCGAAGAAAACTATAAACGATATTACCGGCGGGATTTTCTGCAACTCCTGGTCAGCCGTGATCTGGCAAACGGGTTGAACCTGAATGTGGCTGTTGATTACAGCGACAACAGCCAATTAACGAATCATTCCAGCTTTTCATTCATTAACTATAAGGATCGGGAAATTCTACCTAATATTCCGGTAAACAATACACTAAGTCAATGGCAGCTCGAAAATCATCAGTCTTTTGAAAGTCGGGTGGTTCTGGAGTATACACCCAAACTTCGGTATCGCATCCGCGATCATGTCAAAATGTATGCGGAGAGCAATTCCCCGACCTATTCCCTGGTATACAAAAGTGCATTTTCCGGAATTTTTGGTAGCGATTCGCGTTTCGATCTGGTAAAACTTGGTATCCGTCAAAAGATCAATTTCGGAATTGATGATCATTTTTCATATTCGGTCAATACAGGTAAATTTTTGAACAAAAATCAGGTGTATTTCGAAGATTTTCAGCATTTTAATGCACAATCAACCGGGTTTATGTTTTCGTCGTATGAAAATAGCTTCAGACTTTTGCCATTTTACGAGTATTCAACCAGTAACCAATTTCTGGAAGTTCATGCCAACTGGGAATCGCGCCGTTTGATTCTGAAACAATTACCTGTCATCAAAAATTTGTCGGCCACCGAAAACTTATTTGTGAACTATTTAAGTACCCCGGAACTGAAAAACTATGTGGAAATGGGTTACGGGCTAAATAAGCTGTTTTTACTGCTCAATGTAGAAGCTGTGGCAGGTTTCGAAAACGGCAAATTCCACTCGGCAGGCGTGAGAGTGAGTTTGAATTTGAAATAGTTTTTAGTTTCAATTAAATCGTCATTTTTGTAGAGACGCACGGCCGTGCGTCTCTACTATTAGAAAGAAGAAGTTGAACAATGAATTTCAATCAGAATGATCAATTTGTTGAATGAATTGTTATCTTCAATCAACAAACA
>Ga0079306_1001657_pt1 | contig 14142 bp, 20 predicted proteins | sample Methanotroph_Enr_FD_79181 | JGI IMG/M metagenome (GOLD analysis project Ga0079306, IMG submission 79181) | Enriched soil microbial communities from Old Woman Creek wetland in Ohio, USA - Methanotroph_Enrichment_5 | ecosystem: Environmental > Terrestrial > Soil > Wetlands | place: USA: Ohio...
CCCTCCCTCAACGCCCTCACAATAATTGCCGCCGTATCGCCATCCATCTCCTCATCCCTCACCGCCTCATTCACCTTCAGTTCCTCTCCGATAAACAAGTTGACCAGATCCATGCACGCCCGCCTCGCCGTCTCCGCGTTATCCGACTCCATCAAACCCGCCAGCCTCGCCGCCGCCGCCGGCAAACACCTCGCCAAGATCAAATATCCCTGCCTCTTGCACGAATCTATCTTAAACGCCAGCTCATTTATAAACGCCTCCTCCTCCAGCCACTTCTTCATCTTTGACCTGCACACCTTCATTTCCCTGCTTATCTCATCGAATCCCTTTCCCTCGCAAAGCGCCTCGATAAACCGCTCCTGACTTTCCGTAAGCCCCGCATCATTTCTTAAGCCCATCTCTCCCCCCCATTCAATTTACTATTGATCATTGATTATTTACTATTACCCGCCCAACCCTTACACATCTCTTCGCACTCTTCACACTTTTCGCACTCTTGCTCAACCCACAAACTCCCCGCCGACTTGTCATACCCGCGCAGGCGGGTATCCAGCAATAATTAGCCTCGCGCAGCGACTCCTCAACACAACCCTCTTCTGCCTTCTCACTCTTCTCACTTTTATCACTTTGCACTCTCTTCAATTCTAATTGGACGTTGAACGTTCACTTCCTCTCTTCAAGCACTTACGCACCTCCGCACTTCCGCCCTCCCCCCCAGCTTTTTTAAAACCATCAAAACCATCTCCACTCCCGTACCATTTGCACCATTGCACTCTTGCACTTTTGCACTCTTCTCGCTTTGAACTTTGAACTTAGAACTTTGAACGTCCTCCTCGCAGTTCCGCACTTCCGCACTCTTCACCCTCTTCGCTTTGCACTCTCTTCATTTTAATTAGACGTTGAACGTTCAATGTTGAACGTTGGACGTTCACTTCCTCTCTTCAAGCACTCCCCCAAATATTCCCCGCATATCCTAACAATCCCCTCCGCCCTCTCCCTCGCCGTCCTCCCCGCCCCAGCTTTCTTAAGTGCCCTCTCGACCACCTCCTTCTGCTGGCCATCCAAAAAGAACACCTGGGCACCAGGCCCGCCAACATTCCCCCCTGCCGCAATGGTTAAAGTCCTCGCCCTCAACCCGCAAAGCCTCTCAACCTGCCTCGCCGATTCAGGCAGCAAGCCTGCAATCTCTTTTACCGAAAATTTTCCCGCCAGCCGCTCAATGATTGCCGCCCTCTTAACAACCTCATCGCACCCGCCCAGCCGATTAAGCGTACAAAGCAGAATGTCCGCCTCCTCATCGCTCACATCCCAAACAACACACATAGCTTCACTGGCCCCGATCTCATCCAGCGCCGCCCGCCGATGATGCCCATTGATAATCTCATAACTTCCCTCAATTTTAGGATGCACCCTCACAGCGATCGGCTCATAAACCCCCGTCCTCCTTATATGCCCCACCAGCTTGCGAAATTTCTCCCTCCCCATCCGATTAGGATTTGCCTCATTCCCCACCAGCTTCCCCAACTCAATAACCTTTACTTTCATTCTCCCCCCATTTCAATTTACTATTGATTATTGATAATTTACTATTTGGCACAAAGTAACTTGTCATCCTGAGCTTGCGAAGGACCTTTCTAAAAATATCGCGCAGCGACTCCTCTCCTGTATTCTGTATTCGCACTTTGCACTCTTGCACTGTTGCACTTTTCTCACTTTGAACTTAGAACTTTGAACGTCCTCCTCGCACTTACGCACTTCCGCACTTTGGCACTTCCGCACTCCGACCCACACCTCCCCACCGACTTGTCATACCCGCGCAGGCGGGTATCCAGCATAAATAGTCTCGCGCAGCGACTCTCAGCAAAACCCTTTTCTGTCTTCACACTCTTCGCACTTTTCCGTCTCCTGACTCCTGTCTTCTTTTTTTCAATTGGACGTTGAACGTTCGACGTTGAACGTTGGGCGTTCACTTCCTCTCCTCACCACCCATTTTCCAAACATAATAAACCGCCCTGGCCCCCAACTTTTTTAAAACCATCGAAACCATCCGCACCCCTTCTTCAACTCCACTTGTTTCTTGTTTCTTGTCACTTACCACTTTCCCCTCGCACTTACGCACTTCCGCACATCCGCACTTTGGCACTTCTTTTAAACCCGCAACCCGTAACTCGCAACCCGCAACAGTTTTTTCTCTTCCCTTCCTCCCATACGCCCCCAAAAATTTCCCCATCTCCCCAACCAGCCACAGCTTCACTCCCGCATCCAACCGATTTATTTTTTCGCAAACGCAAGCCGGATCGATCCACTCACTCTCCTCAATTCCAGCCCAGCTAAGCGCCTCTCGCATAACTTTCGCTTCTGTCCTTTCCGGGCCGTAAAATGCCCTCATTCCCGCCTTCTCAAAAAACGGATTCACCTGCCCCATTACCGCCAGCGCCTCAACAATTTCAACCCCCACCTGCCCCATCGTCTCCCTCACCAGCCGCGCCGCCAGCCCAAGCCCCCGATACCTCGGCTCAATGATCACCCTGCTGATCACCCGCACCCGCTCATTAATAAACTTCATCACCGCCGCCCGATTCCCCAGCCCATCAAAATACCCCCCCAGCGCCTCGCGCCTCAATTCCACCCCTCCCGCCGGCATCGAATAAACAATAACCCCCACCACCTCCCCAGCCCCTTTCGCACCTTTTAAACTTTCACACCTTTCGCACTTTTCCCTTCTCCTGTCTCCTGTCTTCTTACTCCTGTCTTCTTCTACTCTCCTCAGCACAAAAATATTTGAATAAGGCCCGATCTTCTCATCTCTATAATGATAACCGCTAAGCCCCTCATAATCCGCCCGACTCCCGCGCTCAACCACTAACCCACGAACAACACTGCACTCCCCCACGATCCCCCCTTTGAATTTTCTATTGATTATTGATTATTTACTATTTACCGCACTTTTCGCACTCTTGCACTATTTGCACTATTTGCACTTCTTGCACTTCTCCACACTAAGCACTAAGCACTAGGCACTAAGCACTTCTCTCAACCACCTCCGCGGAACCATCCAACTTTCTCACAACCAAAACATCAGGCTCCAAATCCCCCACCAGATCATCATGACTGGAAGCCAGCACAAAAGTAACCCCATATTTACGCGCAAATTTGCGCACTCCAAAAGCGATCACCGCCGCAGTAACTCGATCAAGATTCGAACAAAACTCATCCCCGAAAATAATTTCCTTCCCCGACGCCATCGCCATCGCCAGCCGAAACCGATACCCCTGCCCCTCCGAAAGCCTTGCAGGCACATTCACCATCGCAAACACATCACTAAGCCCCACTATCGAAAGTATCTTCATCGCCTCTGCCAAAGGCTTTTCCAGACAATCCACCACCGTCCTGTCTCCAGCAAGCTCGATCTTATTAAGGTCCAGCCGTTTCGATTCATCCGCCTGCTCATAAAACTCCCGCAGCAAAACGCTCTTGCCCGCCCCGCTCGCCCCAGTGATATAACAGATCATCCCCGCCCCAAGATTCACACTGCACTTATGCTCCACCCCTTTTCGCAAGCGATCCATATCCACCCCAAACATCCTCATCACCGCCGCCGACCTCTCCGTCACAACCTCCCCGCCCCCGATCACCCTCTCAACCACCCACTCCATTCTCCCCCCTTGAAATTTACTATTGATTATTGATTATTTACTATTTACCCGCTTTTGCACTCTTCGCATATCGCACTTCACACTTTTGCACTTCTTGCACTCTTCGCACTTTTCACACTATTTGCACTCTTTACACTCTTTACACTTACGCACTTTCGCACTCCTTTCTAATTGGACGTTGAACGTTCGACGTTGAACGTTGGGCGTTCACTTCCTCTCCTCACTTCTCACTTCTTATCACCCCGCCTTCGCAACCGCAGCCACCATCCGCACATACTGAATGATCCCCCTTACCTCCGCCCTGCCAAGTCCCACCCGCCTGCCGATCGCTTCACTCCTGAGTCCGCCCACAAAATGCAGCCTTGCAACCTCAAGCTGCTCCTGTGTAAAAAAATTTCGATTGGAAAGGCACTTCACATACACCCCCTCAAGCAGCGCACTCGTAAGCTTATTGATCTTCCTCCCGATTGTCGCCTCATGCACCCCCGCGACCGCTGCGATCTGCCTCTTCGTCGCCCCGCTCTCATAATAAAGACTCATGATGTCCCGATCCGTCCCGCAAACTAACCCCAGCCGACTCACCACCAACTCCCTCGCCGCCCTTATACTAACCGCATTACCCTTTACCTCCACCCCCTGCTCACCCTTCAAATGCATCATAATTCCACCCTCACTTTCTTGTATGTTATATATTTATCTAACTAAACCGATTCTAACCACCCCTATTTCCTTTTGCAAACATAAAGTTAGATATTTATATAACAAACGGTGCCGAAATTATTTGTAACGATTTAGAAATTCTCGCATCTTTACTTAATAAGAGTTTCTACTACAATAATGGTCCATTTAAGGAGATTAAGATGACCTTCCAAAAGACTACCCTGCTGCTGGCGTCCTCGATCGTGATCTTTTCCGCAATCCCTTGTCTCGCCTCGGATTACGACCCGAATTTGGTGTTAAATATTGACATCATGCTCGTGGAAATCCCTGCAAACCAAGTCTCCCCCGTAGCTAAACTAACCGCAAAAGACGTCCTCCTCCTCGCCGCAGACTCCGAAAAATCAAAAATCCTCACCCGGCACCAAGCGCTTGTAAGCAACGTGAACCTTCAAAAAAGCTCATCTAACCAGACGATATCAATCCCCTCCGAATCGATCTCGACCCCTTGTAAGGATTCTTCCGTAAAAACAGTGAAGCGCGATCTTTATGATATTAGGCAGGAGTTTGAATATCATTGCCGAAAACTGTTGGATGCTAAAAATATCTATCTTGAACTCAATGCGAGTATCTCATGGCCAACCGTCAACCCCGATGCAAATGCCCCACCAACTATTAACAGATTCGATTCACATACATACACCAGCGTCAAACCCGGCCAACCGGTAATTGCCTCCGCAATGCAAGGCCAGTATGGCATGCAGTACCTCATCGCAGTCATGGACGAAGCAAAGCCCTGAGCATTGGAATTATAATTCCGTTTTGCAAACCTCGCGCAGCAGCGTAGTTGCGTAACAGCCGCTGTCGAGTTCGAACTCGAATTGCACATACTGCCCCAGGTCGTCCCTGCCTGTCTCGACATTGCAATTCGCCGGCCTAAACCTCAACGGCCGCCTGCCCCCGCGCGCAAAATTATCTATCTGCTCCAAATCCCGCTCACTAAGCCCCGCCCGCTCGATGATCGGATTTTCTATCTCCCCCGCCTGGGCTTCTAGCCTCCGCATCGCAACGCCCACCAGCGGCCCCGTCGGGCTTATCTCAAACCGCCCGCACCGCTCCTGCTCAGCATTTGCATCCATAACCGCGAACATCGCCCCGTTTTCATGCTTGTAAGCCATATCGCCGGTAAGGATCCTGTCGATATCAGGCATCCTCGCCGCAAGCACCTGATTAAATATCTCGGACTGAAAAGCCGAAATAAGCAGCTTCTTAAGCCCCTTATCAACCACATTGTAAGCCTTGCGCTTATTGCCGCCACTTTCGATAAGCGCCTTAAGCGCCCGCCTCTGATCCGCAAAACTCCAAGGCCACAGCTTAATCGCCTCTTCATAGCCGGCGCCGTCATAAAGCCGCCTCGCCTCCGCTATCACCGGCAGTTCGTTATCCGAAGGCCTGCCCAGAAACTGATCCGTAAATTCGTCTATCCTGCCCTTTGCGATGAATTCCCCCAGCAACTGCGAATCCGCTCGCGAGCCAAATCGCTGTTTCCCAAAATAATTCGGCACGCCACGCACCTGCAATATTTCAAGGCATTGCCCCGCTATCTTAGCCGCCTCAACCGGATTAACTGCCGTTTCACGCAGCTTGACCTTGAATTTATTAGCCTTAAGATGCCCCGTCTTGAGCTTATTCTTATGCAGCGTAACCTTAAGCACCTTCAGCTTCGGTATATCCAGAGCAGCAACAACCTCAGGCTTGATATGCTCAACACTCATCCACTGCCGTGCCACGGCATTGGCATCCTTTTGCCCCGCCACCCCGATATCCATCCTGGCCCTGCCCAGCGCCCGCGCTATCGCCGCCGCCGCGTCCATTGTCGTCAGCTCGCGCTTTTCGATCTGAAAGTAAACATGCGTCCCCTCCCCGGAGGCTTCATAAAGCGGCACTTCCTCAACGCAAAAATCCTCAGCACGAGCCTTTATCCGCCCGCCAATTGCTTTAAATTCATTTGTCAAAAATGGCAATTCTGTTTTCATAAGCAACAGTTTAAAAACAAATTAAAAAAAATCATTTTAAATCTTATACTAATTTAGTATGGCAGCGCATCTTATAGGTGAAAAACGGCCGTTTTAATATACACAGCAGGTGAAAATGGAAGACGTCTTGCTTATCTGGCGTTCCGGCAGGGGCAATCGTGAAGCCCTGGAACGTATCTATCAAAAGTACAATGTGGATATGTTCACTGTCGCCCTGAGTCTTACAAGGAATACGGCCACGGCTGAAGATATCGTCCATGACGTGTTCGTGGATTTTGCCGCCGCGGTGCGAAATAACGGGCATATCAGGAATCTCAAGGCTTACCTGCTCAAGTGTGTTATAAACCGCGTCCGCTCGGTAATGCGCTGTCGGGCAGTAAACACGGCGGACGTTTTACCTGATAATGCCGCGATCACCACGGATGACCCGCTAAAAACATTGATTGAGGATGAAACGCAGCGGCTCGTGGCAGAGGCTATGATCGAACTGCCTTCTGAGCAAATGGAAGTCATCCTGCTTCACCTTCGCACCGGCCTTACGTTTAAAGAGATAGCTGCTATCCAGGATGAATCGATAAACACAGTCCAGGCAAGGTACCGCTACGGACTTCAAAAACTGCGGTCCATATTGAAAGAGAGGTGCCCCAATGCGGCCCACAGATAATATAGAAAACGCAATTTCAAAACTAAACTTAAAACCAGACGCCGACCTTGGCGAGCGCACGATACGCGACGCCATCGCGGCACAAGAAAAATGTACTGATACCGCCCAGAGCCGTATCAGTACATGGAGAACTATCGTGAAAAACCCAATAACAAAATTTTCAATTGCGGCGGCAATAATGGTTACAGCAGGAATATTGTTTTACAAGCAGACGGGGAGCATAGATGGGGCAAGTGTGGCATGGGCAGATGTGCAGAAAACCTTGTCTGTGTTCAGGCCACATTCATATAAAGAAGTAATCAAATATAAGGACGATGAGAAAGCAATCAACATAAAATTCTATATTCGAAATTTGTACGGCAGACGAGAAGAGCGATCCTATGGCGAAATATACATCTTTGATCTTAGCAAATCTCCGAATGAATGTCTTGTCCTTGACCCCCAAAAAAAGTTGGGCGTTAAATTCATTTATACGGGTTCTCCAGTGCAACAAGATTTTGATATGTTAAGATATTCGGCCTCAATGGCACAACATGCTCAGCCATTGGGACAGCAAGTGGTTGATGGTAGAAAAGCGATTGGCTTTTACAATTCTGACCCCAATAATAATTTTACGTTCTGGGTCGATCCTGTTAGCCACTTGCCTATCAGAGTTGAACTTTTGCGGTATGGTGACACATTTATTATGAATGAATTTGAATATGTGAATGATTTTGATCCCAATCTGTTTAGCACCGATATTCCTGATGGATACAAGGTGGAGACAAAAATCCAAGATTGCAGACCTGTTGAGCCGAAGGAAGTTATCGCTGAAGCTGTTATATCCGGGCTTAATCACACTGCATATACCGTTGAAAAATTGCAGTGGATGGAGAAGCTCTCTACGATAGAGACTCTGGATCCACTTGGATCAAGGGCTAAAGTGTATGTAACCGGCATACAAAGCAACAATGAAAACATGATAATAATAGTCCAGGGAAATTATTATGACTTGAAGAGAATGGTTTGGATACCCAAGCAGCAGCTTGTTTTCGAGAGCGCAACTGGAATTAAGTTTTTTACGCACCCAAACGGCCAAATATATGCACAGCGTTTTCTGGAGAGTTTTGCAACGGCAAAACCAGAATTTTTTGACGTTAAAAAAATTAGCGCGGAAAGGTTTACGATGATGATCGTCATGCCGAATGGAGTGGTTCTGAGCTTGTCGGGCAATAAGCAACTGAGCAACGATCAATTAAAGGAATTTGCCGAATCTTTAAAGGAAGTTAAATCTTAAAGAAAAGGCCGGGCATTTTTCGCTCGGCCTTTTCCTATCATACCCGTTTCAACGCCAAATATCGCGCTCACCACTACTAACGATATCACAAATTCAAATCATTTTTTGGCATCTTGGATTCATCGAAATCGACCACGTTGGTCGCAAACATCCACCGATATCCGTCGACATCGCCCAACTCCGCAGTGCGGTCACCCCAGAACATATCAGCAGGCTCCGAGATAACGGTTGCCCCCGCGGCTTTGGCTCTGGCCCAGAGCGCATCGACGTCATCGCAGTACACGTAAAGCATTATAGGGCAATCGGTTTTTGACGAAGCCGGCGATTTGGACGCCTTGGGGTTATCACAAGCATCTTCAGGGCCGAACATCGCGATCACCTCGCCCTTATATTTCACTGCGCCGTGTATGAGCTTTCCATCCGGCCCAGGCATTGCCATCGCGCTTTCAAAGCCAAATGCCTTCTCCAAAAAGTCCATCGCTCTTTGCACATCCTTAACCGGCAAGGCTGGTATTAACCACGACATCCCAGCTGGTCGAGGCGTTCTGTCTTTTTGTGTTTGTGCTGCCATGTTTATCCCCTTTTTAAACAATTTTACAAGCAATGATCTATTCTACAATGTTTCGATAACCATTTCTTCCAAATCCCGTGCGGAGTTTTCCACCTCAAGCTGATTCATAAAGTATTCCGCAGCCGAAAACCGCTGTGCCGCCAGCTTGCGAACTACCTCGAACCTGAAACTCTCCTTAAGCCTCGCATCCCAATAGCGGTAATCGATCTTCCGCTTCCAGCTTTGCAGAGCATCGGAAGCGCCTTTGCCGTGAATTACATACCGCCGGAACTCATTGAATATCCCTATCGCCCCCATGTCATCAAGATTCCTGGCATCTGAAAGTATCATCGCCTCAGGCATCTTTGAAAATCTATCGTACGACTCGGTGATTATTTTATTGATCTTATCGATCTTTGGCCCCGCCAGCGAGCCGGTGAGCTTATCCGCCACCACCTGCGTCGAAAAATCGCACAGATCCTCTGCGTTTATATCCGCCAGCACAAAACGCCTGCTCACATCCTCCGCGTCGGCATAGTGGGCAAAACCCGCATCGCTGAAATACGTCGCCGCTATCAGGCAGAACCGGTCTATCTGGGCGATATACTGCCCCGCCTCCGGCAGCCGGCAAATGTGCTCTACATTTCGGACTATCCGCTGCGTACGATCCCAAAGTGAATTATCCTTTGTGCCTTTAAGGGTAGGAACCAGCAGAACCTGCCCTGCGATCTCGCGAATAATATCCAGCTCTGACATAACGCCTCCATGCGGTAAAACTAATAAAAACGGTATTCTGATACCGGCTGGTAAGTTAGTCAAGTTTTTTGTGCACCAATATGTCAATATAGCTAACAATCACTTAAAAACCCGAAACTCGCAACATTTCGCCGATATGTGCTTGCAATGCCGACAGCAATTTGTTTTCATATCGGTACAAGCACATGCAACACAACTTTGGGGGATAGATATGGCCAGTGTGGAAGAACTTACAATTGCGCTTTCCAGCCTGAAATTGCAGGATGAACTCACTCCCGCAATCAACGAAATGCTCGCATCCGCAAAACCGGCTTCCATCGCAAAAGCCGCCATGACACTCTTTGACAACGGCATCTACGCCTGCGAAATAAGTTCACTTTACAGCAAATATTGCGGGCGTTTCGGCGAGCCGATCGCGACATTGCGTAAAAATCTCCCGCCAAAACATCCCGTTGCGGCTATTTTCATTCAACACCGCGAATTTCTCAAAACCTTTGAAGACCTTGAAAATCTCAACGCTTCCATTTTTAAAATGAAAGCCCTGCCCATTACCTCAAAGGATTACACCGGGCTCACGCATATTTTTGAAGAACTGGCCAAAGTACCCCCGCATCTCGAATACGAAGAGCACTATTTATTTCCTAAATTCGAGCGAAAAGGCCTGGAATCGATCATCCGCGCCGCGAAAACTCAGCACCTTGATTTCGAACAGACTTTCGCCGGCCTTAAGCAGCTCGTAAAAAGTTTTCTGCGTACCGATTTCGATGATTTCAAAAAACGCCTCAATTCTATAACAAAATCCCTTGTACCAATCGGAACAACCAACATTTTGATGGAGGAAATGATACTCTACCCACTTGTTCTTGATACCGGATCCTGACTCACATCGGATCAACGTCTATCACATCCATGCCCGACCGCGCGTGCCTCTTAGCCCGCGCCGCAGCGATAAACATCCTTATCGCAAAAAGCACGCACGCAAGCCCGATAGCGAAAAACACCGCCGCAGCAACATACGCGAACGCCTTGGGAAAAGCCGCTATCAGCGCTCCAAACCCCGCCATAAGCAGCCCGAACATGAGCGCCGCGACCGCAATCCCCCTGCTGGCAGATGCGGCTAAATTATTATAGTAAAATCGAAACATATTGCCCTACTTAAAAAGCGTCCCGACGAAAGTCGGGACACCGCAATTTTGCCTTTTTAATTTTTATTTTTAAATTTCATTTTCCATTTCCATCAGCTTTTCGATTCGCTTCTCGATTGGCGGATGCGTCATGAAGAGCCCCGCCATCTGCTGGCCCGTCAATGGCGTAACAATAAACATACTCGCCTGTGCATTCGATACCGGCAGCGGTATCCTGCTGTTTGCCGCCGCAAGCTTCTCAAGCGCCCTGGCCAGGCTCTTGGGAGAGCCGCAAAGTTCGGCACCCTTCCTGTCTGCCGCATACTCCCGCGATCTGCTTATCGCAAGCTGTATCAGCATCGCCGCGATCGGAGCAAGTATTATTACCAGCAGCATCACCAGCGGATTTGCACCTTCATCGTCATCACTCCGCCTGCCCCCGCCAAACAACATTGCAAACTGAGCCATGTGCGCTAGATATGTTATAGCCCCAGCAACCACCGCCGCAATCGTACTAATAAGGATATCGCGATTCTTTACATGCCCAAGCTCATGAGCTATCACACCCGCCAGTTCGTTCCTGTTAAGCATTTCCCGTAGCCCGGCCGTTACACAAACAGCCGCATGATGCGGATTTCTACCCGTCGCAAACGCATTAGGAGCAGCCGCCGGTGAAATATAAACCTTCGGCATTGGCATTTCCCATTTCTGGCACAAACCATCGACAGTATCCCACAATTCCGGGTCGTCCTGCCTCTGTATCTGCTGCGCCCGCATGGTCATAAGTGCTATCTTATCGCTGAAAAAATAGGCGAAAAAGTTCATAAACCCGCCGATTATCAGAGCAAATAACATCGCGTTTGGCCCGCCTATCGCGTACCCAACCGCCATGCAAAGCCCCATCAGCCCCGCCATCAACACCGTTGTCTTGAAATAGTTCATCTCTGCAAATACCTTTCTATATGCTGCGCGTTGAGAGCACCAGCTCTAACTCAAAACTTAATACTTAAAACTATACGCATTTATACTTTATTTGTTTGCCCCCTATACTGTACAATACCCGCATGTGTTGTCAATGGGGACCCGAAAATCAGGATTTGCAACTTGGAAAATAACACTATGCTTTCAGCCGACGATCAAACCGGCCGATCTGGCCCTGCCCTCGCCATTACCACTAGTCCTCGGGCCGATCTCAAATCCATTCTCGCCCGCTACGTCCGCCAGCCTTGGCGTTTCAAGTGCGCCCCCTCCGCCAGGCTGTTAATAAATGGCGACCAGGCCTTTCCTGAAATGCTCTCCGCGATCGCAGCCGCAAAAGAAAATATCGACCTCGAAACCTATATTATAGCCGACGACCACACCGGCTCGCGCTTCAAACAAGCCCTCATCGAAGCCGCAAGCCGTGGCGTTCACGTCCGCCTGTTATATGACCACCTTGGCGGAATGGATGTCCCACCGGCATTTTTTCAACAGCTCTGGGCCGCTGGGATCGAGATCCGAACCTTCCATCCACTCGTCATTACCCGTCCCGACTGGGCCATGAACCGCCGAGACCATCGTAAAATCCTGGTCGTCGACGACTCCGTTTCATTCACCGGCGGCCTCAATATCGCCGACGATTACGCCTCCATCAGCGACGGCGGCCACGGCTGGCGAGATACCCACGTCCGCATCGATGGCCCAGATACCGCACAGGTCTTCACTTCCCTTTTTGAATATGCCTGGCAAAAAGCCACTCCCTACCCGCAAGCCCACAAAAAAACAGAGATCTGGAAATCTCGCATTCGTCGCCTGCGAAAACCCATAAGCTTCAAACGCCTGTTTCGCAGGAGAGACAGTCTCCAGATGTGCCCCGCCACCGGCCTTGCAGTCCAGGTCATCGGCAACCGCGAGTTCCGCCATCGCCGCCTTATTCACAATGCCTATCTCTTCGCCATCAATCGCGCACAAAATTACATCCTTATCGAAAACGCGTATTTCCTCCCGGATATTGATATCCGCCACGCCCTTGCCCGCGCCGTCAAGCGAGGCGTTACCGTCGCCGTCGTCCTCACCCGCGAAAGCGATGTCAAAATTATAAGTCATGCCACAAGGCATCTCTATAGTGGCCTGCTCGAAAACGGCATTCAGATTTTCGAATGGCCTCGATCTATGATGCACTCGAAAACCGCTGTTATAGACGATAGCTGGTCCATCGTCGGCTCATATAACTTCGACCACCGCAGTCTTTTGCACAATCTCGAAGTCGCCGCCGTCATCGCCGATAATAGCTTCGCCCAAAAACTCCGCGATCAGACCCTCGCCGACATCGCGAAATGTCGCCAGATCACCGCCGAATCCCACCGCAGCCGCCCCTTTTATAAAAAGCTCCTCCACGCCGCCGCCTACCTCCTACGCCAATGGCTCTAATAAATTCCTTTTAAATCCACCCCCAACCCGCTAATCTCTTATCCTGACTTTGAACTTGGAACTTAGAACTTGGAACTTGGAATTTTGGTTATATGGAAAAAACGCATTACACGAAAATAGCTCTGCCTTCTTATTTAAGCACAGTCCCGCTTATTGCCGGCCTGGAGGAAAATGAAGATATTAAATTCTTCCCAGCCGCCCCCGCAGCTATGGTCAATATGCTCGAAATGAAAAAAGTCGACCTGGCCCTCATACCATCAATCGACTACCAGCTCGCCCACGGCGATTTAAAGATCCTCCGCGGCTCCGCTCTCGGCACCCTCGATACCTGCGCCGCCGCCTGCCTTTATTCAAAAAAGCCCCTCCGCGATATCAAAACCATCGCCTGCGACATCGAATCCCACACCGCTATTGTCCTTGCCCATGTCATCCTTCGCGAATTCTATGGCCGCCAGCCAGAAACTATCCGCTTCGACTATGCCACAAAACAAATCCCAGCCGCCGACGCGATACTGCTAGTTGGTGACAAAAACTTCAGCCCCGATCTTCCCGCCGAATTCATGGCCCGCCAGATCGATCTCGCCCACACATGGCGCAAGAACACCGGCCTGGGCTTTGTCTTTGCCCTCTGGGCCTGTCGTCGCGGCTTCAAGGCCCAGGAATTCACCAGCATGTTCATCCTTAACTATAAAAAACATCTTAAGCACCTCGACCTCCTCGGTGCCAAGTATGCTCCGCTTCACAACTGTACTCCAGATTCAGCCCTGAGCCACCTCGCCGAAATGCACTACCCACTCGATGCCCAGCAGGTAAAATCTCTTAGATTCTTCTATTCCCTCGCCCACAAGCACAAGCTCATCCGCCGCCAGCGAATGATCTTCTTCGCAACTTAATAAAAAATATTTTATGAAAGTTGTTAAAGTCATAACTATTGTTTTGACGATATACTAAGATTATAAAGCCTTGACATCGCAATTAAATTATTCTCCACGAGTTCTACATCTCGAATTAAGC
>Ga0079306_1001659_pt1 | contig 14114 bp, 14 predicted proteins | sample Methanotroph_Enr_FD_79181 | JGI IMG/M metagenome (GOLD analysis project Ga0079306, IMG submission 79181) | Enriched soil microbial communities from Old Woman Creek wetland in Ohio, USA - Methanotroph_Enrichment_5 | ecosystem: Environmental > Terrestrial > Soil > Wetlands | place: USA: Ohio...
ACGTAAAAAACAACCTCGCGCTATCAAGCGCCGACCTAAACCCTATCCGTTACTGACGCGACCACGCCATGAAATGGTAACTCTATGTAATAAAACATAATATTTCGACAGGTAGCGGTATTAGGGTCAGTTTCGATTGATTTGTCTGGCAATGGAGCGAAAAAAATCAACGACACTGACCTCATTGATTTTATATTCCTTCATGGTATTCCACTGTTACCGTGATGGTGTCGGTGTAGCTGCCCGCCGCCACATACTGACCCGCCGGGATGCGGCCATAGATGGTATGGTCAATAGAGGTGCCAAGCACTAAGATCAGTGTATTATCCGTCCAGATACCCGTGCCGCCGGTACCGTCGCCCCAAACCGTGGTGTGAGTGGCCTCCTTATATACGTTGTAACTTAGCAACTCGGCTCCGCTGGACATTTTTCGATCAGCATACGTGCCGCCCCCTGTGCTGAGACTGATATTAGTTTGAGCGGCTACGCTGATTATAAGAACAGTACAGAAAACATGAACATTTCCGGTCGCGTCAGTCGGCGAACTATTGGTAGGATTATAATTACCAAAGGCGACACCGGTCGCGGAGGCAGTACAGTTAAGTCCGAGCGCATTAGCCGGCGCTGACGTCAATGACAGGACAGCGGCCAGCAGGGCGATTGTTAAACTGAACAACAAGTTAATTTGTTTTGGTCGTGAATGCTCCGGACGGGACTTTTTAACTGAATAGTTGCGATATTTCTTCATGGCAAGACTCCATGACAGGCAAAGACGCCCAGATCGGGCAGCGGTTCTTCGGTTTCAGGAAAAGAGACCTCAAGCTGGCAGCTTTGATCATGCCAGAGTACACGCAAATGATTGTCCGGTGCAAGCCCTGTAATGTAGACATTGCCTTTCAGGGCAACCGGGAACTCTTCAGGTTGCCCGATGATTTGCACTATGGCACCGGCCGGTAGTGGCTGGCCATTGTCCAGCACTATTTTCATGGTTGCACCTCGTGAACGCCGGATAGGAAATTTCAGCAGAAAGCCGCTTCGAAAATAAGGTGCGGCATTGATTGTCAAGGTATCTATCTGGGCATCCAGAGGAAGATCAGCCTGCTCGATCCTAATGTGGTTGTCTTGATAAGGTCGAAGCGCAGGCACCAGTGCGTTACCCGAGGCATTAGTAGTCGCTACGAGTTGATTTTCTGCATAAACGTGTACATTAGGATAGTCCGGTACTTGTACGACAGCGAAACTGCTGTTTAACTGGCGGGAAAAAAAGGCATCTCCCCCCATGATCGCCAGTCCTCCACTCGCGCTCCCGCGAAAATTGTTTTGCCCTTGAAATCGGGAGGCGTTTAAATTGTAAGTTCCAACATTGTTTTGCAAGGTAATTCCGGATTCAATACGCTCCGTTCCGTCATACCCGGCTAATACCCGATAACCCAGGCCGCTGCCCGGCGGTAAATTTCGCTGTACCTGCATTAGCGTGTTGGCTGAGTCGTTCTGTAGACCCGTTGTGAGGCTGGAGCTGGTCCGCTCTCCAAGAGTATGGCTAAGTACCAGTGTAACGCCTTTATTGTTATCATCGTTCAGGCTCTTGAATGCGGAAAGGCTTAAAAACCATCCCTCGCCGATAGTTAAATTATGGCTTACATTGATTAGGTTGACGTTGCCCTGATCACGATATTGCTGATAGATATGATTTAAACTAAAGCTCCCGTAGCTGTTGGTCGAATAGCCTATGTTCAATGAACCTAAAAGCTTGGGCGCCGGGCGATCCGGCGCCAAACCAAGCTGGGTGAATTGGCTGCTGGCGAGCTGAGCATGCCCGCCGAAGCTTAGCCCTGAAGTTTGCCGTTGAAAACCCAGTGACAGTAAATCCCCCGATCCTTTTTGACTACGGCTGCCCGCTACAGCGACATCGAAAACGCCGAGGGACGGCGACAAAAAAACGCTGCCGAGTCCCATATTTTGCTGATTCTGCAGAAGCTCGGTATGCCACTCGGCGGTAAAGTGATCGCTAAAACCCAGGCGGTGCGTACCCACAGCAAACCAGCGCCCATAATCGTTACTTTTCAGTCCGTAGTTTTTACGGATAGGGCCGATCTCGTAGGAAAAATCCTGTAAATTTTTCTGTAGCAGCTTGGGACTGACGTAGTAAGGCTGACTGATAATTTGTTCGCGGCCCAGCATATCGCGCACGACCATGCGCATATCGCGCAAACCGGTAATCATTGGAACATTGTTGACGGTAAAAGGCCCCGGTTGTACCTCGCGGTTCAGTAACAGATTATTATCGACGTAGACATCCACGACGGACGGTAGCGCCGCTTCCCCTGCGATGCTAGGCATGGGGAAAGTAATAAACCCAGGCTGAGTCTGAAAATTAGTCGCCCACTGTAAGCCGGCGAACCGTACCGGACGCCCCCAAGCGCCAGCGCTACTGATTGCATCACCGATCCTGACGCTGGTGAGTTGATCAGGCTTGTCAATAGTCCATGTGGTATCCAGGCGTATCAACCGGGCTTTATCGCTAATATCCTTGCCTAAAAAATTACTGACACCTACGCCCCAGCCGTTAAACAATCCCAGTTCCATCAGGCTATCAACTCGAATGGGTTGCAGCGCAGAGGATTGCGCAAAAATATCGTAATTGACAAAGCCGCCCGGAGAAGACGACTTGGGTGTGGAGGATCGTAAAGCGGTGCCGCTGAGATGGCTAGGTAACAATGCTTCAGGTTTTGCCTCGATCAACAGCGTTTGCTTAGCCTCATTTATTCGGTAAGAAATATTGGTAAGCGATTGCAAGGCATAGTATTCATTCCCTTGATAGAAGAGTGTTGGAGTTGGTTTCGGTGATAACAGTAAGCGCCAATGTTGTATGTCTTTGCCGCTGGCCAGCAATCCCCCCTCCATTTTTAGTAGCAACGCAGTCTCGTGCAGATCCGCTTGATTAACGTAGACTGCTAGTAGCAGTTCCTGCACGGCAGGGTGCTGAGCAGGAGTAGGCAGCGCAGTGACTGTTTCGGCAATGACTGGCTTTATTATCAGAAACAGCAGGCAAAAAAAACCCTCATCTGTTAAGTAGGCCTATGGTTTGTCCATAACAATATCCCCCTGGACGTCGCCTGTCTCCGTATGAGCCCAAACACGCAAGGGTTCGTCGGAATTAGGCATCACGTCGGTGGTGAGTGTCCAGTAGTGAGTTTCACCGGGGAGCAAGTAAGCGAAAAGTTGTTGCGACAAAAAAGGTGCGCCACTGCCTGCCCGATAGATTTTATAAGCGGCGATGTGATCATGGCCGTTGCCGGTATTTGTTACTCCGACTTTGAGCGTATGCTCGGCAATGCGTGTTGCTTGCCAGTGCAAAATCGGTTTGACGGGATGAGGAGGAGGGACGAATATCGGTACGCTGATGCGTAGTGCCACTTGTAAACCCACGGTGCCAAATTTCGCAGGAGGCGGTACCTCCTGTAGAAACATCCTGTAGGCAAGTTCGCGTTGTCCGTCGGGCGCACGACGCAGACCGACCCGGATAATCTGTTCAGCCCCGGCCGGTAAGGTAAAAATAGGCGGATTCGCTAATAAGTCGCGTGTTGGCGTATAAACATCCTGAGGGATACCCGCTGACCATGCGGCTAATTCCACTTGCATGACTGCGGCTTCCGTTCCATCGTTACGTACCGTCATAATCTGCGTGGAATCTTGCCCGGAAAGCGTCAATTTGACCGGGTTGATACCATAGGAACCGGCGTGAGCGATTTGACATGCCATGGTGCATTGTAGCGCCAGAAAAAGATACGCCCAATTCTTTGCCGAGCGACTGGTTTTATTGCGTATTATCATTATCATCAGTAGGTAACAGTGACGGTAATCGTATCGGCATAATTTCCTGCGGTCACATATTGGCCGGTAGCAATCCTTCCGTAAACGGTGTGGCTTTCAGCGGAGCCGGTAGCGCTGGCGACATGAACCGTGTCCGTACTTACCGTATTGCCCCAGTTGACAGTTCGGCTGGCATCGCTAAAAAGACTGTAATTAATCAGGTCGGCTAATGTCGCATGCTTCATCTGCCGGGTTGTTACTGTAGCGCCAGCGGCTACTCCTGCATCCAAGCCTACGTCATAAGCGGTACCCTTGGTACAGGTCACCGAAATCGTACTGGTATCATCATGAGCTGCGGCAGAAGGGTCATAAACACCAAAGACCAGATTTGTCGCTGAAACAATGCAGGCGCTATTGACTGTCGCGGTGACTTGAAAAGTAGTAGTTGTCGTAGCAGCCTGTGCAGCTTGTTCATTACCGGCTAACAAGGCCACAGTAAGGGCAAGTCCTACTTTAAGAAGCTTCATCGAATTTCTCCATTCAGTTTATCGAGCATGCGATGTCCCGATTATTTTTATTTGTCCGCAGCTGAGTATAGATGTTATCGATACTATGTCAAATACGGCAGCCTCTCGAAAAATCAATCGAGTATGAGTATGCCCCTCATTGATTCACCACTGAGGGTCGATTAGCCGCACGCATGAAATCAAAACAACACCTGATATTTCAGTTAATATAAAATAATCTATTCAATAGCGGGTTCAGCGGATAAGTAACAGTACTTATTGATTGAAGAGGTTGAACACTCTATCCTAAAAGTACCCATACAATACCAACCGGTTTTTCAGGATTATGGCATATGAATCGCTGCTAACCGTTTTGCAGGAAAAACAAAAACTTTCAGTTGCAGAGTTGAAGAAAGTCGAGCGCGTGCAAAAAACATCGGTATCGGAAAGCGTGCCGCAGTTGCTGGTTAAGCTGGGCTTGTGCTCGGAGCTGGATGTGGCCGACGCTTTTGTTGAATCGGGCCGGTTTGAAAAGGTCACACCGGATCATTATCCGCTGGAAATGCAGCTGCCGGAAACCGTGCCGTTGCGTTTTCTAAAAAACTATCATGTCATCGGCTTGGGTAAAAATGGCGGTCACAATGACGATATTACCGTTGCGCTGATGGATCCCGAAGACCGGTTTGTGATCGATGCGTTAAAGCTGGCGACCGGAAAAAACATCATCCCTAAAGTCGGCCTGCTTTCGGAAATCGATGCGGCGCTGGAAGTGCAGTATGGCGAGGGCCGCTCACAAATGGACCAGCTTGTTGGCGATCAAACAATCGATGATCTGGGCGAGGAAGATCTGGAGCATTTGAAAGACTTAGCCAGTGAAGCGCCGGTGATCAAAATGGTCAACTTGATCATGCAGCGGGCGATTGAAACCCGAGCCTCCGACATTCATATCGAACCTTTTGAGCAATCCCTAAAAGTCCGACTGCGCGTGGATGGCGTTTTGAAGGAGATCGATGCCCCGTCGGTCAAATCCACCGCGGCGGTCATTTCGCGTATCAAGATCATGGCCAAGCTGAACATCGCCGAACGCCGTCTGCCGCAAGATGGCCGCATCAAGGTGCAAATGTTGGGCAAGGAGCTGGATTTGCGGGTTTCGACGATACCGACCATGTACGGCGAAAGCGTGGTAATCCGCTTGTTGGACAAGGAAAGTACGGTGCTGGACTTTGCCGCACTGGGTTTTTCCGGCAAACATCTGCAACAGTTTATCGAGGTGCTGTCTCAGCCGCACGGCATTATCCTGATTACCGGGCCTACGGGTAGCGGTAAATCCACCACGATGTATGCCGCGCTAAAACAGCTGAATACTTCCGAGCGGAAAATCATCACCGTTGAAGATCCGATCGAATACCAGATGGACGGGGTCAACCAGATTCAGGCCAAACCGCAAATAGGACTGACCTTTGCGTCGGCGTTGCGTTCCATCGTGCGCCAAGATCCCGATGTGATCATGATCGGCGAAATGCGTGACCTGGAGACGGCAAGAATCGCCGTGCAATCGGCGCTGACCGGACATTTGGTGTTATCGACTCTGCATACCAATGACGCGGCCGGCGGTGTCACCCGGTTGCTGGATATGGGGCTCGAAGAATATCTGCTTACTTCTACCGTCAACGGCATCTTGGCGCAACGCTTGGTAAGGAAGCTGTGTCCTGCCTGCAAGCAACGCTATACGCCATCCCAAGACATTATCGACGGTATGAGATTAAGGCGGTTTGCGCCCACGGGTGATATTGTTTTGTATAAGCCGGTCGGATGCCCGTCATGCGGGGGCTTAGGTTACCGAGGGCGGCTGGCGATTATTGAGTTTCTGCAAATGACCGATCCGCTCCGCAAATTGATCATGGCGCATGAAGAAGCCGGGACTATTCAAAAGCTGGCCATTGAGGAAGGTATGACCACGATGTATGAAAATGGCTTGGTCAAAGCTCTGGAAGGCATTACCACCATTGAAGAAGTGCTGCGGGTCACTTCGGAAGCCTAATGTTATTTGGTAGCTGCTTTAAATTTCAGGGCGTTTGGAGCCGCGACTTCAGTCGCGGTGATGGCAGTTATTATCGCCGCCTATGCATGATTGCTCATGCGCGACTGAAGTCGCGGCTCCGATTATGGCTTACGTTAGTTCACAACTAAATCTAATGTTATTTGCCTATAAAGCGGTTAATAGTCTTGGCGAGACCGAAGAGGGCGTCAGGGACGCGGTTGATGAACAGCAGTTGATTGCGACGTTGCAGGCGGAAGGCTATATCCCTATCCGCGTAGTACCGGCCAGCGCCAAATCGTTTTTGGGTTTGAGACTAGGTATTAAGCGGTCCAAATTGTCGCAAAAAGACATCGCCTTGTTCACCGGCGAATTGGCAACCTTGCTGGAGTCCGGTTTGCCCTTGGATAAATCACTGCTGGTATTGATCGACCTGACGGAAGACAACGAACGGGTGGCCAAGCTGATCGGCAGGGTTCTGGAGAAAGTAAAAGGCGGCTCGACCTTGGCCGATGCGCTGGAAAAGCAGTCCGGTATTTTCAGCAAGTTTTACCTAAACATGATACGGGCCGGTGAGGCCGGGGGAAGTCTGGGAGAAGTATTGACGCGCTTGTCCGAATACCTGGATCGTTCCCGGGAGCTAAAAGAAACAGTCAGCACGGCACTGATCTACCCTGCCATCTTGTTGATCATGTCGCTGGCCTCGTTGTTTGTGATGCTGACTTTCGTGGTGCCGCAATTTTCCGAGATGTTTGAAAGCGCGGGCAAGGCGCTGCCGGTGCCCACCCAGATTGTAGTGGGACTGGCGGAATGGTTGCAAAGCTATTGGTGGATACTGGTTTTGGGCGTTGTCCTGCTTACCGGTTATATGAATCTTCAGTTGGCCGATCCGGTGAGAAAGCAGGTGTGGGACGGCCGTTTTTTGAAGCTGCCTCTGGCCGGGACGATTATTTTGCACAAGGAAACCGCCAACATCAGCCGTACGCTGGGCACGTTATTGGGTAACGGCGTTTCGATACTGGCGGCCCTGGCTATCGTTCGCGAAACGGTAGACAATCTGGTTTTAGCGGCGGCCATTCAGGATACCGAAGAGCAGTTAAAACAGGGGAAACACCTGTCGGATGCGTTGATGGAAAAAGGCATCTTCCCAAAAATGGCTATGCAGATGATAAAAATGGGCGAAGAGACCGGACGCCTGGAAGAAATGCTGCTGCGGGTGGCGACGATTTACGATAAGCAGCTCAGCGTGTCAATACAGCGGATGCTGGCGCTGCTGGAACCGGCGCTGATCATTTCATTAGGCTTGATGATTGCGGGCATCATCGTGTCGATTCTGCTGGCTATTTTGAGTGTTAACGATTTGGCTTTTTAAATATAGGAAAACATCATGAAACAAATATTAAGGTTCAAGGTTCAAGGCGAAAGGCAAAAGGCCGGAATCTTGCGTCAGCGGGGGTTTACTTTGCTTGAGTTGTTGGTGGTGCTGGGCATTATTGCGATGCTGGCCGGGATAGTCGGGCCGCAGGTTATGAAGCATATGGGCGAATCCAAAACTAAAGCGGCCAAGGTGCAGATTGAAGATCTGGCGGCTGCGCTGGATATGTACAAACTGGATTTGGGCAGCTATCCGACTTCCGAGCAAGGCTTGAAGGCCTTGATTGAATCGCCCGATAGCGCCAAACGCTGGAACGGCCCTTATTTGCGCAAAGCCAAAATGCCGCTGGATCCATGGCAGCAGGAATATCATTATGCTTCTCCCGGCGAGCATGGGAAATTCGATTTGTACACCTTGGGGGCGGACGGCAAAGAAGGCGGCGAGGGCGAAGATAAGGATATTGTTAGTTGGGAGTGAGGCGCAAGACGAAGGACGAAAGGCGCAAGGTTCGTCTCGTTCCTACGCGCTGCGTGGGAATGCAGTCTCAGCGCGGCTTTACTCTGCTGGAGCTGGTCGTAGTGCTTTTTGTCGTGGCGCTGGGTTTTTCCGTGATCGGCCTTAACCTGTCGTCAGGGAGCGACTCCACCCAAATCAAGGCGGCGGCCAGGGACGTTGTTTCAGCGCTACGTTATGCTAGAGGTCAGGCCTTAATGACCCATCAGGAAACTACGGTCGCCCTTAATCTTAGCGACAACAGTTACACGGTCACTGGCCGGGACAAGCTTTACCACATACCCGAGACTATTGATCTTACCGTGGTGACGGCGCAAACCGAATTGACCGGGGGAGGCGCGGCGAGCATCCGCTTTTTTGGTGACGGCTCTTCCACCGGTGGAAGAATCACGCTGGAGCGAGGCAATGCAGCATGGAAAATCGATATAAATTGGTTAACCGGGCAGATTGAACTTGAAAGCAAATAGACAGCGCGGCTTCTCTTTACTGGAGATCCTGATTGCGTTTTCAATCCTGGCGCTTTCCTTAGGGATTTTGCTGAAGATATTTTCCGCCGGCGTTAACACCGCCGGAGTTGCAGAGGAATATACCGCAGCCGTGCAGATTGCCGAGTCTTTAATGGCGCAAACAGGTGTGGAAGCGCCCTTGCAGCCCAACCAAACTACCGGTTTGGAAAATGAAAAATACCGGTGGCAAGTGGCAGTCAGCCCGTTCCAATTTACGGCTGAGAATTTGGATGTCACGACCATACCGGCAGTGCTTTTTAAGGTTAAGGTTATAGTAAGTTGGGGTGATGATAATGCCAGGGATGGTGTGTATGCCGGAAGCCAGCCGGGAGCTGGCGCGGCGAATGCCGATGGCAGGCAGGTTGAGTTAATCAGCTTAAAACTGGCGAATAAAACGTCATGAGCTGTGAAAGCAAGGCGAAAGGCGAAAGACGAAAGGCAGTAGGGCGCGCATCGAGCACCAGTTTTTCAAGTGTTACGCCAAGCTTAAAATATGCGATGGGCTTTACGCTGATTGAGGTTTTGATCGCCATGACCCTGTTAAGCATCATGGTGGTTCTGTTGTTCGGCAGTTTGAGAATTTGCGCGCAAAGCTGGGAGCAGGGGGAGAGCAAGATAACCGATGTGAATGAGGTCGCGGTGGTCGATAGTTTTTTCCAGCGGCATTTATCTTCGGCGATCCCTTTATGGAACGATTTTAGCCCCGGAGATCAGAAGAATACCGCAAGCCAGTCGGGAGCCGATGCGGCAAACGCCGGGGAGGGCGCCGCTAACCAGCCGGGAACTGGCGCGGCGACGCAAAACCAGGAAAGGATATTGTCTTTTCAAGGTAAAAAACAGTCCTTGCAGTTTGTCTCTGTTTTTCCTGCAAGTGCCGGCAGATCAGGCATGCAGTTGTTTTCGATACAGTTGCAGCAACAAGATGGCGAGCAAGTTATCAATGTGAGCTTGACGCCGTTTTTCCCGGTGACCGAGGGTCAAGAATGGCGGCAGGAAGAGGTGGTTCTGTTGAGACATGTCAGCGATTTTTCGCTGGCTTATTTTGGCGCCGATGAAACGGGTGAAAGCCGTTGGCAGGATGAATGGCTGAAAAAAGACGTTCAGCCCCGATTGGTTAAAATCAGCATCGGTACTGAAAATGGCGTTTTTTGGCCGGAAATGATTATAGAACTTAAAGTTGCAGGTGCGGCTATTGAAGCCAACACGGGAAATGCGGCCGGATCGGCAGAGGATCGAAGGTGATCCGGTCTGTGATCAAGTCAGGGGGCTTCGCGCTGGTTCTGGTTTTATGGGTGTTGAGCCTGCTGACCATTATGGCCGGTAGTTTTGCGCTCAGTATGCGGAGGGAAGCGGCCATTGTGACCGGCGGCAGCAGTAATGCCAAGGCCAAGGCCGTTGCCGAATCAGGGCTTGCTGTTGCAGAGCTGATGTTGATGCATCCCGACCAGCGGCAACGCTGGCGCGCTGACGGCAGCATTTACCAAATAGATTACACGGAGTCGAAAGTCCGAGTTCAGCTGCTGTCTGAAGCAGGCAAGGTGGATATAAACAGCGCGGATCAGGTACTGTTGCAAGGGCTTATGCTTCACGCGCCTGTGGAGGAGAAGTTGCAAACCAAGTTGGTCAACGCAATTCTCGACTGGCGCGACGCGGATGATCTGGTGCGCATAGATGGCGCAGAGAAAGAGGAATATAAAGAGGCGGGACTAAGCTACCGGCCTCGCAACAAGCCGTTTCAATCGATCGAGGAGTTGCAGTTGGTGTTGGGCATGAATGAACAGGTCTTTAACTGGCTTGAAAACTTGGTCACGGTTTACTCAGGACGGCCCACGGTTGATTTGACCCAAGCGTCCAAAGAAGTTTTGCAGGTGCTGCCGGGAATGGATGCCGAATTGATAGACGGCTATATTGCCGCCAGACGGGAAAGCGCGATAAACGGTTTGCCCGTTCCGGCATTTGGCGCGAGCGCCGGAACGGGAGACCAGCCGGTCGCCCCTACAAACTCGCCCGAAACAGCCGTCAATAACGGGGCAGAACAAAAAGGCGCAATGACGGTTGTTACCGAAGCGCTGCTGGATGACGGTACGGCGGCGATGATCAGGGCGCTGATAAAAAGATCGGACAGTGCGGGCTCGTCGCCTTTCCAGGCCCTGAAATGGCAACGCAGTATCGCCGTCGATGCTTCATTATTTACCGACGAAAAAGATCAGTTACTAGTGAGACAATATGCCGAACCTGAATTCAACAATTGATCTGGATGTTAAAAAGTTCTTCCGCTGGTGGCTGCGCGAACTAGAGTTTCTGGTGCCTGAAAAACTCAGCCAATGGGTTTTTGAGAAACAGAGCTTTATTATCGTCCGCCCCGAAGGCAACCGGTTGGCACTGACTTATGTTATCGCCAGGGAAGGTGTGTATGCCGCAAGCCAGTCGGGAACCGGCGCGGCTGATGGACAAGTCGAGCCGTTGGCAGTACTGGAGCGCGACGCATTAGGCATAGCGCAGTATAAGGCCCTGTTGGCGCGGGATGAACGACTGGCTAAAGCGAATTTAATACTCCGGTTGACCGGGCAAGAAGCTATTCAAAAAGAGCTGGCCCTGCCGGCCGCAGCAAAAGAAAATCTGTCCCAGGTTGTCTCCTATGAGCTTGATCGCTATACGCCGTTTAAGGCGGAACAGGTTTATTTTGCGGTTAAGCCGCTGGCCGGTGAGCATGAGCCTGGACAAATCAGGGTCATGCTGGTGTTAACGCCGAGGGAAATTCTGGATGCGCTGTATGAAGACCTCAAGGCGATGGGCATGTTGCCGCTATTTGTCGATTATGAAGCTGCGCCGAATGATCTTGAGCATCGCTATGACGGCTACAATTTATTGCCCGAAGAGATGAGGGAAAAAACCGCAACTACGCCGCGCCTGATTTATATGGGGCTGATTGCAGCGGCATGTTTACTGCTGGGCGCGGTGCTGGTGCTGCCGGTCTGGTTTGAATATCAGACGGTCAACGCCTTGCAGGAAAAAATCGGTACCATAGAAAAGGATGCGAAAGGAGTTAAGGCCTTGCAGCAGGAGATCGATGCGATGGTAGACGAAACAAAACTATTGATCGCAGAGAAAAATGCGGCCCCGGCGGTAGTCGATATGCTCAATACCCTGAGCACGTTAATGAAAGACGATACTTGGGTGAGCTATTTACAGTACTCGGACGGGCACCTGCAAGTGCAGGGTGAATCACCCGCCGCTTCGGCATTGCTCGGCGTTTTGGAAGACTCTGAAATATTTACCAATGCCCGGTTCGTGTCGCCGGTCACCCAGGATAAAACCAGCGGGCAGGAACGCTTCCAGATTATCGTTGACGTTGTACCGGCCGCTACGCCTGCATCCAAACCATCTCCCGCGATACCGGGAGGTGCAAGTGACTGAGGCTCGTAATAAGAAATTGCAGCGTTGGCTGGCAGTCGGGCTGCTGGTTGCGGCGGTATTGGTTATCAGTCTGGTTGTTGTCATGCCGGTGGTTAACAAAGGACTGGAAGTGCATGAAGCTAAAAATAATCTTGTTTTCAGGTTGCAGCAATATGAGCGGATTCTGGCAAGAAAAGACGCGGTCGTGGCAAGCATGAAAGCCGTCAAAGAACAGTATCAACAACGCAGGCTTTTGAATAGCCAGGATACCGGCGCTTTAGCGTCCGCCGAGGTTCAGGAGTTTATTAAAAAAACGATTGTCGAGGCGGGCGGGCAATTGAGCAGTACCCAGGCGCTTCCCGTTTCGGCTTTTAGTCCCGGCAAGAGTCTATCCTCTGCATCCAAGCAATCGGGTACCAAGAATGAATTTAGTCGGATAACCGTCAGCGTAAGAATGACGGGTAACAGCGCAGTGCTGCGGGCGGTGCTGTATAAGATAGAAACGTCGATTCCGCTGATTATTATCAATCAAATAGATATAAGGCCGATGCGCGGAATAAGGAGCAGGACAACACACCAGATCGAACCGAGTAACGAATTGAATATTAATTTCCAAGCAGTCAGTTTCATGAGAAAGCAGCCGGAATGAATATTAAACTCGTGAAATTGCTGGCATCCGTCTGCATCGGCCTGTGTTTGATAATTGTCGTGGAGTGGTTGTCCGCGAGCTATATGCGGTATCGTTTGCTGACACCGATAAGCTTGGAAAAACCGCAAGACTATAAAGCAGATGAGCTGCCTGAAATAGAGTTGACAAAAAAACCGGAAGAAAGTTATGTCGATCTGGTTGCCAGACCGTTATTTATCAAAGGCAGGAGATCTGTAGAGGAACCGCAGTCCGAGGCAGAGCAATCGGCGGTCGCCAAATCGGAAACTTTTGACTGGCAGCTGACCGGTGTTTACAGCACAAAAAAAACCGTGTCGGCATTGTTCAGCCGCTCTAAATCAAAGGTCGCCAAAGATAATCACCGTAAACTAACTGTGGGCGACGATCTTGACGGCTGGAAATTGATCGAAATAAATAAGGACAGAGCCGTGCTAAAACAAGGTGGTAACGAAAAGGAGCTGCTGCTGAGAAAACCCAAACCAAAAGAATTGCCGCGGGAGGAAAACGCCACACCGCCACCGCCGGCGCCTACCCCGTCCCAAAGAACTATTAATGAGCCGCCAGCAGACACTAATGAAGATACATCGGAGAGTAATCAATGACTAATATCAAGAAAATAACAACAGCTTCCTGCTGGCTGGTCGTGGGCTTGATGCTGTCAAGTTGTGAATCGTTAGGTCCCAAGCCTGTCGCCAAATTGCCGTTGACGCCGGTGAAAAAGGCGCAGCCCGACGAGGTTATTGAACAATTGGAAAACAAAGCGCCCGCGACTTCAACAATGCATGGCAAGAGCGAATTGTTTCCCGGTACCAACCGTTTTGTACCCGAGACGACAACTCAGCACAGAAAAACCAAGGGCACTGGCGAGGGGGCATACAGCCTTAATTTCGATGATGCCGACTTGGGCGAAGTGGCCAAGGTTATCTTAAGCGACATACTTGGGCAGAATTATGTGCTCAGCCCTAAAGTGGCAGGCAAGGTCACCTTGCAAACAGCCGACCCCTTAAGCAAAGACGAGCTCATTCCGACCCTGGAAATGCTGCTGCGCATGAACAATGCCGTGTTGATCAAGGACGCTAGGATTTATCACATTGAACCCGCTACTGAGGCCTTGTACAGCTCCAATTTTGCAGGTCCCGGAACTGCCGCCGGTAGGGAGGGCTATCAAGTCAGGGTTATCCCGATCAGGAATGTCGCCGTACAAGATATAGTCGATGTGATCAAGCCGCTGGTGCAGGAAAAGACCATACTCAATGTCGAAAGCGCGCGCAATATCCTGATTGCTTCCGGCACCCCCGAT